>ERZ777010.598-NODE-598-length-34484-cov-9.904877_pt1 | contig 34484 bp, 35 predicted proteins | sample MGYA00374963_ERZ777010 | MGnify/ENA primary metagenome ERZ777010 (study PRJEB29309, sample SAMN06268256) | bioreactor metagenome | isolation source: Joint BioEnergy Institute, California, USA | place: USA:Joint BioEnergy Institute, California, USA | collected...
ATGATCGACGGGTCAACGCGTTCGCTGTTCAGTTTTCAAGGAGCATTTCACAGCCGGCCCCTCAAAGGCCGACCTCATTTATACTAGCACATCGCCGCCAAAAAATCAAGGGTTATTTTATTATGAAGCAGTATTTTTATTCTGTTTAAAAACTCCCTTGAAAGCGACAATGTTTATCTTAACACCTCAAAAGAAAAAATGCAAGACAAAATAGTTTTTCTCCAAAGCCTTTTCTCCCAAAAGGAAAAGGCCTCTCACCGGCAAGAGCGCCTGGTGAAAGACCTTTCCTAATTGAAAATGTTTCTTGCATCGGCCCTTTCGTGCGGCTTCATGCGTTTTTGCAGGTTTCTCGTCCGTGCGTGTTTGAAAATGCGGGCACACTGAAGGCAATCAAACAATCCAAATATGCCCGCATGCGGAATTTCACATGTCACTTTGTCAAATGGTGGACTGCGCAGCGATTCGGTCCAATCTCAAGTTCAATTGCTTTCTCTGCATCCACATGAAGTTCGCCGCGGTTAATCGCGATAATCTCTTCAAAGTTCGGCGGTTTTTTCGAAGAAGCCGCACTTGCCACTTGAGCTGTGAAGGATTTTCTGTCGGCATTGCGCATCATTTCGTTGTTTCTTACAATTTCTCCAAATGTCGCTCCGACCACGCCGTGTTCGTTCATTTCCTGAATATCGGCATAATGCGCCGGAAGAACGAAGCAATTGTCGGGAAGATCGTTTAATCGATAGAAAACCGTATCGTAAAGATCTTCGGCCCATTCTTTCGCTTTGCCGCCAAGGTCGGGCCTTCCGAGACCTCCGACGAAGACAGTATCGCCAGACAACAGGAAACGGTGGTCGACCAGGAAGGAAGTGGATCCCGGCGTATGGCCAGGAGTCGGAATCGCCAAAACTTCTACGTCAATTTCGCCCACGCGAATTTTCTTGAACTCTTCCAGCGGCGTGAAAGGCAAGCCGCTTCCTTTTGCCTCGCTGGAAGAGATGTAGTACGATGCCCCCGTTTGTTCCGCAAGTTTAAGTCCCCCGGAAATGTGGTCGGCATGCAAATGGGAATCCACAACATGCTCAATGGTAAAATTGTGCTGTTTCGCAAGCTCCAGATACACCTCGATCTTCTGGTTCGGATCGACAATCATGCCTTTTCCGCCGGATATCACCGCATAAGAAAGGCACCCCTTGGCGAAACGGTTCACTTGAATGAGCGTCAATTTTTCATCCATGTATACGATTGTCGGATGGTAGAACTGGCTCCAGGCGAGCATTCCGCCTTCAAGATATACGGTTTTGTACCCTTTCTCCAGCAGCTGTTCGGCAACGAATTTGGAGGAACCGCTCTTTGCGCAAACCACGACGATTTCCCTGTCCTTCGGCAAGTCCGCGCACAGCGATTCATCTTCTTCAAGAAATTGATAGTAAGGAATATTGACGGATCTCAGCCTTTTCCCTTCGATTTTCCAATCTTGATAATCCGTCTCATTGCGGACGTCAAGAATCATCACTTCCTGGTCTGAATTCAACCTGCGATGAAGCTCCTGGACCGTAATGCCCTGTACGCTTGCCATCGCATATCCTCCTTTCGGCTGCAGGTGTCAGAAATTGAGGGTAATTTGAGCGTCAAAAGCGAAATCCAGGAATGCTGCAGCTCCGGCGAACTCAACGCCGTCAATAAAATGTTCTTTCTGTAGGCCCATGGCGTCCACTGTCATCTGGCAGGCAATCAGGCGAACGCCGCTTTCCTTGGCCAGTTCCAGAAGTTGGGAAACGGACGGAACATTGATCTTTTTCAATCCTTCCTCCATGCCCGCATTTTCAGGCTTGAGCCGCAGCATCTTCGCCGCTTCCCTGTGAATGATTTGCAGGCCCTCAAAGGTGAAGAAAATAGCGACTTGCGCATCCAACGCCGCTGCCGCGGTGGCGATGTTTAACGCTTTGTAGGCTGTCTCCAATCCTCCGGAAGATGCAATAATTGCCACTTTTTTGTTTGCCATGTGTAAAATCCCCCTTATTGGAATGTGAAATGATCAATTGCTTTCCGTTGGTCCCTGCCACTCGGACATGCCCGGCAAGACGTTCTTCAATTTGGCAAACCCTTTTTCCGCCAAAATCCGGCACGCCATGTCACTGCGGTTCCCCGTGCGGCAAATCACCGCGTATTCTTTGTGCGGATCAAGCTGATCCAACCGTTTCTCCAGTTGCCCCAGCGGTATGGAAACGGCACCAGGTATCCGGGCGAATGCATATTCTGCGGGCTCCCGCACGTCAAGAACGATGACGCTTTCGCCCGCGGCCAGTTTTTGCAGAAGTTCATCGTTGCTTATGGTTTGTGGAAATTTCACTTCCCTCTTCACCTCGCTGTCTGACGCCTTGCGGATAAAGTGACGGAAAACGCCGTTCTCTTCCTTCAGGCCAATGTATTGATGTCCTGTTCGTTTCGCCCAACTTTGCAAATCCGCCACGGAGCCTTTATCGGTTGCCCTCACCTCCAGGACTTCCCCCGGTTGCATTGCATCCATCACCTTTTTTGTTCGGATCACCGGCATCGGGCAGGCCAGCCCTTCACATTCAAGCACATGATTGGTTTCGATGATTGACGACATGTTGCTCACTCCTTTACGGCTTCGTAAACGTGTTGCTCGCGCCATCGCCGCGAAAGCAGCCGCTACGGTTGGATGAGAGCGAACGTCCGAATATCCGGAACGTTCCGTTTCCCTCCTTGAAAGAAACTGCATCACTGCTGCCGCGAGCGCCATGCCATGAATTTATACTCATGGGGGTATGGGTCCTTCCAAAAAAATAACGGGCAGGGCGCAGCACGGCTTCCGTAAGCCAGTTTGACGGCAGAACGGCAGCGAGTTTTGCCGCTTCCTTTCCCCACAAATACCTTGTGGCGGAAGCCTCCGGCAATGACATCGTTTTATACGTATACCCCTATGGGTATTATGATAGTCTGCTCATCCGCTCCTGTCAACAGAGTCTTGCTTTTTTGCAAAAGGGATTTTCCCTTTCCGAAAAACACAAGGACACCCAGGGAATTTTTCATTCCTCCCAGGTGTCCTCTTTTCACGCCGTGCAGGCAAAAGAAAAACAGCAAGGGACTCCCCGAGGGGAATCCCTTGATCCTTAAGGCTTCAAAGCCTCTATTACATCATGCCGCCCATGTCAGGCACGCCTGCGCCGCCTTTGTTTTCTTCCGGCTTGTCGGCAATCACTGCTTCGGTAGTCAGGAACATGGCTGCTACGGATGCAGCGTTGGACAGTGCGGAACGAGTTACTTTTGCGGCGTCGACGATACCTGCTTCGAGCATGTTTACATATTCTTCGGTTGCAGCGTTGAAACCGATACCTACCGGTTCATTTTTCAGGCGCTCAACGATGACAGAGCCTTCCAGGCCTGCGTTGGCTGCGATTTGACGAACCGGTTCTTCGAGGGCGCGGAGCACGATTTGCACACCTACAGCCTCTTCACCTTCCGCCTTCACAGCTTCAACCGCCTTGATTACGTTGATCAGGGTAGTACCGCCGCCAGGCACGATCCCTTCTTCAACTGCAGCGCGAGTAGAGTTGAGGGCGTCCTCGATGCGCAGTTTTTTCTCTTTCAGTTCGGTTTCGGTTGCGGCACCCACTTTGATTACCGCTACGCCGCCAGCCAGTTTTGCCAAGCGTTCTTGCAGCTTTTCGCGGTCAAAGTCAGAAGTGGTGTCTTCAATTTGTTGACGGATTTGCGCAACGCGGCTTTCGATGGCTGCCTTGTCGCCAGCGCCTTCCACGATAGTGGTGTTTTCCTTGCTGACCACAACTTTGCCGGCACGGCCCAGTTGTTCCAGTTTGGCGGATTTCAGATCCAGACCCAGTTCTTCGGTGATGACTTCGCCGCCAGTGAGGATTGCGATATCTTGCAGCATTGCTTTGCGGCGATCGCCGAAGCCAGGAGCTTTTACAGCAACAGCGGTGAAGGTACCGCGCAGTTTGTTCACAACCAGGGTAGCCAGCGCTTCGCCTTCCACATCTTCCGCGATGATCAGGAGCGGTTTGCCGCTTTGTACGACTTGCTCCAGAATCGGCAGGATGTCCTGGATGTTGGAGATTTTCTTGTCAGTGATCAGGATGTAAGGATTGTTCAGAACCGCTTCCATCTTGTCAGTGTCCGTAATCATGTACGGAGAAGCGTAACCGCGGTCGAACTGCATACCTTCCACAACTTCCAGTTCAGTTTGGAAGCCTTTGGATTCTTCAACGGTAATTACGCCATCTTTGCCCACTTTTTCCATTGCTTCCGCGATCAGGTTACCTACTTCCACACTGTCAGCGGAAATGGATGCAACTTGGGCAATGGAAGCTTTGCTTTCCACCGGTTTTGCGATGGATTTGATTGCATCGACAGCAGCGCGAACGGCTTTTTCCATCCCGCGGCGAACCACCATCGGGTTGGCACCGGCCGTTACGTTTTTCAGACCTTCGCGAATCATCGCAGCAGCCAGAACGGTTGCGGTGGTGGTACCGTCACCGGCGACGTCGTTGGTCTTGGTCGCAACTTCTTTCACCAGTTGCGCACCCATGTTTTCATATGGATCTTCCAGCTCGATTTCTTTCGCGATGGTTACACCGTCATTGGTGATCAGCGGAGAACCGAACTTTTTCTCCAGCACCACGTTGCGGCCTTTCGGACCCAGGGTCACTTTCACCGCGTTTGCCAGTGTTTCCACACCGCGGAGCATCGAGCGGCGAGCGTCTTCCGAGAACTTGATTTGTTTTGCCATCAAACTCTACCTCCTGCGTTATGTTTTGGGAAAGCGTATCTTATATCAAGGAACTTAGCCGATAATCGCGAGGATATCGGATTCGCGCAGCACCAGGTATTCTTTGTTTTCCACTTTTACTTCAGTGCCGGCGTATTTGGAGAAGATCACCTTGTCTCCTTCTTTTACTTCCGGCGCGATGCGCTCACCGTTGTCGGCAACACGGCCGGAACCTACAGCGATGACGCGGCCTTCCTGCGGTTTTTCCTTTGCCGTATCAGGCAGTACGATCCCGCTAGCGGTCGTTTCGTCTTTGGAGATAGGTTCAATTACCACACGGTCACCCAATGGCTTCAGCACGAAAAACACCCTCCTCAAATAATGTGGATAATCAAAATAATGGTTTTGTTAGCACTCGACACGAGCGAGTGCTAACGCCCAACTCCTATAATAATGAATCGCATTTTACTTTGCAAGTAGTTTTACTCACATTTTTCCATTTGGCCTACCTCTGGTTGATCTAGCAAACTTTTTCTAGCAAACGGTTCTGGCAAGCGCTCCTCTTCATATAAATCAAGTAAATCAAGCAGGATCAGTCAAGAGGCCAAGGAGGAAACCCGCATGCGCAAATGGATGTTGCTGGCTGTCACCGCCCTTTCCCTCTTCGGGATCAACCGCTTCTTCCCCGTCTTTCCCAAAGACACCCCGCCCCTCGTCCAGGCTTATCCCGATCCTGCCGCCGTCTTTCCTGACAAAGCAGAAACGGGCAGGCACCCGGGCGCAAATGGCGGTGGCGTGCATGAGGCACAGAATCGTAAAGCGAAGCATCATGAAGCGCAGACTTCGCCCCCACATCCCTCCGCCAATGCCGAAAACAAAGAAGGAAAACAGGACGCCCGCCTCGCGCTGTTTGGTTTGCAGCTGGGCATGAGCTCCCGGCAAGTCGCTGCCCTTCACGGCCAGCCAGTCCGTGTGGAACCCAGCGGACTTGGCTACGACTGGTGGATCTACAACCGGAATCCGGAGAGATACCTGCAAGTCGGTATCGCGCAGGACCGGGTGGTGGATCTTTACTCCAACGCCCCCACGGCAACGATTGGCCAAACAGGCATCGGTTCCAGCCTGAAGTCGCTGAAAAGCAGGCATGACGTTTCCAGCATCGTCTCCTTCTCCTACATGGGGGCCAACATCCAGATCACCAACCAGCTGGAACAGCGCCCCCTCGTGTTGCAGGACGGAACTCCGCTCATCTTCTACCTGGACAAGGAAAACGGCAACAAGGTGACGGCGCTGCGAATGATCGACACCCTGATGCTTCTGCGCGGCGGCTTTTACCATACAAAATGGACGTACCAGGGCAAGGCTCCCGACTTTGACCCTCCGCCACTTGGACCCAAGGAGCGGGAACAGGTAAACGCCGCCTGGGAACGGCAAATTTTCGACCTGGCCAACGTCATCCGGTACCGCTACAAGCTGCCCCTGCTCGCCTGGCACGAGGACGCGGCGGAAGTGGCGCGCAAGCACAGCCGGGACATGGCCGAGCACAACTTTTTCGACCACGTCTCCGCCACGAGCGGTCTGGATCCCTTCCAGCGCCTCAAGCAGGCCAACATTCACTACATCATGGCGGGCGAAAACATCGCGGCCGGCTTTCCCGATGCCATCGAAGCGCACGAAGGTTGGATGAACAGTCCCGGCCACCGCAAAAACGTGCTGGAAAACGGGTTTGCCCATCTCGGAGTCGGCGTCTACGGGGAGTATTACACCCAGGCTTTCCTCACTGCAGCTCCCCGCTGAACAACATTTCCGCCCGAAACATCAGGCCCGGTTCGCGCCTTGCGGGATCACCGGGCTTGTTGGTTTCCGTCATTCGGAAAGTCCCAGCATTTTGCGCAATGCACCCGTCTGTTCGGCAAACTCCATGGCAATGGTCTTGTATTCCCTGGTGTGCATGAGGAGCCACGGCGAGCGGCCACCCTTTTTCGGCATGACGACAAACATCTCGACAATCTCCTCGTCGACGCGGGAAGGACGATGGACCAGTTTTTTGGGCGGAACCAGCGGAATTTTGGCAATCATCGCATTTTCCAGTGACGGGTTCAGTTCCTGAACAGGCCCGCTCACACTGTCCAGAATCCGCTGTGCCTGCTGCTGAAACTGGCGGGTGTTTGGAAATGTCCGCACCACTTTTTGCCGGTTTGTGTCAAACAATTCGACGTTATCCGCTCCGGCCAATTCCTCCTGGGCGGGCGGACCGGCAGAGAACAGCAGTGTCAAGCAGAGGATCAGCCACATGTCCAACACCTCCCCCAAACTACCGTACTAGTATATCCTGGCAGAAACCGAAATAAACAAAAAATCCCCCGCATTTTTACGGGAGATTTCCGTGTTTATTGAAGGGCTTCATCCGTTTGGTACCCGTACTCCTTTTCCCACTCTTCGTCTTCTTTCAGCTGTTTGCGGTACACGATGCGCGACAGCCAGACGCTTAACTCGTACAAGACCAGCAGCGGAATTGTCACCAAAATATCGCTGATAATTTCCGGGGGCGTCAGCGTCACGGCAATGACGGCCAGCACAAAATAAGCGTAGCGCCGCATCTTGGCCAGCCGCATCGGGTTGAGAATCCGCAACCGGGTGAGAAACATCACGACGATGGGCAGTTGAAACAGAACCCCGAACGGAATAACCGTGTTGAACAAAAACCCGAAGTACTCGCCGATGCCGTAATTGGGATCCGCCCCGATGCTGTTCGTCAGATTGGTCATAAACAGCATAATCATCGGAAAGACAATGTAGTAGCCAAATAAAATGCCCAAGATGAACAACAGGGACGCCGCCGGGATAAAGTACAAGGTGCCGCGGCGTTCGTAATCGCGCAGTCCGGGAGCGACGAACCGCCAGAGATGGTAGAGCGCCACCGGCAGGGTGACCGCAATCCCGATCAGCACGGCTGCCTGCACGTAGACGCGCAACGCGTCGGACGGATGCAGCGAAATGATCGGCACTCCTTCGGCGATCGGCTCCTGTTTCAAATATTCAATAAGCGGACCGGCCAGGTAAAAGCCGGCAATCAACGCAACCACAAACACAGCCAGCACCCACAGAATCCGCTTTCGCAGTTCCTCCAGATGCTCAACCACCGTCATTTCCCGATCATCGGTCATGGCAACCACCTTAGCTGATTATGCTTATGACTTGGTCTGTTCCTGCGGAAGCTGCGCACGCTCCTGCTCCAACTTCTCCCGGATTTCCTTTTCCAGACGTTCCCGCTCCAGGCGTTCACGAATTTCCCGCTCGATTTTTTCCCGCTCGGACTCAGCGGCTGATGCCGGCTCCGCGGTCGTCTTGGCCGCCAGTTCCCGGCGCTTCCCCTTGTCATCGTCCTCTTCGTCGTCGCTCGTCAAATCGCGCGTCGCCATCTTGAATTCCTTCAGGGTACGGCCGACAGCCCTCCCCAGCTCGGGAAGCTTCTTGGGACCAAACAGCACAAGCGCCAAAATCAGAATCAAAATCAGACCGGGAATACCAATCGTGCTTCCCATGATGCATCACTCCTTTTTTGCGTTACTTGCCAGTTTACCCAGCTAGCATTTTCGTAAACCGCCATAGCCCAAACGCGTCATATCCCGCTCTTCGATTCGTTCACCGGCCAAAATCCGCGGCAGAAATACGTCAAACGAAGTAAACGGCTCATGCATCACCGCTCCGGGAAGTCCCAGAATGGGCGTATCCCCTTTGTACGCCACCAACAGCATGGAACCGGGCAGCATTGGCGTGCCGTAGCGCACCACCTGCGCCCCTACGCCGGCAATCGCTCCCGGTGTGCGGTCGTCGGGATCGACAGACATTCCGCCCGTGGCCAGCACCAGATCGACGCCCTCTTCCAGAAAGGCGTTGATTTCCCGCTCAATCGCTTCCTTGTCGTCCGGGGCAAACCGCTGGCCGACCACTTCCGAACCGAGCGCCTCCACCTTGGCGCGCAAAACCGGGCCGAACTTGTCCGCAATCCTGCCGGAAAATACTTCGCCGCCTGTTGTCACGATTCCTACGCGCTTTTTGAGGAACGGCTTCACCTGAACGATGGGCTGCCTGAAGCTTGCAGCCAGCTCTTCCAACCGCACGATCCGGCTTTCTTCTATTATCAAAGGAATGATCCGCGCCGCGGCAACCGCATCGCCCGGCTTCACCACCTGATCGCTGTAGATCGTGGAAAACGCGATTCCTTCCAGCGTGTTCAGGGCGTGAACGGCTTCCTCGTTGATCTTCGCCAGTCCCAACCGGCTCGCCTTCATGGTGACTTTTCCTTCACACGGCTCGCTCAAGTGAAGGCCGTCACCGGACACCGCCCGGGCGATCCGAAGCCCGGCCTCTTCCTCGTGGATAAACCCTTCCGGCATTTCCAGCACGTAGATGTGCTCCTTGCCAATGGAAAGCAGCGGCTCGATGTCTTCTTCGCGGATGACATGCCCTTTTTTGAACAGGCGTCCCTTGAACTTGCCAGGGATAATCTGCGTCATGTCGTGCGGAAGCACCATTCCGACTGCCTCGCGCACCGGAATTTCGCGCATTTTCGGTTTTTCTACCATCCCAACCCTCCCCAGTCCTCGGAGGCCTGTCCCGTCCCCTGCAGGATGTGAAGGGCGTCGGAAAGCATGTCTCCGATGGAGTTGTAGCAGATTTCCACGCCTTTGGGAGTTCCGGGGAGGTTGATGATGAGCGCGTTGCCTCTCGTTCCCGCGACCGCCCTCGTCAGCATCGCCCGCCTGGATTGCCGCAAGCCGGCGCGGCGCATCTCTTCCGCCAACCCCGGCACCGGCCGGTCGATCACCCATTCCGTCACTTCCGGCGTCACGTCGCGGGGGCTGAGCCCGGTTCCGCCGGTGACGATCAGCAAGTCGCACTTTTCCCGGTCTACCAGTTCAATCATCGTTTCCTGCAACTCTTCCATATCATCGGTTACGGCACGGTAGACGGCCACCTCAACCTGAAGCCATTTCTTCGTCAACTCGCGGATGATCGGAATCCTGTCGTCTTCCCTTTCCCCTTTTGCGATCGAATCGCTGGCTGATACCACGCCTACTTTCCAGTTGCTCACAGATCCATTCCTCCGTTTGTTCACTCGCTAGTATTGTACACTTTTTTTGCCAAGCTGTAGATACTGCCGAGGGATTTCTTGCCTTTGACACAAAAACGTCAAGTTTGCCAACACCCCTTTTCGCTGACAACCCCGTCCAGCAGAATGTCGTGGGGCTCCATTGGCACCTGCTCGACGACTTGTACGGAAAATCCGACTCCCAATAAAAAAGGGCGGTGTCCCAACGACGCCAAAAAGCGATCGTAGTAGCCGGCCCCATATCCAAGCCGTCCTCCCCTGCGGTCAAAGCCGACGCCGGGGACGAGAACTGCTTCCAATCTGCCGGTGTCAGCGGGCTTCGCTTTGGTCGGATCGGGTTCCCAAATGCCGTAGGCGCCCTGCGCAAGCATCTGCTTTCCCGTGTAGCGATAGGGGACCATTTCCCGCTTCGTTGGAATCGTGCGCGGCAGCCAGATTTCCTTTCCCCTGCGCATCGCTTCCTCCAGAAACGGCAAAATGTCCAGTTCGTCGCGAAACGGATAGTAGGCCAAAATCACGTCAGCATCCATCAGCCGTTCACAAGCGAGGAGATGGGCGCAGGCCTCGCGGGAGTACTGTTCCCGCTGCGCGGCCGAGAGCGCCCCGCGCTGCTCCAACAAACGCTGACGAAGCCGGCTTTTGTTCATTTCCTGCTGCATCTTTTCCTTCCCCTTTTGCCGTCCTGCAAGGGATTCCCCGCACTTGTCCGGCAAGCGCTCTCTGGGCTACACTTGACGTAGTTGACAAAGAGGTGAACCAAATGATCTTGCTTCAAGCCGAACACATTGTCAAAACATATGGTGCTGACACCATTTTACAGGACATATCCCTGCAAATTCAAACCGGAGAGCGCGTTGGCCTGGTTGGCGTCAACGGGGCGGGAAAATCCACCCTGCTGAAGATTCTGGCGGGCGAGATGAGCTGTGACAGCGGCGTTGTCCGGATCCCCAAAGACGTCACGCTGGGCTACCTGGCGCAGAACAGCGGACTGGAATCGGAGCGAACCATCTGGGACGAGATGCTTTCCGTCTTTTCTCATTTACAAAAGGAAGAAAAGGAGCTGCGCGAACTGGAAGCGAAGATGGGCGACCCGGACGTGCTGGCCGACGAGAAGCGCTACCAGCAGATTGCCGAGGATTATTCCCGGCGCTTCGAAGCGTTCAAGGAAAAAGGCGGCTTCAGCTACGAAGGGGCGATTCGCGGCGTCCTGCACGGCTTGCGGTTTGCCGACATGGACTACCAGACGCCAATCCGCTTGCTGAGCGGCGGACAGAAAACGCGCCTGGCGCTGGCAAAGCTTTTGCTGCAATCCCCTTCCCTTCTGCTTCTGGACGAGCCGACCAACTACCTGGACATCGAAACGCTCACCTGGCTGGAAAACTACCTGCAAAATTACCCCGGCGCCGTCCTCGTCGTCTCCCATGACCGCTATTTTCTCGACAAGCTGGTAAACATCGTCTACGAGATTGAGCGCACCCGGGCCACCCGGTACGTGGGGAACTACAGCAGCTTTCTGGAGCAGAAGGCAGCCCGGCTGGAACAGGAAATGAAGCGTTTTGAAAGGCAGCAGGAGGAAATTGCCCGGATCGAAGATTTCATCGCCCGCAACATTGCCCGGGCCACCACGAGCAAACGGGCGCAGAGCCGCCGCAAGATGCTGGAGAAAATGGAGCGGCTGGACAAGCCGATCATGCAAAACAAGTCGGTCAACTTTTCCTTCGATGTCGCCAAAACGAGCGGAAACATGGTCATCAAGGCGGAAAATCTGGCGATCGGCTACCCCGGCGCCGAGCTTTCCCGCGGACTCACCTTTGAACTGGAACGCGAAGAGCGGGTGGCGCTGGTCGGCCCCAACGGAATCGGCAAGTCCACGCTGCTGAAGACGATCGTGGGACAGCTGAAACCCCTTAACGGCGCGATCCAGTTCGGCAGCAACGTCACCATCGGCTACTACGACCAGGAGCATCGCAACCTCAACGAGCAAAATACGGTGCTGGGCGAGATTTGGGACGAGTACCCGCACATGCTGGAACGTGACGTGCGCACCCTTTTGGGCAACTTTCTGTTCAGCGGCGACGACGTGCAGAAGCGGATTGCCGATCTGTCGGGCGGAGAGCGGGCCCGCGTTTCGCTGGCCAAGCTGATGCTGAAGCAGGCCAACTTCCTGATTTTCGACGAGCCGACCAACCACCTGGACATCTACAGCAAGGAAGTTTTGGAAAATGCGCTTGCCGATTATCCAGGCACCATTCTGTTCGTCTCTCACGACCGCTACTTCCTCAACAAAATCGCCAGCCGCGTTCTGGAGCTTTCCCCGGACGGCGTCACCAATTACCTGGGAAACTACGATTACTACGTGGAAAAAAAGCAGGAGTTGGCCGAACTGGCAGCCGAACAGGCGGCACAGCCAGCCAAAAAGAGGGCATCCGCCCCTGCCCAGCCGGACAAGTCGGCTTATGAACTGGACAAGGAAGCAAAACGGCGCGAGCGTCAGCGCCAGCGCCGCATGGAAGAGATCGAGGCAAAAATCCAGCAGCGGGAAGCCGATATTGCCCGGTGGGAAGAGGAATTGTGCCAGCCGGAGGTGTACAGCGACCACGTCCAGGCCAAGGAGCGAAACGACAAGATCCAGGCAGCGCGCGAAGAACTGGACCAGCTGTACGAGGAATGGAGCCGGCTTTCCGAAGAGTAGCCTAAATCTCCGACTTTGTCCCCTCCGGCAAAACGCCGCGTGACGATTTTTCCCCGAGAGCGGCGTACAGCGCCGGAATCACCAGGAACACGATGCAGGTGGCGGCGGTGACGATCCCCGAATCATTGAGTGCCAGTCCAGCCAGCGAACCGGAAATCACCCCGGCAAATCCCTTGACCAGAAACAGGTAATCCTGCGCCAGATTGCGCAGGTAACGGTCATTCCAGAGGGCGAGCAACCCCAGCACGATCAGGGAGACGACGAACACCCTGCTCCAGATGGAAACGCGCATCAGCTGCAGGTTCATCGCCAGCTTCCGCTCCACCATTCGCCACACCTCCATCCATTCACCGGAGAGGATCTGCCGGGAAACGCGCCCCACATGCGTAAGCGGCTGATCGCTGAACAAGCTGGCGGCCAGCAAAAGACAAGCGCCGCCAACCAGGCCTCCTGCCAAGAGCAGGAGGCCTTTTTTGCCCAGCTTCCACCCTTCCAGACGCGAGAGGGTGACGAAAAAGGCGACCAGTCCGGCAAGAAAACCTCCGGCGTCCGTCCCCAGATGGGGAGCCGCCATGTAATACAGCACCGTCAGGCAAACGGCGAATGCGCAGGCGGCAGGAAAGAGGCGAAAGGGGCCTTCCTGCCTTCCGAAAAGCTGGTACAACGCCGCGGCCAGCATGGCGGATGCGCCGATCAGCACCCCTTCATATTCGTTGCCCAGCCCGTAGAAGCGGGCGCCAATCACCGGGTCGTAGCCCAGATAGGAATTGCGCATCAGGCTGGCCCCTGTCCACCCGTCAATCAGCAAGGCCATGGTTGTCAGGCCGCAGACAACCGCCAGCGTCAAGGGCAGCGGAGCGTGCTCCAACGCGAAAGCGAGCAAGAGCGCCGCCAGGATCAGCGTCCCCAGCACCACAGGGGCCGAAGCTTGCCAAGGCAGCATCGCTTCCGCAAGCAACAGCGCGGGAAACCAGAGCATGGCCAGGAGCGCCAGCCGAACGCCCCTGCGAACGCGCTCTGCTCCGCTTCTGCTTCCTCCCCTTTTTCCCCACAGCGAAAGGAAGGCAGCAACCGCCAGCGTAATCATCTGCAGCATGACATAGGTATACAACACAGGAGGGCGCGTGGCGTAAGTGTGGTGAATCTGATCGACTTCCCGAAACAGCTCGCTGATCCCTGCCCCGCTTTCCGCTTGCATGGGATGACCAGCCAATTCTCCCGGTACGGAAAGATCCAGCCAGCGGAAAATGGAGGGAAGGAGATCCAGCCCGCTGACCACTCCCAGCCGCCGGGTGGTCGCGGAAGTAAGCAGGCCGCTGTCGCTTCCGTTCCAGACGAGAATGGGCGGCATCATCCTTTTTTCCCCCGCCGCCTGGCGATGGACAGCCGGACTGAGCAGCACAACCGTCTGATTCTCCCGGCGCTCTCCAAGGACCTGGTCCAAAAAGCGCGACAAGTCATCCAGAACGCGCTGGTACTGCCGGGCAAACTGCCCCGTTTCCATCTCGCCGGCGGCCTGGTAAAGCCTGTCCAGGTCAGCCAGTTGTACGGCGATCACGCCTGCCTGCCGGTCTGCCCGGATCCTTTCCAACAGATAGGAATAGTTGGTTTTTCGTCCGTACGGGTAACCGGGGGCATCGTCCAAAGTCCGATTGGAGATGTCGCCGCGGAGTACCCGCCCCTGCTCATCCATGACAAACATGGCGGCATGCCGCTGCTTTTTCTCTCCGAAATCGCCGTTTCCGTAGACGCTTGCGGAAATGCCGCGGGCTTGCAGCGCGCTGCCGAGTCGGCCGATGCTGGCCGTGTAGGGCTTGTCCCGATTCTCGGCCAACAAGCGAAAAATCCCAGGAAAAACGATTTCCGCCTGCATGGGACGCATGCCGCGCTCTGCCGCCCGCACGCCCGCCGTCTGCCCGGCGTCCAGTACCTCATCCTGATGGTAGGCGGTGCCGCTGGCCGGCGTGTACAAAGCCTGCGAACCGCTGCCCAGCAACAAATACGCATTGGCCGCACTGCGCGCTCCGGGGGTGCGGATGGACAGGGCCGCCGCTGCCGCCTGATTCAGCCATTGTGCAGCCAGCGGATGCTGCCTCAACTGCTCCAGATCGGAAAAAGCAAGTCCCTCCGCAAACAGAAGGACGACCTGCCTTCCTGTTCCTTCATGAACCGCTCCGCTCCCGGCTGCTCCCGCCGGCGCGCCCGCCAGTATGCAGCCAAAAAACAACATGACCGCAAACCACAGCATCATCCATTTTTGTCTCACATTCACTCCCCCTCCTGTTGATAACCGCCCTGTTTTTATCCACATATTCCACAAATCTATCCACAGTTTCCGGGCAATTTTCCCGGCTATTTTTCCTGGTTATACCCATTATTCACAGGAGCAAGGAAAGGCAATCAAAAAGTTATCCAGAAATTGTGGATAACGTCCGCAGCCACTATTTATGAAGGCAGGAAAAACAGGCTGCCGGAAGGGAAGTGAAAGCGATAGCGAGGACTTCATTTGGCGGACAGGGATCGGCAGCGCACACAAACAAAGGAGCCTGTCCACACTCGACAGGCTCCTTCCCTCTGTTCATGTTCCGTTTTGTTCATGCTCCGTCTCATGCTCCGTCAGCGGCAACCCCGGCACCCCGTTCAGGTCCAGGCCGGCAAATTCTCCTCTCTGATAGCGGATGTAACCCGCCGCCGCAATCATCGCCGCATTGTCCGTGCACAGAGAGAGCGGCGGAATGACGAGCGGCACTCCTTCTTCCCGGCAGCGCCGCTGCAAGCGTTCGCGCAGGCCGCGGTTTGCTGCCACACCGCCGGCAAGCAACACCTGTCTGGCGCCGTATTCCCGCGCCGCCCGCATGGTTTTCTCCACCAGCACTTCCGTCACGGAGTCCTGAAAACTGGCCGCCAGGTTGGCCGGGTTGATGGTTTCGCCGCGCTGCGAAGCGTTGTGCAGGGTATTGAGCACGGCAGATTTGAGCCCGCTGAAGCTGAAATCGTACGATTCCGGCTCCAGCCAGGCGCGCGGCAACGGCACATTGGCTTCCCCCTCCAGGGCCAGGCGGTCGATCTGCGGCCCGCCGGGGTACGGCAGGCCCAGGGCGCGCGCCACCTTGTCGTACGCCTCTCCCGCCGCATCGTCCCGGGTTTCGCCGAGAATGACAAACTTGCCGTGTTCCTCCATCCGGACCAGTTCCGTATGTCCGCCGGAGACGACCAGCGCAATCAGCGGAAACTGCATCTCTTCCACCAGCCGGTTGGCGTAGATGTGGCCGGCGATGTGGTGCACCCCGATCAGCGGGATGCCCCGCGCAAGCGAAATCGCCTTGGCCGCCGCCACTCCGACCAAAAGCGCCCCCACCAGTCCCGGGCCGTAGGTCACCGCGATGGCGTCCATCTCCTCCAGCTTCTTGCCCGCTTTCTGCAAGGCTTCCTCAATCGTCAGCGTGATGTTTTCCACGTGGCGGCGGGACGCCACTTCCGGCACCACGCCGCCAAAACGTTTATGAATCTCTGCCTGGGAGGCGATGATGTTGGAGAGCACTTCCCGCCCGTCCCGCACGACGGCGGCGGAAGTCTCGTCGCAACTGGTTTCAATCCCGAGGATGTAAACCGGCTTGCCGGAATCCTTCTGTTTTTCATAAGCCTGCCGGACGCGCATCTCGTAGCGCGAAACAGCTGTTTTGTTCATGGCAAGGTCACCCACATGATAATCGCATCTTCATCATTGTCTGAGTAGTAACGTTTGCGAATGCCGTGTTCCGTAAAGCCCAGCTTGGCGTAAAGGTTGCGCGCCACCGTGTTGGAGGGCCGCACCTCCAGCGTCATGCTTTTCGCCCCGAACATCTTGGCAGCCCCCATCATGTTTTGCATCAGCCGAAGCCCCACCTTTTTACCGCGGTATTCGGGATGAACGGCAATATTGGTGATGTGCGCTTCATCGAGAATGATCCACATGCCGCAGTACGCGATGACGCGGTTTTCATGAAGAGCAACGACGTAACGCGCATTCGGGTTTCTCGTCAGTTCATTGTAAAAGGCATCCGGCGGCCAGGGAGTGGAAAACGCCAACCGCTCCAGCTCGGATACAGCCGCTACATCCGCCAGCGTCATAAAACGAAATTCCAGTTCAATCTCTTGGCTCAACATGCATTACCCCTTTGCCGAACCCTCCTGCCGGGCTTTGGCCAGCCATTTGGCTTCCGCTTCCGCCAGTTGGAGGTATTCGGGAACCAGTTCGTGTGCGGACCCGGCTTCGTTCAACCGGCGCAGCGCAAGCCAGGCGATGTGCGCCGCCCGCGGATGCTGAAACGCGGGAGGGGCAAACACCGCCTGCCCGCCCAGGTTTTCTTCAATTCGGCCGCGATGCATCCGCACATCTTCGCCCAGAAACAGGATCGGCTCGCCGGCAGCCGCTTCCCGCAGCTGCGCCAGCCAATCCTGGAGCAAGACAATTTTTTCCGCTATCCTCAGCTCAACGCACTCCATCCCTTGCGAACGGTAAGCGCCTGTGTACACCTGTCCTCTTCTCGCGTCAAACAGCGGCACAATCCAGCCGGGAAACCCCATGGCGTTCATCGCCACGGCCTGCAGGCTGGACACGCCGACCACGGGCAGGTTGAGCGACCAGGCGATGCTTTTCGCCGAGGCCACGCCAATGCGCACGCCGGTATACGAACCGGGGCCGATTGCCACACCCACGGCATCCAGCTGTTCGGGAGCCGTATCCGTCGCGTCCAAAAGCTCGCTGACACATTCCATCAACCGCACGGAGTGGTTTTTCTGCTGATTGGTCGTCGTTTCCGCCAGCACGCGGTTCTCTTCCGCGATCGCCACGCTCAACACCAGATTGGAGGTATCAATTGCCAGTACTCGCATCAAAATCAAACTCCTCGCACAATTTCAGATACCGTTCCCCCTGCGGCAAAAGCTTGAGCAAACGCTGCTCTTCTCCGGCTTTCTCCAGGATGACGGTGAGGCGATCAGCCGGCAGCACGTCTTCAATCAGCGATGCCCACTCCACGACGCATACGCCGTCTCCGAAAAAATAATCGTCCAACCCGAGCGAGTCGACATCCTCTCCCACCCGGTAGACATCCATATGATAAAGCGGCAAGCGTCCCTGGTATTCTTTTATGATGGTAAACGTCGGGCTGTTCACCACACTCCGCACCCCGAGTCCGCGCGCCAATCCCTGGGTAAACGTGGTTTTTCCCGCCCCCAGGTCTCCTTCCAGCGCCAGAAGGTCGGCCGGTTGCAAATGCATGGCCAGCTGCTCGGCAAAGCGCTGCGTCTCCTCCGCGCTTTTCAGTGTCCACGTGTATGCCATCGTCCGTCCCCCTCTTGCTCGCTTGCTCCAAAATGGTTGTATCCGCCCTTGGGCAGATTTTGCCTTTCTCCCTCGCGCACCAGCACCACATCCCGCCCCTTTGCTTCCACGCTGCCAATCACGGTGAACGGAATTTTCCGGTTGGCAAACAGCGAGGCCACCGTCTCCGCCTGATCCGCATCCAGCGTGCCGACCAACTGGTAGTCTTCTCCCCCATACAGCGCCCAGTCCAACGGATCGCGGTTCGCCTGCCGGGCACAATCGAGCACTTCGGGCAAAAGCGGAATACGGTCCGCTTCGATCTTGAGCGCCACATCGCTCGCTTCGGCAATTTCCCAAAGCTCGGAAGCAAGCCCGTCACTCACATCGTTCAGTGCACCGCAAGCTCCGGATGCCAAAAGTAATCTCCCTGCCTGCACCTGCGCCTGGGGCCGCTGATGGGCGTCGACCAAAGCCTGCCAAGCGGCGGGAATGCGCTGTAACTCCCCCTTTTGCCCTGCTTGTTCCAGCAAAAGGTAAAGCCCCGCCGCAGAACTGCCGAGGTTGCCCGTCACAAACACAATTTGCCCCGGTCTCGCCTGGGAACGGCGCAGCGCCCGTCCTTTTTCCACCTCTCCCAGAACCGTGACCGTAAGAAACAGTGAAGCGGGAGACGAAGCGGTATCACCGCCAATCAACCGGACGCCGTACTGCCCGCAGGCTTCATAGATGCCATCGTAAATCTGGTCGCACTCACTCTCCGTCCAGTGAGGAGAAACGGCGATGCTGACCAGCGCGTAGCGGGCGATCCCGCCCATGGCGGCCACATCGCTGATATTGCTGATCACCGCCTTGTAGCCGATGTCCGCCGGTTTCATCGTTTCTTTCAAAAAGTGGACGCTCTCCACCATCCCGTCGCAACAGACGACGATTTCCATTCCCGGCGCGGGGGTAAAGACGGCAGCGTCATCCCCAATTCCGACGGTCAATCCGTTGTTTTCCTCTCCGCGCGAACGGCTCGTCCACTTTCGGATGCGGGAAAACTCATCGTGTGCCACCCCAAACGCTCCTTTACTGCATAGTCAGTCCATTATACCGTTGCCCGGCAAGCTGAAGCAAGAAAGCAGGAACAGCCGGTTTCCGCCTACTTCGTCCCTTCGTATGCGAACAGCTTCAGCCTGCCGCGGCATCTTCCGCAGCGGTAGCGGGCCGGATTCATTTTTCGCTTGCGCTGGTAGCGGGCCCCGCAATCCTGACAGACCAACTCAAAGCGGTAGGGCAGCTCTTTTCGTCCACCGCCCACCTGCCGGCAGTACCGGCTTCCTCCCACCCGCGCAAGCAGCTCGCGAAAATCCCGGTCGGCATGGCGATACCCGCGCTTGGCCAGATGCAGGTGGTAATGGCACAACTCGTGCTTGACGATGCCGACCAATTCCTCCATCCCGTGCTCCTCAAGATGGCGCGGGTTGAGTTCGATGTCGTGGGAACGAAGCAGGTATCTCCCCCCTGTCGTCCGCAACCGGCTGTTGAACCGGGCCTGATGGCGAAAAGGCGCGCCAAAAAAACGGGTGGATATCTCCTCCACCAACCGCTGCAACTCCTGATCGGTCATCTCCTTCTCCTCCCGCCTCCGCATGTTCACCTTTACGATAGCAATTCCGGCCACAATGCGCCAGATTGCCTGAAAGCGCTCCTTCTTCCGCCGCCCTGCCTGTCCTTTGGGGCCGCCGGGTCATCCGCCGGCATGCGCCGCAACCGTTTTTTTCCGGAAAAGAAAGAAGAACAGGTACCTCCTGCCCGTCATGCTGCATACAATGCATTGACGAATATCATCAGGAGGTACCCACATGCCACAATGGATGCGCAAGCAGTTGCAGCGCGCCTTCAATGGAAAGGACGTGCGGCAAATTCGTTTGCTGAACAATTGCTGGTTTTTATACTGGGAAAAGCATGGCGGCAGTCCACAATAAGTGGTTGCCCCCCCTGTTTCATTCTTCCGGCGCCACCATGCTGAGCCCAACCCGTTGCCGTTTCTCGTCAATCTCCACGACCCACACGTCCACGATGTCGCCAACCGTTACCACGTCCAGCGGATGCTTGACAAAGCCTTTTTTCATGCGGGAAATGTGGACAAGCCCGTCATGTTTCAGCCCGATGTCCACAAACGCACCAAAGTCTACCACGTTTCGCACCGTTCCCTGCAGTTTCATGCCCGGACTCAGGTCGGAGATCTGCAGGACGTCGCTGCGCAAAAGCGGCTTGGGCAGTTCTTCGCGCGGATCACGTCCGGGCCTTAGCAGGCTCTCCACGATGTCCTGCAAAGTGGGAACGCCGATTTCCAGCTGCTCGGCCACCTGTGCCACATCCAAGGCGCCAAGCCGCTCCCGGCACGCCTCGCTGCCGATCTCGTGCGGCTTCAGCCCGATCATGTCCAACAGTTTGTGCGTGGCTTCATACGATTCCGGATGGATCGGGGTATTGTCCAGGGGGTTGCTTCCGCCGGGAATGCGCAGAAACCCGATGCACTGCTCGTACGTCTTGGCACCCAGCCGCGGCACTTCCTTCAACTGTTCACGGCTGGTAAACTTGCCGAGTTCTTCCCGTTTCTTGACGATGTTGCCGGCAACCTGCCGACTGATACCGGACACGTACTGCAACAGGGAAGGAGAGGCGGTGTTGACATCCACGCCCACGTGGTTGACCGCCGATTCCACCACGAACTGCAAACTTTCCGCCAGCCGCGTCTGGGACACGTCGTGCTGATACTGACCCACGCCAATCGACTTGGGATCGATTTTCACCAGTTCAGCCAGCGGGTCCTGCAGGCGGCGGGCAATGGACACCGCGCTTCGTTCCGCCACATCCAGGTCGGGAAATTCTTCCTTCGCCAGCTCCGACGCCGAGTAGACGGAAGCGCCCGCCTCACTGACGATGACGTAATGGATTTGCTGGTCGAGTTCCTTGATTACGCCTGCGACAAACTGCTCCGTCTCCCGCGACGCGGTCCCGTTGCCGATGGCGACCAGCGTGACGCCGTATTTTGGGATCAACTGCTTCATCCTGGCCGCCGCTTCCGCTGTCTGGTTGTGGGGCGGGGTCGGATAGATGACATCCACTTCCAACAGCTTGCCTGTTTCGTCCACGACCGCCAGCTTGCATCCGGTCCGGTAGGCGGGGTCGATGCCCAGCACGACCTTGCCTTTTACCGGGGGCTGGAGGAGCAGATTGCGCAAATTCTCCGCAAAAATGTGGATCGCCCGCTCCTCTGCCGTTTCCGTCAGGCTTGCCCGCACTTCCCGCTCGATCGAGGGAGCGATCAGCCGTTTGTACGCGTCTTCCACGGCAGCCGCAAGTTGCTCGCGAACCACGCTCTCACGCCGGATGATCCGCTTTTCCAGCCAGGCGAGAATTTCCTCCACTGGCGCTTCCACCGTCACCTTCAGGATGCCTTCGCTTTCTCCCCGGTTGATGGCCAAAACCCGGTGAGGCACCACCCTGTTCACGGGCTCGCTGTAGGCGTAGTACATCTGGTAAACGTTTCTTTCCTCGGCTTCGTCCGCCCTTTTTTCCGTTCGCAGGATGCCTTTTTGCATCGTGCGGCGGCGAACCCACTGGCGGATGTCGGGATCGTCGGAAATTTGCTCCGCGACGATATCCCGCGCTCCTTGCAACGCCTCTTCCGCGGTGGTGACGCCTTTTTGCGGGTCGACAAAGCGGAGCGCTTCCGCCGCCGGATCCCCGCTCTTTGGCAAGGACAACAGGTATTGGGCGAGCGGCTCCAGCCCCTTTTCCTTCGCAATCGTCGCGCGCGTCCGCCGCTTTTGCCGGTAAGGGCGGTACAAATCTTCCACTTCCTGCAGGCGGGTCGCCGCCTCAATGGCCTGCTTCAGTTCCTCCGTCAGTTTGCCTTGCTCTTCAATGAGGCGAATCACTTCCTCCTTGCGCACCGACAAGTTGCGCAGGTAGCGGACCCGCTCTTCAATTGCGCGAATTTGCGTCTCGTCCAGCTGACCCGTCATTTCCTTGCGGTAGCGGGCGATAAAGGGAACGGTATTCCCCTCGTCCAACAGCGCGATGGTGCGTTCCACCTGATGTGGTTTCAATCCCGTCTCCTCTGCGACGGTCTGGATCAATCGTTTCAGTTCCATATTTTCCTCCCCAATCGGTGCCTTTCCCCACCAGGACAGTCTGCCTTTTTTGACCGACGAGCGGACGGGAAGAAAAAAAGCCCGCCGGAAAGGCGATGAAAGGCTTTGCCGGATCTGGCTTTAGACCCGCAACGCTTCCCGCAATTTGTTCAACGCCCGGCGCTGCAAACGGGAGACGTGCATTTGCGACATGCCCAGCCGATCCCCCGCCTGTTTTTGACTTAAGTTTTCGTAAAATGTCATCCGTATGATTTCTCTTTCCCGCCGGTCCAGCGAACCCAGCGCATGGCTGAGCGCCAAGACCCGTTCAACCTGGCTGAAGCCTTCATCCTTTTCGCCGACCAAATCAAACAGGGTAATGGTGTTGCCGTCGCTGTCCGCTTCCAGTTCCTTGTCCATGGAAAGCGCCTGGTAGCTCCGTCCCATCTCCAGTGTCTCCAGGATTTCCTCCTCCGACACCCCGAGATGGCGGGCAATGTCTGCGATTTGCGGAGAACGCTGCATCTGGATCGTCAACTCGTCGATGACATGTTTGATCTTGGGGCTGAGCTCCTTGACGCGGCGAGGCACGTGCACGCTCCAGGTCTTGTCGCGGATGAAGCGCTTGATCTCTCCTACAATGGTCGGGACGGCAAAACTTTCGAAGTTTCGTTCAAAAGCCGGATCGTAACGTTGCAGTGAAGAAAGCAGCCCGATCATGCCCACCTGAACCAGGTCTTCATATTGGATTTGGCCGCGCTTAAACTTTTGCGCCAACCCTTCCACCAAAGGAGTATACGCCTCAACCAGGCACTCCAGCAGTTCTTCCTTTCCGTTTTGCTTGTACTGCATGAGCAGTTCCTGCCGCTGGTGGCGGCTGTATTTTGCTGGAGTCTGTCCGGTCATCTTCCACCAACCCCATCCCGCCGCAAATACTTGGTCATGGAAATGGAAACGCCCGAACGGGTATCGATCTCGACTTCATCCATCAACACGTGGATCAAATACAGTCCCAGTCCGCCTTCTTCGAGATCCTCCTCATCCGCGTCCGCCAACAGCGGGGAAAGTCTGTCCCCGACCGTTTCCACGGCAAAGCCTTTCCCCTGATCGGCCACGGTAATGGTCAAATGATCCGGATAGATCCGCAATTCCAAATAAAGACGGCCCGCTTCCTGCCCGTAGGCGTGTTCAATGGAATTGGTGCAGGCTTCCCCGACAGCGAGCTTGATGTCTTCGATCTCCTCATAGGAGAACCCCATCCGATTGGCCACTCCCGATACCAGCAACCGGGCCGCTGCCAGATACTCCACACGGCTCGGCAAAGTAAGTTGCACCAGCTCTGGCTCTGTCAATCGGCGGTCGTCCATCACTTGCTCTCTCCTTTGCGGGCTGCCAGCACATCATAAAAGCCGGTAAGCCGAAACAGCCGGTCCACACGGGGCGACGTGTTCTGGACCAGCAGTTGGCTGCCAGCCTTTTTGCATGCTTTCATGACTGCGACAAAAACGCCTATCCCGGTGCTGTCCATGTACCCCACCTGTCTCAAGTCAACGGCAATCCGTCTTGCCTCCGGTTTTTCCACAAGCGCCAGCAGTTCCTTCTTTACCCTGGGACCGGTAAAAGCGTCCACTTCCCCGCTCAGGATCACCAAATACCCCGCTTCATCCCTTACCGTCTCGATTGTCAAGTCCATCCAACCTCATTCCTCCACAGCACAATCAGGTTCTCCGCAAAATCATCATGGTATAGTCATCCCTCTGCTCGAATTGGGAAAGCAGCAGCAATTTGTGGTAGACGTCATTCACCATGGACTGAACCGGCGCGTTCACCTGTTGATGCAGGCAGGATACCAGTTGTTCTCTCGTGATGTAGGTTTGCCCAACCTTACACTCTGTCACTCCGTCTGTCAGCAGGATCAGCATGTCGCCGGAATGCAGGCAAACTTCCCGTTCCTCGTAGCGGCTTCCCGCTTCCAGGCCCAATGCCGCTCCCCGTCCTTCCAAATCGTAAAAGCGGTCTTCCGCCGCGCGGTACAGAAATCCGGGTTCATGCCCCGCTACAGCGTACCGGAAACGATGTGAGGCCGTGTCGTAGCAGCCGAGCAGCATCGTCACGAACATGCTGGAATCGACGTTTCGTTCAATCATCCGGTTGAGGTGGCAAAGCATGTGCTGCGGCTTGGAACTCATCTCTTCCAGGCTGTCCATCGCATACTTCAGAATTGACATGCACATCGCCGCGGCAATGCCTTTTCCCGTAATATCGGCAATCGCCACGCTGAACCGGCGATCATCGTGCCGAATGAAATTGTAGTAATCACCGGAAATTTCAAAAGCGGCAACGCTTATCAGGCCGATTTCCACACCTGGGAATTCCGGCACCGCTTGCGGCAGCAAAGCCTTCTGCATGGCGGAAGCGACTGCCACTTCCGACTGCATGCGCTCGTGCCGGCTGCGCCAGCTGCGTTGGGCCCGAATGGCATTGCCGTACTCAATCATCATTTCCATCAACACTCGAAAAGAAACCCGCACGCTTTCCGGCACCTCTGTGACGCCTTCCAGCGCCCGCCTGTGCAAGTCAATCAGTTCCTCCGGCGATACCTCCTGGCGCAGCATCCATTTGCCCAGCTTCTGCGCCAGATACAGTGCGTCTTCCCCCCGCCTGTCCAAATAACTGCGAAGGATTTGCGCGTATTCTTCCGCCATCTTTCCGCTCATCCTCCCGCATTTCCTTTCCCAGGCGGTTCACACCACTTTACGGCTACAACCCTTGTCCCTTTTCCGACCCTGCTCTCTATCTCAAACTCGTCCATCATGCGCCGCACGCCGGGAAGTCCTGCACCCAGGGCACCGATCGTCGTGTACCCATCCTCCAACGCCTTGCGCACATCGGGAATGCCGGGTCCTTCATCTTCGGCGATAATCTGCAACCCCCGCACGCGGTTGCGTTCCACGGCCTTGATGGTAATCGTTCCCTTTCCGGCAAACAAGTAGATGTTGCGAGCCAATTCAGAAATCGAGGTCGTAATCCGCGACTGCATAATCGTTCCAAATTCAAGCCGTTTTGCCATCTCCCGGCCTGCCTGTCTGGCATGCACAATATCAGACTCGCGAACGATCTCAATGCTGATGGCCTCTGACTCTGACTCCGCCACATCCGATAACCCCTTCCGCACCATCCAACTTTCCAAAATTCGACTTTCACGCGGTGAAACTTGTAAGTTTTTGTCTGTTTTTCTATTTATCTAGATTTCGCTGCCTGGACATGGATTCCTTCCTTTTTGGAAAGAATTCTCTGTCCGCCTCCTGTCTGCCTCAAGTCAATGGAAAAGGAGACGGCGGAGCGGCTGCAGCGGGCAAAAAAAATAAAAACCACTTGGAACAAACGGTAGCCCAAGCAGTTTTTCACTTTTTCCGACTCGTCAAAAGTCAATCAATCCCAGGCTGATTTGCAGGGATTCATTGACTCGGTCCATCATCTCTTCATCGAGATGGGTGATTTTGTCGGTCAGTCTTTGTTTATCTATTGTCCGGATTTGCTCCAGCAAAATGACGGAGTCACGATCAAATCCATAAACTTTGGCATCAATTTCCACGTGCGTCGGCAATTTTGCCTTTTGAATCTGCGCCGTGATGGCGGCGACGATGACCGTCGGACTGAATCGGTTTCCTATGTCGTTCTGAATCACCAGTACAGGCCGTACGCCTCCTTGCTCAGAGCCGACGACCGGGGAAAGGTCCGCGAAAAACACATCGCCACGTTTGACAATCACAAGTCACACCCCGCTAACTAAGCGGATAAGAGTATGGTCAGCCTCTTCTTCTGCGCCAAATGCCTCCGATGCCATTTTTAGATTGATTTTCGCCATTTCCATGTAGCCTTTTTGCATCTTCTCACGAATTGTGCGCTTTTTGCGCTCCTTCAGGTACAAGTGCATCGCCTGGCGAATAAATTCGCTGCGATTTGACTTTTCCTTCTCAATCAAGCCATCCACTTCCTGAAGCAGGGGTTGTGGCAGGCTGATCATGATGCGTTTGGTATTCGACTTCGACACGACAGATCCACCTCCAACCATGACCGTAACTTCCATCCGCTAGGATTGCCATACTGAAGGTCAGTATGACAATACCATTATGACGTAACTATTAGAAATATATACCTGCACGCACGGAAAATTTCCGTCCGTCCCCAGGTATAATTCGCTCTCCCGCGCAAAATTCCTGCTTGATTTTTCCTCCAGTTCTTGCCACCTACACCGAAACGCGCTGCCCGGTCAGCTGGTGAACGACGGAAACCTCTTTCCCCTGCCGGAAATACACCCGGGGAATCCGGTGGTTCAGCACGCAAGGCAGCTCATAGTTGATCGTCCCCAACAGCGCTGCCACTTCATCAAGCGAGATCTCTTCCTCGCCCTGCCTGCCGTACAAAACCACCTCGTCATTCACCTGTGCGTCGCCCTGTTCGATCCTGACCATGATCTGGTCCATGCACACCCGGCCTACGATCGGCGCCCGCCGCCCGTTGTGCAGGACGGCTCCGCGATTCGACAAAAGCCGCGAATATCCGTCGGCGTATCCGATCGGCAACGTCGCGATCTGCTCGCCGGGCTGCGCCGTATAGGTGGCTCCGTAGCTGACGGTAAACGGCTCAGCAGCCGTCTTCACATGCGCGATCCTGGTCTTCAGGGAAAGCGCAGGCCGCAAGTGAACGGCAGCTTGTTCCTTCATGTACGGGGAAGGATACAATCCATATAAACCTATGCCCAAACGGATTGTATCATACCCCCATTCGGGAAATACAATGGCAGCCGCCGTGTTGCAGCAGTGTACCCGGGGCAACGTTTTGCCCGCTGAACGGAGTGACTGCAGGAAGTGCTGAAACTTGTCATGCTGCCGCCGCACATGGGTTGTATCCGCTTCGTCCGCGCAGGCGAAGTGCGTGAAAATGCCCGTCCAGGCCAGGCGTTCGCTTTTCTCCAGAGCGTTGACGACGCGCAGCAGTTCCTCTGCCGTGCGGACGCCCAAGCGCCCCATGCCCGTATCGGTTTTCACATGGATGCCCAGCCGGTTCGCCGAGGTGCCCCGCAACATCTGATCCGCCTGGGTGACCCATTCTTCGCTGTAGGCTGTCAGATCCACCCCCAGTCGGCCGGCGATTTCCACGGAGTCAACCGGCGTGTAGCCGAGCACCAGGATCGGCGCGTCAATCCCTGCCTGGCGCAACACGACGGCTTCATCCAGCGCAGCCACGGCGAGTGAATCGGCACCCGCGTCCAGCGCCTCCTTGCCCACCTCAACCGCGCCGTGGCCGTAGCCGTCTGCTTTCACCACAGCCATAATCCCGGTTTGAGCGGGCAAATGCCGCCGGAATGTCTGCACATTGGCGCGAATCGCGTCCAAATCCACCTCAACCCATGTATCGCGGCAATACGGTTTCATTTTTATCTCCTCTTATTCTTTTGATAGTAATGAAGCCGCTCATTCAAGCGGTTCAAAAAGTGCTGGGAAACCATCAGCGATTTCTTTTTTCCCCCTATGCGGTAAATATGCCGCCCTTCGTAGATCGGTTCCACTTCCGACAGGGGAAAGCTGGTTTCCTTCCCTGAAATGGAAATGATCAGGTGCGTTCTCGTCAGTTTGTAGACAGGACGCAGCACCACCTTGTACAAGAAAGGGGCCAGTCCTACCACAGCGATTGCGATGGCGAAGGCCAGCACCATGAAGGCAGTCTCATTGCTGGAAAAAAACTGCGCCAGAATGAGCATGCCCACGGCAAAGAAAACTGTTTCCAGAAGCCGCATTTTCATGCTTTTTCGCAACAGCAAATCCCTGTAGCCGGACGCTTCCTGATACAGCACATCTGACGACGATTTCTTCATCTTGAAGGCATTTCCACCCCATTGCCTAAGTTAACTTGAATGTTACGTTTTTTCCCGGCTGGTGTCAATGAACGAAATCGGGAAATTTCTGCCAAAACCAAAAGGGCAGACAAGCGTTGGCCGCCTGTCTGCCCTTTATCCCGATCCGTTTGCCTATTCAGCTTTTTTTGGCGGAAAATCCTTTTCTCCCCGGATCCCCTCGACGATTCGAGCCGCAAAATCTTCATGTTTCTGTTTCCACTCATCGGCCTGCTCCTGCGTCAGCTTGCCCGCTTTCACCGCTTCCGCCAGCCGCTCTTCCTGCTGCTTTACCAGCAGATCGATCACTTTCTGTTTGTCCACTCCTTGCGCTTCGGCGATTTCCGCCAGCGTCTTGCCTGCCTTCAGCTCTTCCTTCAGCTTTTCCTCATCCAGGTTCAAAAGGGTGAGCAGTTCCTCATTCTTGCCAAATCCGCCCAGGCCCTTGCCAAATCCCCGCGGGCCGCCCGGCTGTCCCGGTCCGCCGGGATGCGCGTTGTTCACCTGCTGCTCCGCCCGTTCCGCCGCTTTGGCGCGCATCTCATCGGCCTGCTCCTGAGTCAGCTTGCCCGCTTTCACCGCTTCCGCCAGCCGCTCTTCCTGCTGCTTTACCAGCAGATCGATCACTTTCTGTTTGTCCACTCCTTGCGCTTCGGCGATTTCCGCCAGCGTCTTGCCTGCCTTCAGCTCTTCCTTCAGCTTTTCCGCGTCCAGGTTCAAAAGGGTGAGCAGTTCGGCGTTTTCCTTGGCCACCCCGAATCCAAATCCTTTTTTATGACCCGGCTTCATTTTGCCGAAATCCGCCTTGTCCTGTGCTTGTGAGGGGTTATTTGCCGCAGCCGCCTGCTCTTCGGCTGCGTAGGCGCTGCCGATCGCACCCAGGCTCAGCGCTGTTGCCATTGTCCCAAGCAAAACTGCCATTTTTGCCTTGCTCAACATCCTATTGCCTCATCCTTTCCCATCGAAATTTACGTTACTGGCGTTCGCCTCATCGGCGCCCCCGCCGACAAGTCCAAGTGTAAAAAAACTTTCTTAGAATCAAGTTAGAGAATCGTGGAAAACTTATGGAAAAGTTTTGGAACTGTCGCGGCAGTCCGTTTGGCGCAAACCCGTCTGGCATTGAAGCTTTCAGGGCGGGATGGCTTTCCGCTTCCCTGGCACAATCCCCGGCACAGAAAAGAAAAAGGAGCGGTCGCTCCCGCTCCTCTTCCATTATTTATTTTCCGCCTACGCCGTAGGTTGACTGCGCGACTTTTACCATCTCTTCTTCCGGCAAATCTCCCGTCAGGGTAAATTCCACGCCATCCAGTTCCCATGTCAGATGCCGTTGGTTGAAGGAAGACTGCGCCAACACCCCGATCGTAAAGCCAAGGTCAATCGGCATGCCCTGTTCGTAGGAAACCGTGGCCGCTGTCGGACGCTGTTCAATCAGCTTGTAGTTGTACGCGCCCGAATAGGTGAGCACGACAGTCCGCTCTCCGTCGCGAATAACCGGTTCGATGTCGCCTTGCTGCACACCCTCCGGCATATAAGTTGGCACGATGACGCCAAACTGACTGGAAGGTTGCTCCGTAAATCCTCCCTGGGCCAGCGTCGGGATCGCCGACAGCGAGCTGGCATTCATGTTGCGGTCCTTGTCAAAAGCGTCCTTTTCAAACGTCGGGTTAAAGACGAATTCGGTAAAGCTGATCTTCACCAGCGGATTCATGCTGGCATCCATAATCTCGGCATACGTCGGCTTAAAATCTTCCGTCAGCCAGATTTTTTGTCTCGTCAGCGAGCGGTTGCCGCTGTAGTTGGCTTTCACTTCAAACACGTACTGCTTGTCGTCCATGCTCATCTGCCGATCGGCATCGTCGATGATGCTGCGCGCCAGCGTCTCGTACAGATACAGCGGCCCGTTGTTCTCCGGCCAGCCGCTCTGGAAGCGGAAACTCTTTTTCAAGTGCGGGGTGAGGACAAAAACACCTTCATCATTTCGCAGGATGATCTGGGTAATGCCCCGCTGTTTGGAGGTCAGGGCTACCCGGTAGTTGGCCGGTTTTTCGTACCAAACCTCCACGTCGTACTCCATCGGGGTAGCGCCGGTTTGCATGGTGAGCACGGCTTGAGACTTGTAGCCAGTCATTTTGTCCAGCGTACCGCTCAAGTCACTCACCACATCTTCCGGTGACTTTTGACCAAAGCAGCCGCCGAGCAGCAGAGTCAGGACCAACAATACCATCAGCAGTGGATAAACTGCCCGCTTCATTTGTTGAACTCCTCCTTGTCTCATTTTTCGACAAAGAAGGGCATCCCTGTCTATTTCATGGGAAATCTGTCTTGCTTGTGCCTGCCGGGGCGACAATCGTGTCTTTTCCGAATCGTCTGCATCAATGGGGGACGCGACATCGCTTTTGATCGGCAGTAGACTTGCCCGTTGTCAGAACAGGTAGTCCCTCCTGATCTACGCGATATATATCTATGTCCATTCTCGTCCCAATATGCAGACTAGCTTGGGAGGCGTTCGCGCCGAAGATGGTGCTGAAGGCATTTTCATCGATTGGCGAACGTGTAGGTGCATGGGAAAAGGGAACCCGCAAACGAGTTCCCCTGGGTTATCGTCGTACTTCACGCGAGGACCGCCGCGCCCGGCGGTCAAGCCTGCAGGTGTACAGCGGGAAGTTGGACGAGTTCGTCAAACTTAGCAGCGGCAGTCAACGCAAAAGGCGGTTGGAACGGTTTCAGAGAATTCATTGTGGACAAAAATCGCAAAATAGAAAACCGGGGGTTCAACCCCGGTTTAAATCGATTAAGATTGATCATTGGCGGGGCGCTTCCCTTACACATTGGCGTTATTAATGAGTTGCGCTCGCACTGGCTCGAGCCTCCCTCCCTAGTTCGCAACCACCGTGCCGCCCACAAGAAGAAAATTAGATACGGAGTGAGATGATTTCAAGCGGCACCCACGCCAGCGGCGGGATCGAGCGAAACGCCTGCAAAATCGGGTCAAACAGCTTTTGCGAGCGGATAAAACCCGACCGGAACCCCGAGGATGGCCGCCACGTGACGGGAAGCAAGCTTCCCCACAACACGGCCGATAACCGTTCCAAACGCAACACGCTCACTTCACAACCTTTTGCGCGAAGGAAGGTTGAATCAACTCGTCAACCAATTTGGCCACATCCGCGTCGGCGCCGATGATCTTGTTGCTTTGCAGCACTTTTCCCGCTTCCAGAATCGTGGCCTTCTGCGCCTCGCCCGGCACCGGCTGAGTAAAGTCGTTGCGCTCCATTTGCCGTTTGGCCACTTCCTGGCTCAATTTTGCCTCATTGGCCAGGATCTCGGTCGCTTCCCCCGGATTGGCCAGCGTCCACTCTCTCGCTTTTTCATACAGTGCCAACACTTTTTCGACGTAGTCCGGATACTTCTCGGCAAAGTCGTTGCGGACCAACAGAAAACTGTAGGTGTTAAAATCGACGTTGCGGTAAAACAGCTTCGCGTTGGCCTCCAATTCCAGCCGCGCCATATGCGGGTCCAGCCCCGCCCAAGCATCCACCTGACCCGTCGCCAACGCGGTCGCTCCGTCGTTGTGCTGCAAGTTGACAATTTCCACGTCTTTCGCGGAAAGGCCGGCTTCATTCAAAGCGCGGAGCAGGAAAATGTACGGATCCGTACCCACGGTGGCGGCGATTTTTTTGCCGACCAAATCCTGAACCGAGCCGATCGGGGAGTTTTCCGACGTCACCAAGGCAGTCCATTCCGGCTTGGAAGAGACGTACACGCCCGAAATTGGCGCTTCCTTCGCCTTGGCGATGAGCGCCGCCGCCCCCGCGGCGGAACCAAAGTCGACGGAGTTGCTGTTCAAAAACTCAAGCGCCTTGTTGCTGCCCTGACTCAACACCCACGTTACTTCAATGCCTTCCGGCGCGAACGCTTCCTCGGCCCACCCCTTTTCTTTGATGACCAAGGACAGCGGCGAGTAGTGCGCGTAATCGAGCCGGATTTTACTTGGCTTCTCCTGCTCATTGGACGATGCCGAAGAAGCATTTCCCTGCGAGCAACCGGCGGCCAGGACCGCCGCCAACACCAATCCCAAACTTGTTACGATCCATTTCTTCATGTTCTCTCTACCCCCTGTACGTTTTTTCTAAGCGAATCACAATTCGCAAGCGTAGGTCACGATCGTACCGCGCAGCCGTTGAGACTCCTTGTACGTGCAGCGGTTGTGCACCACTTCCAGACCACCCGCCACGGCGATGGCCACCGCTTCCTCGGAGACGACGCCTTCTTGCAGCCAGAAAATTTTCGGACGGACCTGTACCGCTTCCTTCGCCACCTCCACTGCTGCTTCCGGCGAGCGGAACACTTGCACGATGTCGATCGGGTGGGGAACCGAGGCCAAATCGGGATACGCCTTTTCGCCCAAAACTTCGCTTTCGCGTGGGTTGACCGGGATAATCTTGTAACCGAGCCGCTGCATCTTGCGGGCGAGGCGGTAGCTCGGCCGGGCCGGGTTGCTGGAAAGGCCGACTATGGCCAAGGTTTTGGCGCGCGTGACCTCTTTGCCGTCCACCGTTTCGCGGATCCACGGCGATTCCAGCGCCCAGCGGATCACCCCTTCATCATTGACGACGATCGGCTTCACGCCGTCTTTCCAGTTGGAAATGCCCGTAGCCCGATACAGCGCTTGATCGAGGTCTTTGATCAAGTCGCGCACCGATTCGAGCCCCACCGACAAACGGATCAGGCCTTCCGAAACGCCGGAAGCCTCCAGCTCTTCTTTCGTCAATTGCTGATGCGTCGTCGACGCCGGATGGATCACCAGCGACTTTGCGTCCCCGACGTTGGCGAGATGCGACCAGATGGACAGCGAATCGATGAATTTCGCCCCCGCTTCTCTTCCGCCCTTGATACCGAAGGTGATAATCGAGCCCGCTCCGTTGGGCAGGTATTTATTGGCCAAGGCATGGCTCGGATGGGAGGGCAAACCGGGGTAGTTCACCCAAGCGACAGCCGGATGATTGTCCAGGTGTTCGGCGATTTTGGCCGCGTTGGCCGAATGTTCCCGCATGCGCAGATGCAGCGTCTCCAGCCCTTGCAGCAGCAAAAACGCGTTGAACGGGCTGATACAGGAGCCAAAGTCGCGCAGCAGTTGGACGCGCGCTTTGGTGATGTAGGCGAGGGTGCCGAAGTCAACCGCATAGGTCACCCCGTGATAACTGGGATCCGGCTGGGTGAAGCCCGGAAAATTCCCGTTGCTCCAGTTGAATCTGCCGCCGTCCACGAGAATTCCGCCGATCGACGTGCCGTGTCCGCCGATCCATTTGGTCGCGGAGTGAACGACGATGTCCGCGCCCCACTGAATCGGCCGGCAGAGGTAAGGGGTGGCGAACGTGTTGTCCACGATCAGCGGAATGCCGTTTTTGTGCGCAATCTCCGCCACCGCTTCGATGTCCAGGATGTTCAGCCCCGGGTTGCCGATCGTCTCCGCGAAGATGGCTTTCGTTTTGGGCGTGATGGCTTTGCGAAAATTTTCCGGGTCGGTGGCGTCCACCATGTGAACGCGGATGCCGTACTTCGGGAGGGTGGTTTTGAACAGGTTGTATGTACCTCCGTAGATTTGGCTGGCGGCAACGATCTCATCCCCCGCCTCGGCGATGTTCATGATGGCCAGCGATATGGCGGCCATGCCCGACGCGGTAGCCATGGCCGCCACCCCATCCTCGAGCAGCGCGATGCGCTTTTCCAGTACATCGGTGGTCGGGTTCCCGATTCGGGTGTAGATGTTTCCCGTTTCGTCCAAAGCAAATAGCGCTCGCGCGTGTTCTGTGCTGTGATAGACGTAAGAGGTTGTCTGATAAATGGGCACCGCCCGCGACCCCGTCGTCGGATCCGGAGACTGTCCGCCGTGCAACAAGATGGTCTCCAGGTCGTAAGTGGAATAAACGTCACTCATCTCGCAATTATCCCTCCCATGTGCGCTTGTTAAATTCCAATTAAACATATTAGATTTATATAATTTATAGAATTTTGAGCAAATAATATCAGGTGCTGTCCAAATCGTCAACTGATTTTTTCGTTCAAATGTTTCTTGTCGAGCACGCGCGGGCTTAGGGCGCGTGCCGCCTCTATCCCCGACCGTCCCCAAAAGAAAAAGCCGAAAGTGGCAACAACGGTGGCAACCATGTCGTCCACGTTCAGCTTTTTGCCCAAACCGTTTCCAACCTTGCCGACAAAGACGGCGGTTACCCGTCCGCTCCGTCTTCAAACAGTTCACGCAGCATCTGCTTCCGGTTTTCCAATAAACGCCGCGTTACGATGTCATACAACGTCTCTTCATACTGGATCCCGTCACCACCCGGCAGCCGCACCGATTTGGCGGGATCGAATTTCGTTACAGATGAAAAGAGATCAGCCTTCAAAGCGGAACACAGGGGGGAAGGAAAAAGGAGCCATTCATTTTCTTGCCGGTGAAAGGTTTTAGATGGTATCGTCAAGAGAGTTTGAGGATTTCGGGAATGCGAGCAGTTCTCTGTCTGGCCCCTTTTTGGATCCGATGAAAAGCTGCAAGAAAATCATCGCTGTGCAGATCACGGCTAGTCCGACGAAGGCGAACACA
>ERZ777010.612-NODE-612-length-33919-cov-52.611741_pt1 | contig 33919 bp, 44 predicted proteins | sample MGYA00374963_ERZ777010 | MGnify/ENA primary metagenome ERZ777010 (study PRJEB29309, sample SAMN06268256) | bioreactor metagenome | isolation source: Joint BioEnergy Institute, California, USA | place: USA:Joint BioEnergy Institute, California, USA | collected...
GTGCAAATTATGTCATGCAAGAAATGCGGTTTTTAACACAAGAACATTTCGTGTGTGTATAGATAACATAAATACAATAATTAATAAAAATGGACTTGTATAATGTCGACTTTACCTTCTTTTTTCTCAAATTCGATACCTGCGATTACCTGCTGAACAAGTTGTCTTTTTTCGGATGGGTCTAAATGATCCCAATTCAATTTGAAATTTGTCACAATCCTTTTGATTTTTTCTTTATCTACTGTTTGTTCTTCTTCGGGTTGAATAGACTCTAATTTATTTTTCAATTCTTCATAAATAGAACGTGTCTCCTTCATTAAAGCAGAAAATTCTTCATCAGTTATGTCGTCGTTTGCCCAGGCTTTTTGGTACTTAGCCCGTTGATGTTCAATTTTCATTAGCTGCGCTTGAATTTTTTTTCGTTCATCGTTTTTCTTCTTTGGTTGCTCGGGAGTGTATTCAATTTTAAACTCATTCATATAACGAACGAACGCTTTCTCCATTTTACGTTCGCTTACGCCTATCGCTTTTCTGTTATTCAATGTACATACTTGGCATCGATAGTGATTGCTTTCTACATATCGATTGTCTCGTTTTCTAAAATATACTGAACGTTCACTAGTTAATCGATTTCCACACGTTGGACAAATTATTTTGGTTTGGAAGATGAATATAGAATGTGTTTTACGTTTTTTGAAATTTTGACGTTCATGCAGTATTTTTTGTAGTTCATCATATTTTTCCTTTGAAATAATCCCTTGGTGGGCGCCCTCTATAATTTCATCTCTCCATCGAATCGCTCCGTAAAGAGCAGGATTTTTTAAAATATCCAGGACTGTTCGGATATGCCACTTATATCCACGGATAGGCGGAACACAAGTATCTAAATATGCCGCCAATCGCCGAATAGAATATCCTTCTTCCACTTTTTCGATCATGTCTAAGATTACCTGTTTTTCGTCTTCGTTGATAACGAGTTTATCATTTTCATCTTTATCAAATCCAAACGGAGCTTTTGCGTTATATTTACCTTGCCGTGCTTTTTCTATTTGCCCCATTCGTACCCGTTCACCTAAATTTTCACGTTCCCATTGTGCCATTGCTGCAACAAGAGTGATGAACAAGCGTCCGATAGCTGTGCTAGTGTCATATACTTCTGTTGCAGACTTAAACGTACAGTTGTGTTTTTCAAATATCTCCAGAAGCTTGTACAAATCCACTACTGAACGGGTAAGGCGATCCAAACGATACACAAGAACAGTGTCGATCATTCCTTCTTTGATATGCTGGAGCATCAGCTGAAGTTGAGGGCGATTTGTGTCTTTAGCTGATATACCTTCATCAACATAGAAGCGAAAGTCATTCCAGTCATGGACTTGGCAATAAGCTTTCAATTTTTCTCGCTGAGCGGAAATGGAATAACCTTCATTAGCTTGTTCTTCTGTAGAAACACGGATGTAGATCGCTACTGTCAAGTTAATCCCTCCATTAGTTTGTTTTGGCTTCTATCGAAACGAATATATGTTCGGTTTATATTTTAAAAGAAAAGCCCCCGAGAGGGCTAGCTTAATTTATTTAGTGTTTTCTTTCACTTTTTCCCTGATTACTTTTACAACGTGATCTAAATTCCTTTCAGGTATATTACGGATAGTCCTTTTCTTACTGCTAAACACTCCTTTTATTTCTAAATATAATATACCTAAATCCATTAGGGCTTTTCCGAATGGATCTGGAGCAATATCAAAGTCTACTTTTTTTATAGTGTCGTATTTTATTAATTCTGTTTCAGCGCCTCCGAATAGTCCGCCTTTCATAGTCACAAGAATAAGGTTATATTCTGCTACTACAATAAAGCCAGTTTTCGTTAACTTGGGATTAGCCGTGGTAAAAGCAAAGATTTTTTCATCTTTTTTTAAGACCTTTTTTAATGCATCTATGGCAAAGTCGTAAAATTTTCTTTCACTTTTTGGGAACTCAAGTGATATCTCTTCCATTTCTTTTAATGTAACGGGATATTCAATAATTCCAAAACGATAATTTAATTTAGTGAATTTTGAGGACATAAATAAAATCACCTTTCTTTTCAGGACAATTATTTATTATTCTTGGATTTTTTATTTAATGTTGGTCTATAGGAGCATGACAAAAAACCTATTATCTATCTAAAAAAAATTATAAAAACCTTTCCATTTCTAGTGGAATTCCATGTTCCTTTAAAATCTGCTGTTTGGTTTCATAATATTGAAAATCTTCATTCGACAAAAGAAGATGGACGGCGAAATAATTAGCTTCCAACTCAATTTTATCCACCGAGAAGAATGTGTTTTTCTTTAAAAAAGGTGTGTTCGCTCTAGGATGAAGGATAGCATGTCCAAGCTCATGCGCGCATACAAAACGCTGTAATTGTTCGTCTATATCACTATTAATATTAATAAATTTAATTCTACTATCATGAAAAAAGAATCCAAGCGTTTCACCAAGCGGAGCATATGACAGCACTATACCAAGGTCCTTGGCGATAGAAAAAGGATTAATCGTTTGATGCTTTCTTTTTATATCTTTTATCCTTTTTTTTATCCATTCCAAGGTGAACACCCCTATTTACGATATTTCTTCGGAGTGAACTTTTTCTTAGCAAGCTTTTTTGCTATCCGTAAGTTACTTTCGATTTGTTCAAGTACCAGTTCACGGGTTGCGTCATCTAAAGGTTCGCCGTCAAACGCTAATCCTGTTCCACTTGCTAGTTCATCAGCAATCGCTCGAAGTTTTTTAGCGATATCCTTTTCGTCTTTTTCAGTCAGTTTGGGCAGATCACCTGAAACAAGATTTGGATCATCCGTTTTCCCGAGTAAATAATCGGTAGTAACACCATAAAAATCAGCTAGTTTTTTTATTACTTCAGGATCAGGATCGCTTCTTCCGGTCTCATAATGAGATAGTCTTGCTCTTGAAATACCTATTTTTTGAGCTACTTCTTCTTGCGATCTCTTACCTCTTAGTTTTTTTAATCTATCTCCAATCATTTGGAAAAATCCTTTCCAATTGAATTTTCACTTATATTATAGATACACATTGTATCAAAATAAACAAGATGATAAAAAATGTATCAAAAATTATTGACGATACGAAATGTATCATTTATAATGAAATCGTCGATTTGATACAAAATGTATCAAAATGAGAGGTGAAATAACTTGAGAGAACGACTTGTAAAAGAAAGACGATCAAAAGGACTTACTCAAAAACAAGTCGCTGAAATCATCGGTATTTCAGAGGTCTATGTTAGAAAAATCGAAAAAGGTCTTAGAAATCCAGGACGTGAGACTATGTTGAAATTTGAAATTTTATATAAAACTCCTGCTAAAAAACTTTTTCCAGATCTTTTTCGTGTCTCTATTGATACAAAATGTATCAAAGAAAAATCAAAAGAAGTCTGCTAAATAACCTTTGTAATCTGATAAGGAGGCGATCAAATGAAACAACTATCAGAAGAAACGCAACGTAAAATCGTTGAGTTCTTTTTGAAAACATCAGTGCCACGTATTCTTGCAAGTCTTGAAACAGAAGAAAACCTCGTAAAAGACAATGAAAAGGAGGCTTCTTGATGAATCAAAGTTTTTCAATATCAAGAGCACCAAGTTCGAACGATTTTAAAAGATGGTGAACCTTGGTTTGTTGCTAAAGATGTTTGTAACGTTCTAGAAATCAAAAATAGTCGTGATGCCATTTCTCGGTTAGATGATGACGAAAAGGATGTAGCTTTAACCGACACCCTTGGCGGAAAACAAGAAATGGCGATTGTCAATGAACCTGGTCTTTACACTTTAATTCTTGGAAGTCGTAAACCAGAAGCAAAAGCATTCAAACGCTGGATTACGCATGAGGTTATTCCAACGATCCGAAAAACCGGATCTTACTCCATTAAAAAATTGGATTCTTATATGATCGACGATCCGATCGAACGAGCCAAACGATGGATCGAAGAACAAGAAGAAAAATTAGCAATTCAGCAACAACTACAAATCGCTGCACCTAAAGCTGAAATGTATGATGTCGCACTTAGTGCTGACAATGCCCAAACGATGTCAATCGTAGCAAAAACTCTTGGATTTGGACGTAACAAGTTATTCGCTTTCTTGAGAGAGCAAGGAATTTTGCGTAAAAACAATGAGCCATACCAAGAATTTATTGATCGTGGATACTTCCGAATTCGTCAAGTTCCTATTGTTAGAAGTAATGGAACACACAATAAACCTCAAACATTGGTGACAGCAAAAGGTATGGACTACATTGCAAAACTCCTTAAAAGAAATGGACTACTTAACAAAGCTCTCTGAATATAGAATAGCATTTCTTCCCTAAAAAAATGGTATATAGGAGGTTTGTGAATTTGAAAACTGGTAGAGCAGCAACGGCTGTCAAAGAAGCGAGAAAACAAATAGGAAAAACTCAATTGCAATTATCGATGGATCTTTTCGAATCTAGGGAAGCTATTTCACAACAGGAGAATGGTAGATATAGAGTTCAACCGAATGTCGCTCAATACTTTGCTAAAGAACACAATGATCCATGGGTGGCAATAGAATCAGCTGCCGAATACACAGGATGGGGACCTGTAAAGCTGGATGGGGATGCTGTTGATCTTCATCGTTCAAGCGTCACATTGAAAACACGTGAAGAACTTTATGAAGCGATTGAAGCAATTGAAAGTGTTTGTGTTGCGAATCTCCCTAAATCAATTATGGATTTGGAAAGACAACACCTTGAAGAAGCGATTTTACAAGCAATTGACGCTATCGTTGCTTTAACACAATACGTTGCAGTCATTTGCAAGGATTACGGATTTTCCTGGATTAACATGTGGAAAAAACATCACATGAAATTAAAAACAAGGGGGTATGTGAAATGAATCGTTCAGATTTTCTTGAAAAAGATCTTGTAAATGCTACTAAGCATTATAAATGCTGCTTGGATTGCCTGCATAGAACCGAGATAGAAATGGCTGATGGGAACTTTGAAATGGCTGAAAAGCGAATAGAAGATTTACAGCGATCCCTTTACGAACTAAAAAGGTTGAAAGAGCGAAAACAAAGATTTGATCAAATGAAAGAGATTGCTAAGGAATTGAAATGCCAAAGGATTGACATTGAAAAGATCGCACGAATCATTTGAAAGGCAAAAAGCTGAGGTGATGAAAAATGATTATAGGCGGATTTATGATCCTTGTTTTTGCCGCAGGTTATTATTGGTGTCTTGCAAATGTAGAAGGAAAAAAATAAAGCAGCAAGCAATGCTTACTGCAAAGCCCTATATCAGAATCAAGATTAAATACATTATGACAGATTTAAACAAAATTTGCAAGACAGTGTTAGACGTATACCTAATGAAATGAGGTGAAAAATTATGATTTACGGCATTGAACATCCTGATATTACACGCACGCTGCGGACTGGCTACCCATTTAAACCGACAGTGATTAAGACTATTGGTATATGTGAAGGTTGTGGGGAAGCAATTAAAGAAGATGAAGAGTTCTTAGAACATCCAGACGGGCTAATTCATGATGATTGGGAATGTGCCTATCTTCTAGTCAAAAAGCAGGCAGAATAAAAGCCTGTGCTGGAAACACAGGCAATAGACTTCGGAAAAGTTCAATTTCCTAAATTGTACCGTAGGGGGCGTGAAAATGCAAGCTGAAATCCTTACCTTAACGGCTGATATGAGCCGGGATGAATGGCTAAAAGCAAGAAAAAATGGGATCGGCGGTTCTGATGCGGCGGCAATAGCCGGCTTGAATAAGTGGAAGTCTCCAGTTGCAGTGTATTTGGATAAAACGGGACAAGCGCCAGATCAAGATCAATCTAATGAAGCTACTTATTGGGGAACCGTTATGGAAGATATTGTAGCCCGTGAGTTTGCTAAAAGGTCAGGCTTAAAAGTTCGTCGTCGAAATGCAATCTTAAAGCATCCTGAATATCCTTTCATGTTAGCCAATGTTGATCGATTGATTGTCGGTAAAAAAGAAGGGCTTGAGTGCAAAACAGCTTCTGAATATCTCAAGGACGAATGGAAAGACGACGAAATTCCTGCTCAATACCTTATCCAGTGTCAGCATTACATGGCTGTAACGGGATATCATGCATGGTGGATCGCTGTTCTAATTGGCGGAAACAAATTTGTTTACAAGAAGATCGAACGTGACGACGAGCTTATTCAATATCTCATTGATATTGAGAAAAACTTTTGGGAAAACCACGTTCTAGCCAATGTTCCGCCGATGTTTGACGGTTCTGATGCATCAAGTGAGTTGTTAAAAGCAATGTATCCTGAATCAGTTCCTGGAACTGAAATCGAGTTACCGCCGGATGCAAACTCCTTGATTGAAGCATTAGACCAAGTGAATAAGGAACTAAAACAGCTAGAAGCCCAAAAGAAAGAATACGAAAACCAACTAAAAGCGATGATGGGCGAAAACGAAAAGGCTTTTGCCGGAGAAAGAATCATCACTTGGAAAACTTTCCATTCCAATAGATTCGATAGCAAGCGTTTCGCCAAAGATCATCCTGAACTTTATAACCAATACGTCAAAACATCAACATATCGCCGATTTGCAGTGAAATAAGGAGGAATAATAAATGGCTACAAACAAAGATGTCAAAAAACAATTAGCTCAAACAGCAAATACACAAGTTGGACAAAATCCAAAAAAGCCAGATCAACTTATTGGTGATTATATCGCGAAAAACTTTAAAGCTATGCAAAGTGTATTACCAAAACACATAAGCGCCGAACGTATGGCAAGAATTGCATTAACAACGATTCGAACGAATCCAAAACTATTAGAAGCTTCTGTTCCTAGTTTGATAGGAGCCATCATGCAGGCTGCCCAGTTAGGGCTAGAACCTGGACTGATTGGACATTGTTACTTAGTTCCGTTCCGGAATGGGAAAACAGGGCAAACGGACGTCCAATTTATCATCGGTTACAAAGGAATGATCGATTTAGCAAGACGATCCGGTCAGATTAAAAATATTTATGCTCATACGGTTTACTCAAACGATGAATTTGATTATGAGCTTGGCTTAGAACCAAAACTCAAACACAAACCATATATGGAGGGGGATCGTGGAGAATTTATCGGTGCTTATGCTGTTGCCCATTTCAAAGATGGCGGTTATCAATTCGAATTTATGCCAAAAAGCGAAATTGAAAAGAGACGACAACGTAGCAAGGCAGCTAAGAATGGTCCATGGGTAACTGATTTTGAGGAAATGGCTAAAAAGACTGTAATCCGACATATGTGGAAATATCTTCCGATCAGCGTTGAGATTCAGCAACAAGCCATGCAGGATGAAGTCGTTCGGAAAGACTTTACATCTGAACCAGAATATATCGATATGGAACATATTGCCATTGAAGGGCAACAGGAAGAGCCGCAAGAAAAGGAGCAAGAAAAAGCGCCAGAATCCGAACAAGAACCTAAACAAGAATCATTGGAAGACATCATTCTTGAATGATCTTAGCCCCCTTTATGGGGGCAGGTGCTAAAGCTAATTTATGCACCCAAGACGGAAAGTAGGTGATGACGTGAGTAGATTGCTACTAGATGAAAAACCTTTGATCATATTGCCTTCCTTAGCTAAAACAGTCGGGTTAAATGAAGCGATAGTTTTACAGCAACTTCATTATTGGTTGCAACAAAGTACCAATATCCGCGACGGATATAAATGGGTGTACAACACCTATGAAGATTGGCAGAAACAGTTTCCGTTTTGGTCAACTAGAACATTGAAACGAATTATTACAGGTTTAGAGAAAAAAGGGATTATCGTATCGGCTAATTACAACCAAATTAGTATCGATCGAACAAAGTGGTATCGGATTGACTACGAAAAATTAGATATGTGGCACGTCCATAGTGACAAGTTGGCACGTCGAAAGGGACAAGTTGGCACGACACATAGTGACAAATTGTCCCCACCAATAACCAGAGAATACACAGAGAATACTACAGAGAAAGTAGTAGTAGTAAATCCGTTTGATTTCTATCAACAAAATTTTGGAGTTTTAAATAGTTTCATTACTGAAGAAATAAGTCAGTGGATTAACGATATAGGTTCAGAACTAGTGATTGAAGCCATGAAAAGAGCATTGAGAGAACAAAAGAAATGGAATTACGCTAACGGGATTCTTAAGGATTGGGCAAACAATAACTTAAGAACCTTAAAAGATGTTGAAGCCTATGAAACTGCTTTTAAAAACAGAAGAAAAAAGAACAATAAAGAAATTGATTGGGATGAGCTGTAATGACCAGAGAAGAATTAAAAAACATCTTCAAACTGTTGGTGAATGTGTATCCAAACTTCGAGGTCTCTTCTGAAAAGCTCAATATCTGGTACGAATTTTTGAAAGACAATGACTATCAGTCAGTCCTAAACAACACTAAAGAATACGTGTTATCTAATAGATTTCCTCCCAGCATTGCTGATTTAAACAAAAAAAGAGAGTCCATCCCACCTTACTACGAAGATTTTGTCTATGACATCAATGCCGGGGAGGACTGGTAAATGAATGCTGAAAAGGCATTATTGGGTAGCTTCTTAAAAGCCAATTATTTGTTAAAAGATACAGTCATTAAGCCTGAACAGTTAGCAGATATGCGTCACCAGCAATTGTATAAGACTATGAAACAGCTGGTACGAAAAGGGAAAAATGTCGATGTCATTACACTATCTACTCTATCAAATTTAGAATCCTTTGGCGGTATATCTTATATCAATGAATTAGCTTCTTTGGCAGATCCTGAAAAGTTTGAAGAGTACGAGGATCTTGTTCTTGAAGATTGGAAGAATCGGGAAAAGCGAAATATTTTAACGCGGGCTGTCGAAGAGGACTGGGAGATCGGAAAAGTGGTCTCCCGATTGGATGATATAAACGAAGCCAAAATGGATGACCATACATCTATTCAAGATGCGCTTGCTGCTATATACGAAGCGCCTTGGCAAAAAGAACAAGACAAAAAAGGTGTCCTTACCGGCTTAAAGCAAATGGATCTAATGACGAACGGCTTTCAAGATGGGGAGTTGACTATTGTTGCAGCCAGACCGTCCGTGGGAAAAACAGATGTCATGCTTCATTTTGCGAAACATGCCGGATGGACTGGACATTTGCCACTATTGTTTTCGCTAGAAATGCCAGAGCGAAGCATCACGAATCGTCTGGTTGCTTCTACTGGCGGAATTAATCGAATGAAGATGAGGAACCTTTACAAAGGGCTATCTGATGAACAAAAAAGAGCATGGTCTAGTGTGATCGGTAAAGTTGGAAAAACCAATATTCAGATTTTTGATGGCGCCGGACAAACGGTGGCGGAAATGAGAGCGAAAACAAGGAAGATGTTGCATCAATTTCCTAATAAAAAGCCAGTCATATTTATCGACTATCTTACTTTGATACGTCCCGAACGTTATCACAATGGAAATGCCCATCTTCAAGTGACAGAGATATCTAAGAACTTGAAGGGCATGGCAAAGGAGTTTAATTGTCCAGTGATTTGCTTAGCTCAATTAAGCAGGGCGGTTGAACAAAGGCAAGATAAGCGTCCGATGATGTCAGACATTCGTGAATCAGGTTCAGTCGAACAAGATGCTGATGTGATCGTCTTCTTATATCGCGAAAAATACTACAAAAAAGACGTGGATGACGACACCTTAGAGTTGATTATCTCTAAAAATAGAAACGGTCCTGTTGGTACAGTCAAGGTTAAATACAACGAGTTTACAGGAGAGATAAAGGATGACTACTATCAGAGAGCTGTATGAAGCTTGTATCAAATACGAAGAATCGACACTTGCACACTACATACTGCATTTGCTTCAAGAAAGAAAAGTGTCGCTGGAAGATGATGAGTCATCCCTTGATCTTAATCAAGCCGATCATCAAGTAGTAGCTGAAATGATCGAAAAAAACCAATTGGGATTCAGTCAAATCAAAGTGTTTTCACTAAAAATAGATGCCAATACATTTGCATTTATCTTTGCCAAAAGCAAACAAGAAGCCGTTGATCATTATCAAAAGAAATTCAGAAAAGAACCTTTAAATTGCTATGAATATCCGTTAGATTATCGCATTTGTCGAGGGAATGAGTTTTTGAGTTTCCAAGATTTAAGAAAAGAATTCACAGAGTTTCCGGTCATCGCTGGGTATTTTGAAAAAAGAAAACGAAAGGACGTGATCTAAATGGGAATTATCAACAAAATTGCAAAGGAGTCAATACGTCAAAACATGATTCAACAGCTTATGGATCACGGAATTTTTGAAGATAACGGAATACCAGTGCAGGATTTGGATTATTACACGCTTCGATTCTTGTTAGTTCGGGAAAGAATTCGCTTGGATTGAAACTTGATTTATAAGGAGGACGGAAACTTGGCAGATAGACAATATTTAGACCTTGCACGATACATTTTGAAAAATGGAACAGTCCGAGACGATCGGACAGGGACGGGAACTATATCAATATTTGGTTATCAGATGCGGTTTGATCTTAGCAAGGGGTTTCCCTTGCTTACCACAAAAAAGCTTCATTTAAAATCCATTATTTATGAGTTGCTTTGGTTTTTGCGTGGAGATACTAACGTCCGTTATTTACAGGAAAATGGAGTGCGAATTTGGAACGAATGGGCTGACGAAAATGGCGATCTTGGTCCGATTTACGGCGCTCAATGGCGATCCTGGAAAGGGGCTGATGGACGGACGGTGGATCAAATTGCCCAAGTGATCGAACAGATTAAAACAAATCCGGATTCCAGACGCTTGATTGTCAGCGCTTGGAACACCGCAGAAATTGAAAAAATGGCTTTGCCGCCTTGTCATACAATGTTTCAGTTTTATATATCGAACGGAAAACTATCTTGTCAGCTATATCAACGTTCGGGGGATGTATTTCTTGGTGTTCCTTTTAATATCGCTAGTTATGCTTTATTAATTCATATGATCGCGCATGTTACTGGTTTGGGAGTCGGTGAATTCGTTCATACGTTAGGTGATGCCCATATTTATCTAAATCATATTGAGCAAATCAAAGAACAATTGAAGCGCGATCCGAGACCTTTACCAAAGCTGAAAATAAAACGGCAAGTACAAAACATTGATGATTTTACATTTGATGACTTTGAAATTGTTGGATACGATCCGCATCCTCATATCCCTGGAAAAGTTGCTATATGACTGAACGGAGGTCAAATAAATGAATATAGCAAAATTGTTGGAAATGCAACGTAAGCTTGACGCTCACATTGAAAAAGAGCATCCACGGCAATACGGCGAAGATCGTCTGGAAAAGAAGATTCTTGCTTTGTTGGTGGAAATCGGTGAGCTAGCCAACGAAGCTAGATTTTTCAAATATTGGAGCCATGATCAAAAGCCAAGAATTAAACAGCCGATTTATTGCCGAAAATGCGATGGTGATGGTTGCTACAAATGCGATGACAAAGGAATTGTTGGATATAAAAACCCACTTCTTGAAGAGTTTGTTGATGGTCTCCATTTCTTCCTGTCGATTGGGTTGGAATTGAATATCTCGGACGAAGAAATAGTAATGGGGATCTATTACGTTGGAAGTTCTTTAACGTACAGTTTTAATAAACTTTTTAGGTGTATTGGCAATTTATGCGAAGCAATCGATCACGGCGCGCATGATGATATTGTGGAATGGTATAACATAACATTCAATTTGTTTATAGATTTAGGTGAAACACTTGGCTTTACTTTGGATCAAATCGAACAAGCGTATTTTGATAAAAACAAAATCAATCATCATCGCCAGGAGGTTGGCTATTGATGGCTTTAGATAAAAAGGAACGTGAAGAAATTATTGAATATCTCTATTTTGCGACGATGGGGACCGGGAAATATAGCAAATCATTTTTTGAAAAACAAACAGACGAACAACTAAAACAAATGTATGACAACTGGACGAAGGAAGGGCGATTGTTTTGAGTAGTGCATCAAAGTACAAATCAAAAAAAGTTGAAGTAGATGGACATGTGTTTGATAGCAAAATAGAAGCCCGATACTATGAGCAACTGAAATGGTTGCAAGAGCATAATCAGATCTTATTTTTCCGTTTACAGCCACGCTATCTTTTGCAAGAAGCTTTCACAAAGGACGGAAAAACATATCGAAAGATTGAATATATAGCAGATTTTGAGGTTCATCATCTTGACGGCAGTATTGAAGTGATTGACGTAAAGGGCTATGAAACAGAAACATTTAAAATCAAACGGAAATTATTCGAAAAGAAATATCCTCACAAATTATCGATTGTTACATACGTCAAAAAATATGGCGGATGGATAACACTAGATGAACTGAAAAAGCGCAGGAAACAGGCAAAGAAGGTGAAAAAATGAGATATAAAAGCAAAGGTTCCAAGCGAAAACGTGGTTGGTATCTTCTTTATCGAAATGAGAAAGGGCAAGGAGTTTGGCTTTATGAGAGACTGCAAAAATATGAATTAAATTCCCGTATAAAGAAAGGTTGGAAAATAGTGGGGTGATTCTGATGGGAAAAGCAGCAAGACTGAAAAGGGAGAAGAAAATATCTTCTCCTCTGAATCTAAAAATGATGGAAGCGTGGAATAAAGGTTTTTACGCTGGATCAAAGCAACAAAAGGAAACAGATATTGAGCAAGTGATGAAGTGGCTTGCCAGTTTAGAAGAGATCCCAGGAATAGGCGAAAAACGAGCTTTGGAGATTAGGAGGCATTTCTTGGATTTCTTTGGAAACGGGAGGAAACGGCAGATAAGTAAAAAGGCACCGAAATAAATCGGCGCCCAAAAGTGGCTGTTTTGGTAGACCCTTGCTGGTTTACCAAACAAAGCCTTATCGCAAGAAGAATATTATCAGCATTTGTCGATATTTGTCGATAATAAAATGAGGTAACATTTCCTATTTTTACCTTTATAAAAAATAAAAAAACGCCAGAATCTCTCCCGGCTTGCCCAATCTCATTTTAACATGGGAGGGGTCTTGGTGAAAGTAAATCCAGAAACAATGACAGCGGAAGTCAATCTCATGGAGAACTCCATGTATGTCGTCAAAGACGGTCAAATCACAAAAATCGAAGCCCCTCAAACGGGCTTTGGAGAATATACAGCGGTTTGGAAAGACGGAAAGGTTTTAGATGTTATTAAGAGTGAGAGGATAAGGATTTGATTGAAAATACTATACAGGAAGTGTTTAAAAAAGTTAGAGAAACTGAATAACAAAAGCCTTACGGAAGAACCGAGGGCACTGAATGACGCAATAAGCGTTGTTTGGTGTCCTTTTTTAATTATTTTTAAGGAGGTAAAAAGATGAAACAAATGACATTTCAGTTACCTGAAATTGATCGTGATGAGACAAAAAAACGAGTAGAAGCTGCACTGGAGAAATACCGGTTTTATCTCCTTACAGTTCCGGAAGAACGGCTGCCAAAGGTGACAGCGACATATTCACTTGTTCCTCATGCTAACACCAATGTTTTTCATTCATCTACAGAAACAGCAGTGATTGACAAGGTGGATTTTGAACGAGAACGTGATGAATATATGGAATGGATTAGACGCGGCGTGAATCGGCTCAGTCCGAGGGAACGGGAGTTGATCGTTAAACGTTATCTAAATGATGAGGAGATGTATGATTACGAGCTATACAATGAGATGGGAATGAGCGAGAGCAAATACTATCGTTTAAAAGCACGGACTTTTTATAAGCTTGCATTCATATTGCGAATTGAGGTTTACAAAGGAGAGGCACCTGTGTAGGTGTCTTATTATTTTTAAAACAATATATAGTATTGTTTTTATCTAAAAAACAAAATGTAGTATTATATAAAATTTTTTATGTATTTTCAACAGTTTATTATTGCTAAAATGACAAATTATTACTATCATATTCTTATAATCAAGGAACGGAGGAGGGGGTTAAGTAATGAGAATTTTAGACGCAGCTAAATACTTAATTGGATTAAGTAAGCCTGGGACGAGATATGAAATAACCCCTAAGAAGTTACAAAAAATTCTTTTTTACGCACAAGCTTGGCATTTAGCTAAAAAAGGAGAGCCATTATTTCCGAATAGCCCGTTCCAAGCTTGGCCGCACGGACCCGTGAATCATTTAGTCTATGACTCGTATAGAGTGTTTGGATATCATCCCATAACTATCCCAAATTTAGAACAGCCTTTTTTAGAAGAGGATAAGAAAAAGTATTTAAACACTATTTGGGAAATTTACGGCTGTTATAATGCTGATCAATTGGAAGCTTTAACACATAACGAAGATCCTTGGATAAAGGCTAGAAAGGATCTGCCGTATAATGTTCCTTCAAATGAAGTAATAACAGTAAAATCAATGACTGTTTACTACAGTGGTGTTTTAGAAAAAGTGAAAAAAGGTGAGTGGAATTGTAAAGTGGTTAATCCACAACCGAGATTAGAGTTATTGCTGGATAAAGAGAAGCCTACTGCTAACCCATTGCTAAGATTTCTTGGTACTTGGCAGGGGGATGATTTTGAAGAATGCCTACAAGATGTATATAAAAATAGGATAGAGGCTAAATTAAACTAATATGTATCTGTTGGATACCAATCATTGCAGTAGGATTCTAGATAATAATCCAGTAATGTCTCAGAAACTCAGAGAAACGGATAATGAACAGATTAAAACCTGCTTTGTTGTTGAGTCAGAGTTGTATTTTATGGCATATAGATCAGAGAAAATTACAGAAAATTTGTTTCAAGTTAGTGAGTTATTAAATACCATTGAAGTTATAAGATGCGATTCAAGTGTCGCAAGATGCTACGGTGAATTAAAAGCGAAAGTGTTAGATAAGTTTGGACCAAAAGAAAGAAGCAAAAGAAGGAAATACACTCTTCAAAAAACAGGGATTAGTGAAAATGACCTTTGGATAGCATCGGTTGCGCTTGCACATAATTTGACTGTAGTAAGCATAGATAGTGATTTCCTAAGGATTAAAGATGCAGAACCAAATCTAAAGGTTGAGAGCTGGCTAACTGATCCTGTTGTAATTGATGAAGTGGAGGTTACTGGATAAAGCACGCCACTTTTTGGCGTGTTTATTTTTTGCGATGACAGAAAACTGACGGAAAAGTGAAGGAAAAATGACAGAATATTTCTGTTTAGACGTGTTATGATGATAGCGTGAGATATTTTGAAGCAGGGCGTCACTCCGATTGGGGTGGCGTTTTTGTTTTATCATTTGATGCCGGTTATTTAATACTCTAAAATGTCATAATGTTTTAATGAGGTGTTATAGATGTGTCTATATGGAGTTTACCAATGGGTAAAAGTTATTAATCCTGCCCGACAAAATAAAACTGTAAAAGTCGATGCATGCATTGCCGATGAAATACAGTTTTTAAATGATCAAGGAGTGATTACCTTATCTTCCTGCTGTGGGCATGGACAGGCCGGAAGAATTACGGAATGGGAAAATGCTTACGGAAAATGGAAGGGACATCACGAGCCGCCGCATGTTTTGATAAAAGAAGAAAGTGTGCGTATTGCTGTGGAATTGGGGTATCGGCCATTTCCGTATTATTACGCGGATGGCCACAATAAAGGAGTCTGGCAAATGTACCTTAAAACAGGATGTATGTCAGAAGAAGAATGTAAGGAATGGCACCAAGAGAATGCCATCCCTTATCGAAGAGATATTGGAATTGTTAATATTTAGAGTTACCTAAGCAATGGGCACAATTATCAAATCCTTCTCGTTTTGCCTGCTCGAGAGTATCAGGGATAAAAGTTTTAACATGATATGGTTTAATTTCATCAATTCTACAAAGAGTCTTTTCGTTGTCGAGGTCATGCACCTCATTAGTGTTTATGTTTCCGATGAATCTGTTCCCATTAAAAGGCCATTGATAACGTCTTGCCATAATTACACCTCCTTTCTTTTTACAAATTTCTTCAGAAAGGAAGTAAACTCCTTTTTTTGTGTCGAAAGAAATAGTAAAAAGGAAATAGTTTTTGGATTGATTAAAGAAGATAAAGTACTCGTTCATTCGGGTGCTTTTTATTTTGCTCCAAAACAAACACAAATGTCGGAGGTGGCAGGTGATGTAGCAGGTGACGGACAAATATATTCAAGCTGAAAAAGACTATGTCAAAGGCATGAAATACAAGGACATTGCTGAAAAATATGGCGTGTCTTTAAATACGGTCAAGTCATGGAAAAAGCGTTATGGCTGGACGCGTGAAAAGGGTGCACACAAAGAAAAAGGTGTGCACACAAAAAATAAAAGGGGCGCACCTGTAGGGAATATAAATGCAAAGGGAAATAAAGGCGGTGCAGCTCCAAAAGGAAATCAAAACGCATTGAAACATGGCTTCTTCTCCAAATACATCCCACAAGAAACATTGGAAATCATGGGGATGTTGGATGAAAAAAGCCCAGCTGATTTAATATGGGATCAAATCATGATTCAATATGCTGCTATCATCCGAGCACAACAGATTATGTTCGTTTCCGATCAAGACGACTTGACCAAAGAGCTAAGAAAAGAGAAGAATACACTCACTGAAAACATGGAAGTCAGCGAAAAGGAATATGAGGTCCAATTTGCATGGGATAAGCATGCAACTTTTCTTAATGCTCAATCCAGAGCAATGTCCGAACTTCGAAGCCTGATCAAGCAATTTAATGAACTGGCTCATGAAGATGACGAAAGACGCTTGAAACTTGAACAAATGCGGTTAAATATTGAAAAGACGGAAGCCGAAATCAAAGAGCTGACGAAAGAAAATGATGAAGAAAGCAAGGTAGTTATTGTGAACGACATCGAAGAAATGAGGGCAGTTATAAATGAACGTAATCAAAATAACTGACCTTATAAATCCTATTTTCTATTCGTTTTGGCTCAATGAAAAGCCTAACAGCATTTTAAAAGGCGGACGGTCTTCTATGAAATCATCGGTCATTTCTTTGAAATTGTTGACCGATTTTATCGCCGATGATAACGGAAACGTAGTAGTATTGCGGAAAGTCGGCAAATACCTTTCAACATCAGTATATGAGCAAATCAAATGGGCTATTTATATGCTGAAATTGGAAAATGAATTCTTTTTCGGGAAATCACCTTTAATTATCCGGCATAAGCGAACGAACACGGCTTTTTATTTTTACGGCGTTGACGATCCAATGAAAATTAAATCGGCGAAAATTGCTAAAGGCTATGTTATGGCTCTTTGGTTTGAGGAACTTGCTGAATTTGCAGGAGTAGAAGACATCGACATTGTTTCAGATACTTTTATTCGTCAAGATTTAGGAGATAAAGAGGTTAAGATCTATTACTCTTTTAACCCTCCTAGAAACCCATATGACTGGGTGAATGAGTGGGTAGACAGTAAGCGAAATGACCCTGACTATTTTATTCATCATTCGACGTATTTAGACGACGAAAAAGGCTTTTTATCGGATCAGCTAATTCGCAAAATTGAGAAGTACAAAGAAAACGACTATGACTATTGGCGATGGATGTATAAAGGCGAGGTCATCGGTCTAGGTGATATGGTTTATAACATGAACCATTTTCACTGGATTGATGAACTGCCGGAAGACGATGACTTGCTCTTGATAGACATTGCCATTGATAGTGGTTACCAAACGTCAGCAACCACATTTTTAGCGTTTGGACTAACCAAAAGGGGCAATGTTATTTTACTAGACACATATTACTACTCCCCTATAAATAAGACCGTAAAAAAGGCTCCTAGTGAGTTTTCAGAGGCGTTACATGAATTCGAGACTAATCTATCGAGGTTTGGGAAAAACATCGATATGAGGACGATAGACAGCGCAGAAGGGGCATTACGGAATCAATACTTTAAAGATTACGGGATTTGGTTACATCCCATTGCTAAAAAGAAAAAAGTAAACATGATCGAAAACGTACAAGACCTGCTGGCGCAAGGTCGTTTTTTTATGCTCCGAAATGAGAACAACAAAATCTTTTATGAAGAACACAAGAAATATCAATGGGATGCAGACACGCTGCAAAGTGATGATCCAAAAGTGATTAAAGAGGATGACCATACATGCGACGCGTTTCAATACTATGTCAATGATAACTTGCAAAAATTGAGGTTGAAATATTAGGGCGGTGAAAACATGGAAACTATTTATCAACATCCTTTTTTAACCACATGGTTTATTGGCTGGGTGTTTTTCTGCGTATCCGGTGTTGTGGATATAGTCGTGAAGAAGCGATGAAGTAAACAGGCGGTGATCATATGTTTGCCAATCTAATCGCCAGCGCAAAGGTGGTGTTGATGAAATTGGGATTGATCAGGCAAATAAACAGCGTGACACAGTTCAGCGCGGTGCAAGAGAGCGAGGAACAATATAACCGCATAGAAGCCTGGAAAGCATTATATCACGGCTATTTAGGCGAATATGACGGTGTTCCTTTCCACGATACACACTGGACGGATGCGCAGGGTGTTAAGCATAAACGCAGACGAGCAAGCATGAAAATGGCGAAAGTGTTAGCCGAGCAAATGGCATCGCTAGTGTTCAATGAAAAGTGTGCTATTAATGTTTCGACTGCTGGTAAAGAAAGTAATGCGCCGGACCCGATCGCTGATTTAATCAGGAAAATATTAGATGATAACCGATTTGAAAAGAGATTTCAAAACAACCTTGAGTTTGGTTTTGCGATGGGTGGATTCGTGATCAAACCGTACTATGACGACGGCATTAAAATTACGTTCGTTACTGCTGACAGTTTCCTGCCAACACAGACAACCAATGACGAGATCCAAGCAGGCGTTTTCTTGAACGAAACCCGAAAAGGCGATAAATATTACACGTTACTTGAATGGCACGATTGGGAAGGGAGCACCTATGTCATAAGAAACGAATTGTACCAAAGCACCACTGCCAATGATTTAGGGACAAAAGTGCCTTTATCCGTTCTTTATCCCGATTTGGAAGAGAAAGTAACAATTGAGGGTCTGACTCATCCATTATTTGTGTATATCAAGCCCAATATAGCGAATAACTTCGAACCTGATTCACCTTTGGGCATCTCGATTTATGCAAATGCAATTGACACATTGAAATCACTGGACATCGCCTTTGATTCGTTTCAAAGAGAGTTCACACTTGGCAAGCGTAGAATTATGGTTCCTCACACTGCTATTCGAACAGTTGTAGATCCCCAAACAGGTGAATTAAGACGTTATTTTGATGTAAATGACGAAGCATATATCAGTTATGCATCTGCCAGTGATGACGCTAAAATTGAGCAAATGGCAGATAATTTAAGAGTTGAAGAACATATTTCAGCTATAAATGCATTGCTGAACATCCTAGCTTCACAAACAGGATTCAGCGCAGGTACATTCGCATTTACTGGCGGTGCTACTGTTCAAACGGCTACTCAAGTTATTTCAGAGAATAGCCAAACTTTCCGTACAAAAAACAGTCATGAAACGTTGATCGAAGCAGGAATCAAAGAATTAATTGACGTGATTCTTCAATTACTTGTTCTGTATGGGGAATTAAAAGAGATTCCCGACATCGAAGTCACAGTTGATTTTGATGATAGTATTGCAGAGGATAGACAATCCAATGCGACATATTACAGTGGTTTGGTCAGTCAGGGTCTAATGCCAAAAGTACGAGCGATCATGCGTATTTTTGATTTACCAGAGGAAGAAGCAAGAAAATGGCTTGAAGAAATTAAAGCAGAACAATCAACAGTAACACCAGAAATGGTTGATCTTTTTGGAACGAATACAAATAACAACCAAGGTGCTGGTGCATAATGGACACAAAACGCCAGCAGCAATTAGCCATGCCTACAGTAGAAGTTTATCTGGCTATTGAAGAACAAATTCTTATCAACATTGCAAAGGCATTGAAAGACGGTAAAAATTTGCTAGAAGATAATGTTCATTCATGGCAAGTGCAGCAATTAGCAAAGCTAGGTTCGCTTACACAAGCGAATATAATCACAATTGCAAAGCAAAGTGGTCTAGCCATTGATGAAGTGTCAAAAATGCTAGAAAAAGTGGGTTATGAATCGGTTGATGAAATCGAAAGCGACTTGCAAAAAGCTGTTCAGATGGGATTACTCGTTAAGCCGCCATCTATTTTACAAAGCACAATGCTTTCTGATGTGTTATTAACCTATCAAATGCAGGCAAAAAACACCTTTAATTTGGTCAATACAACGATGTTACAGCAATCCCAACAAATATATCTGGACATTGTAAATCAGACCGTAGGAAAGGTTCTGGCGGGTGTCAGCACACCACAGCAAGCATTGCGTGAAATGGCTCAAAAATGGGCTGAAAAAGGCGTTCCTGCATTAATTGATAAAAAGGGCAGGCAATGGAGTACAGAAGCCTATTTAAACATGGTGACGCGATCCCTTAGCAATAATGTAGCCAACGAAATGCAATTTGCCAGGATGGAAGACTATGGTGCTGATTTAATTGAAGTGTCTAGCCATATCGGTGCGCGTCCACGGTGCGCGCCATTTCAAGGAAAAATCTATTCAAGAAGTGGAAAAAGCAAAAAATATCCGCCTTTTTCATCGACTTCATATGGTGAACCTGCTGGTTTGTTAGGTATTAATTGCGGTCATTACATCATTCCGTACATAGAAGGATTGAGCAGAAGGACATTTCATCCTTACAATAAAAAAGAAAACGACGAAGCATACAAACAGAGCCAAAAGCAAAGGTATCTTGAACGCGAAATCCGTAAAGCAAAACGTGAATTAAATATGATGCAGGCTCTAGGCGATGAAAAAGGGATAAAGCAAGCGAAAGAAAAGATTAGACAAAAACAAGCAAATATGAGGGCGTTCATTAAAGAAACTGGAAGAACTAGACGCTATGAACGTGAACAAATAACGCCTTTGTCAAAGCAAGATGCGCAAGATCAACATCAAAGAATGATGGACAAAGTTAAACAAGAAATTAGAAATAAGATAGCCAATGGTGAAATCAGTACGAAGATCAATCCTGAAAAACAAGCGCGTCATATGTTGGGCGATCCAGCCTATGAAGCATATAAACAAAAATTATCAAAGAAAGGCATATATGGACCAAGTTATTTAACCATTAGTCAAGAAGAAGCCCAGGAATTGGTTAATAAGTATGCCGGAACCGGCGAACTAAGCGTGAATAATAACCTACAGTTTGAAAACAAGGAAAAAATATTACAAAACGATAAACAGATAGGATATTATGTAGATAGTGATGGAAATCATATTTTAACCAATGTTTTTGATATACGTTACTCCAAAACGGGAGTTCATATTTTTCCGTCAAAGGGGCGAAAATCATGACTCTTGAAGAAATCAAACCTTTTTTAGACAAAAATGTTTTAGTTACCCTTGATACTGGTCAAAAATTTGAAGGGTATTTAACGAATTATGTGGCAGAATTAGATGACGATGATAATCTCATCGAAAATGTGGATTTAATGCCAAAAGGTGAATCTGGTTATTACTATGGATTTGATTTAAAACAAATTAAAAAGTTAGAACTACTTTAAAAGGCTCTTATCAATAAAAAAATTGATAAGGGCTTTTTATTTTGGAAAGGAGGAATTTTATATGCCTAAATATTTTCCTTTAAACCTTCAATTTTTTGCTGAAGGCGGAGAAGGTGGACAAGGAGCACCGGAAGGAGGTGAACCTCAAAATGGTGGACAAGTAGGAACGAACAACCCTAGTGGCGATCAAGGACAACAAGGATCGAACCAGGAAAAAACATCGGTTGATGTTGCTAAGATCAAAGCTCAAGCGCAATCAGAATTATTGAAGGGTTTGGGCTTTGATGATGTTGATTCGCTGAAAGATGTTCTTACTAAGTACAAGAAAGAACAAGACGCAAAGAAAACAGAAGCAGAAAAGCAAGCAGAGAAACTGAAATCTTTGCAGAAACAACTTTCAGCGAAAGAGAGCGAAAATGCTACCTTAGCAGCAAAAGTAACTGCGTTATCTAAGGGCGTGAATTCTGATGCATTAGATGACGTGATTGCTCTTGCTAAAGCGCGAGGTGGTGATGACATCGAAAAAGCAATCGATGAAGTAATTGCAAAATACCCACAGTTTACACAAGCAAAACCACAAGATAATCCTCCAAAGCCAAAATTTTCAGCAGGTGTTCATAATCAAAGTGGAAAACTTGATCCATTCTTATCAGCATTAGGAATTAAACCGAAGGAGTGATGTGTAAATGCCAAATGCTATTAACTATGTAGACATGTATCAAGAAGGATTAGACCAAGCTCTTGTTCAAGGGGCATTAACCGCAGATTTAGAAGCTGCTGCTGGTACATTAAACTTTTTAAATGCCAAAACATTTAAAGTGCAACATTTATCTGTAAGTGGATATAAACCGCATACGCGTACGAAAGGATACAATGAAGGATCTGTAACGACTACTGAAGATCTTTACACGCTAGATCAAGACCGTGACATTGAATTCTTTGTGGATAAAGCAGACGTAGACGAATCAAACCAAGCTGCATCGGCTGCAAATATTACTAGAATTTTCACTCAAGAACATGCTACACCAGAAATTGACGCTTACCGTTTTAGTAAATTGGCTACATTAGCACAACAATATCAAGATTCACTAGGTACACAACTAGCAAAACCTTATGCTCAAGAATTAGCATTAACGACTGATAATGTTTATGGTGCTATCAAGGATGCAATTTTCCCTATCCGCAAATATGGTCCACAAAACATTATTGTCTATGTATCTAGCGAAACTATGGATTTGTTAGAACGATCTAAAGACTTCACACGCAAAATTGATGTGACAAACAATAACGGAACAATCGAAAGTCGTGTAACTTCTATTGATGGCGTTGAATTGCGTGAAGTTTGGGCAGAAGAACGATTCAAAACAGAATTCGACTTCACAGAAGGCTTTGTACCAACTGCAAATGCAAAAGATATTCAAATTTTAGGTGTTGTTAAACCAAATATCATCGCAAAAGCAAAATTTAATTCCGTTTATCTATTCTCACCGGGTCAACACACTGAAGGTGACGGATGGTTATATCAAAACCGTATTTATCATGGATTATTTGTATTAAAACACAAACAAGATTCTATTACGGTTGTTACTAAACCTGCAAGCTAAGGAGTGAGGGGTAATGAAAACATATAAAAAAGATAATGTGGTGATTAGAGCTGCTGAAGGATCAGCACTTGAAAGCCAATTGATCGCTGACGGATACAAATTGGTTGAAGAAGCAGAACAAGAACAACAACAAGGGCAATCTAAAAAAGCGAGTGGCAAATAAAAAGTCACTCGCTTTTTAATGAGGTGACAATATGCCTTACGTTGACAAAGAATTCTATGACAATGTTTATCTAGGTGAACCGATTGAAGATGAGAAGGCTTTTAACCGTTATGCACTAAGAGCAAGCGAAGTAATTGACATGATCACAGGCGATAAGTTGAAGCGAGATCCATCGTTGCTATTGAACGATTACATTGCAAATCAAGTTAAATTAGCAACAAGCGCACAAACGGAATACTTCGCCTTAAAAGGCGGTTATTTTACGTCTATGAGTGGCGAAGGTGAACCGCATTCGGTTTCGATTGGATCTTTCAACTACACAAATGATCCAGACATCAATCATTCGGCATCGAAAGATGATTTGTCGCAATTCGTATGTTCGAGTGTGTATGGGTATCTAAACGGCACAGGTCTTTTGTATAGAGGTGTGAATATTTGTGGACATTAGACCAATTCCTAAAAAGTTGCTCATCCATTCGATCGAATATGAAGAATTTTTAGGGGATGGACCCTTTGGCGAAGAATACGCTGAAAAAGAAACGATTTCAAATGTTTTAGTTCATCCGAAAACACTCATACATCGGGACGAAAAAAACGAAGAAATACAAATTAACGCTGTAATATTTCTTGACGCGGTAAATACACCAAATTTTAAGCCATTGACAGTTAAATCAAAGGTTTATTTCAACGGAAGAGAATGGCGCGTTTATCAATGTGAACCATACTATACGCTTAATCCAGATGTTCCCCATCACTATGAGGTGATGATCGGATGATCAAATTCAACGCAAAGATAGATATTGATGAAAATGAGATTGCAGGAAGAATTAATAACGCAATCAATAAAGCGCAATTCGCTTTAGATATGCAAGTTATTAAGGATTCTAATTATTATGCGCCTGAAGATACAGGGGAATTAAAGCGTTCTGCATTACGCGCCAGTCAAATTGGTAAAGGTCAAGTTATATGGGATACACCATACGCAAGGCGGCTTTATTACAATCCTCAATACAATTTCTCGAAAGACAGAAACCCAAATGCACAAGGGCTTTGGTTTGAAAAAGCTAAATCCGTGCATCAAAGAGATTGGGCGAATGTCGTTCAAAAGGCGGTGGATGAAAACTTGTGACGATGGATTTTTTAGAAAGACTAGTAGAGTTTTTAAACAGGCAAAATTATTATGCTACTGTCGTTTCTCCTATCCTAGTAGATGGAAATAGCATTGCAATTATGGTGATGCCTTCTAATGACTATGAACATTATTTTGATGGTTCCTATCGTCAAGGATATGCTTTTCAAATAATGACAAAGCATACTGATCAATTAACCGCCTATCATACGATTATTGATATTGCAAATCTATTGGAAAACATTGACGATATACCAAGCCAAAATGGTTCATATGAGTTTGAAAATATAAAGATCACCACAGACCCAAACGTGATTGGGAAAGATGATAAATATTACATTTACGCAGCACAATTTAGTGCTGATTTATTTATTAAACCAAAGAAGGAGTGATATAAATGTCAGAGTTTCCTTTGAACTATAAAAACGTTTACGAAATTGACACGACACCTGATGCTACAGAGCCAACTTGGGCAACAATTGCGGCAGGTATTTCTTCAGTAGACCCTTCATTCGATGATGATACGGATGACACTGCTTACTATGATGGACAAGGTTTTGGGAGCAATGATGTAACAGGTATAAAAGCATCTTTAACATTTAGCGGAAATAGATTATATGGTGATCCTGCACAGGACTTTATTGCCAGCATTGCCTTTGAAGTTGGTCAAAAACGCAAAACCCGTTTTCGCTGGACTCAACCAGACGGAAAACAAGTGACTGGAAACGTAACTGTTTCTGATATAAAAATTACTGGCGGCGATGCAAACGCTAAATCAGACTTTGAATTCAAAGTAACGTTCAACGGTAAACCAGATGTCACCGACACAACTCAAGGCGGTACAACAGGTGAATAACACTTAATCAGGGCAGCCTAACTGCCCTATTATTTTTAATTTTTTAAGGAGGAATCTTAAATGGTTAGAAAAATTGAGATCAAAAAAGCTTATGAAGAAGTGGAAATTGGAAATAAAATTTATCGGGTTGATTTAGGAGATGACAAAGTAAAAGAATATCAAGATTTCTTTAATGAATATCAAAAAGAAGCAGAGAAGCTAGAAAAAACAGATGTGACGAAACTTTCTCCTTTAGAACAAGATGAATACCGCAAACGCAGCAAAGAACTTACAAAACGCACCTTTGATGTCATCTTAGGAGAAGGAGCATTTGAGGAAATCTATGAATTGACGGGTCGTTCATCTATTGTTATGTTCGACATTATTTCACAAGTAATGGACATCATCAATGAGCGCTCAAACGAATTCAAGGAAAAAGCGAAGGAATACTACACGAAAAAGAAGTGATCTAAATGAAATTAACAGATCGCTTTGATGATGTGATCGAATACGGTGGGGAAGAAATTCATGTTAATCTTGCTTTTGACATCGTTCTCCGCGCTCATGAATTGCTCAAGGATGATACTTTTTCACCTTATGAAAAGGTGGAAATCCTCTTTGATATGTTCGTGATTGACAGCGAAAACTACGATTTTAGTTTTATGGAGAAAAACGAAATTGTAGAAGCAATCTTCACAGAATTACTTGGTTTCGGCGGTAAAGAAAGTGAGATATCAACAGGAAAAAAATATTTTGACTTAGAAAAGGACGCGGAATACATATACGCGTCTTTTTTGCAAGATTACAATATTGATTTATTTGAAATGCAAGGTGTGCTTCATTGGGAAAAATTTTTAGCGCTATTAGGAAGCTTAAGCGACAAAACAAAATTCATGGAAGTTGTGAACATAAGAAAACAAAAAGTACCGAAACCAACCAAATACAACAAGGAAGAACGCGAAAATCTTATCAAATTAAAACGGATCTATCGATTAGAAGAAGAAACAGACGCACAAGAAGCAGAAGCACGTTTAAATGCGTTTGCCGAAGCATTACTACGAAGCAAAAGGAGGTGAGTGAATGGCTGACGGAAAAGTTATTATTGATACCAAGTTGGACAATTCAGAAATTGACCGCGGTTTGAGAGAATTACAATACAAAATTAAACAGACTTCCAAAAGTATAGACACAGTGAACAAAAGCCTATCTGGTACAGGGAACCAAATAGGCAAAGAGTTTACCAAAATGGGCGATACTATCGGAAAATCATTTGATTTCGCAGCATATAGCGCCCGTAAATTCAAAGAAGATTTAGCCAGATATGGTCCAGATTACGCCGAATATAGACGATTAAGCCGTGAATTAAGTCAAATGCATTATCAGTTTCAACTTGCCAATATGAAAGCTCTTATGCCCTTTCATCGTCAAATGATGGAAGTCGAAAAAGACATGTTCAAATTAGGTTTGAGCATGAAAGAATATGCCGGGACAAACAAACAATTCATGGATGAAGTCGTAGCACTTGGTGCGAAGCACAAAAAGATCCGCGATGAAATGATCAAAAATGACAAGATGTTGGCTATGTCGATGATCCAAACCGCGGGACAAGTGTTGAACATGACATCACAAGCCAAACGTATCACAGAAAACTATCAACGCATGAAAAATCCATTGTACGGCATAAATAAAGCTGGATTGGCGGCTGCAAATGCACTAAATGAAATGGCACATCAAGGTAATGCTGCTGTATTGGCTCTTAAAATGTTAGGACCAACCGCAAACATGAAAAAGCTACGCGATATGCAAATGATGATTACACAAGGCGTGATGAGATTTCAAACGGTAGCGCTAGGAGCAGCAGCTACAAGTGCTATTTTATATGGTTCCATGCACAAAATGGCTATGGACACTAATAAAGAATATAAAAAAGCATTTGAAGGTATGCTTGCAAACTTACAAAAAGCCATTCAACCGATGGTGCAAGTGTTTGCAGCTGTAATGATCCATGTTTATAACTTTATAAGCGCTATTGCGAAGATGATTACAAAATTTAATGAAGTTCATCCCACCATCGCAAAAGTAGCAAGCGCAATCTTGTTACTATTACCTGCATTAACGCTGATTCTATCTCCATTGTCAATCGGTATCGGTTTATTAAACGGACTTAAAGCAGCGTTGGCTTCTGTGTGGACATTTATTGGTCCGGCAGTAACGGGTCTTGCTGCTATGTCAGGAACCGTATTATTGGTGTCATCGGTTATTGTAGGATTAACCGCTGGCATTATCATGCTATGGAAAAATTCTGAAACGTTTAGAAATGTAGTAAATAAAAGCATAGCAACTATCAGTAATTTTGGACAAGCATTGCTGAATTTGGGTAAATATTTCTTTTGGGTAATCGCTGACGGCGATCAGTTAAATGACTGGCTTGGTCATTTACCTCAAGCTTGGCAAGGCGCTGTCGAAAAAATCGGTCAAGCGCTTAGCAATCTAAGAAAAGCAATTATTGATGCGTTTAATGGTAACTTCACAGGAATCGAAAGTATTTTCCGGAATTTGATTCCTACTATCATCGGCATTCTTGTCGGTGGAATACCAGGATTGATTATATCGGCTTCACGTTTCGTTCCTGCGATTGTACAAGGAATTCAAAGCAATGCATCACAAATTTCAACGACTATTTTGAACATAACCACTGGCATTGTTACGTTTTTTACTACTCAATTTCCTCGATTTCTTCAAACGGGGGTTCAAATCATCACTAATTTAGTGCAAGGTATAGCAACAGCACTCCCTGTTATAGCAAATGCGTTTGTCAATATTATTACGATGATATTGACGATAATCGTTCAAATGTTGCCAGTGTTATTACAAGCAGGAATTCAAATCTTGCAAGCGTTGACAAACGGAATTTTACTGCAAGCTGTTCCATCACTAATGTTTGCAGCTTTACAAATAATTCAAACACTAGTAAATTTGCTTGCTCAAAATTTACCGTTACTGTTATTCACAGGAATGACTATATTGATGACGCTCATTAATGGAATTCTCCAGATGTTGCCAACCCTCATTCAGACAGCAATGCGACTTATCAACGTGATCATAAGTACATTGGTGCAATTGCTTCCAATGATTATCCAAGTAGGCATTCAATTGTTGCTTTCGTTGGTGAACGGAATCGTAAGAATGTTGCCGATGCTGATAAATTGTGCAATTCAATTAATCATGCAAGTTGCTAATATATTAATTCATAATCTTCCGTTCATTATAAATGCCGGAGTAAGAATCCTGTTAGCATTGGTGAACGGCATTATTAGAATGCTTCCAACGTTGATTAATGCAGCGATTTTATTGATCAATAAAATCGTGTCCATTTTGGTAACCCATTTACCTCAAATCATAAGCGCGGGTGTTAGAATTTTAACTTCATTGGTAAATGGAATTGTTAGAATGTTACCTTTGCTTATGAGTACGGCATTGACGTTAATTGTAAGAATTGCAAGCACGATCGTTAGCAACCTACCGAAAATTATTAGCGCAGGTGTAAGGATTTTAACATCATTGATAAATGGAATTGTTAAAGTATTGCCTCAACTTATCAGCGCATCAGTAAAGTTAATTACAAAAATTGTAAGCACAATTGTTAGCAATCTACCTAAAATTATAAGTGCAGGGGTTAGAATATTAACTGCTTTAATAAGTGGTATTCTGAAAATTTTGCCTCAACTAATTTCGGCTGCAATCAAATTGGTTGTTGCTATCGCAAAAGCAATTATTAAAAATCTACCGCAAATCATAAGCGCTGGAATACAAATACTCAAAGCTTTGATCAGAGGTATTATTCAAGTTGTAGGACTTCTTTTATCAAGCGTTAAATCGTCTGTCATCGATCCTTTGATTAAAAAATTCAAAGGGATTAGCTTGAAAGATATAGGAAAAGACATCATTAAAGGTCTTATTTCCGGTATCAGTTCTATGACTAAAGGTGCAGGCAAAGCCATTTCTGATGTAGCTCATACGCTTATTAATAAGTTCAAGAGTATTCTTGGCATTCACTCACCTTCTCGCGTATTCCAAGAGTTAGGCGGATACGTCCTTAAAGGTTTGGTGAATGGGCTGACCAGCGCAAATCTAAAAGAACTTGGTATGTCCGTACTCAAAGACTTTGGTGGCGGTGTCATCAAAGGTTGGAACTCGGTTAAATCGTTCTTAACTGCTTTGTTAGGTGGAGGTTTCAGTGGTGGTGGCAATGTAACCGCATGGCTAACCGCAGCCCTTGGATTGACCGGAACACCGTTATCATGGTTACCGGGACTGAAAAAGTTAGTCCAAGCCGAATCGGGCGGAAATCCGCGCGCAATTAACAGAATCCCTGTGCTCGGACAGCATGCAACTGGGTTACTTCAAATGCTACCGTCAACTTTCCGGGCGTACATGCTAAAAGGTCATGGAAATATTTTCAATCCGATTGACAACGCGGCTGCTGCAATCCGTTATATCAAAAGCCGTTACGGATCGGTTTATAACACTCCATTATTTAAAGGCGGACCCTACAAAGGTTATGCCAAAGGTACAAACTATCATCCTGGCGGTCTTGCTTTAGTTGGCGAAAAAGGGAGAGAGCTGGCGAACATCCCAGGTGTAGGGCTTGTTTTGGTAGGTTTGAAAGGTCCACAATTGCTGAACTTACCTCGCGGAACAAGCGTTATTCCGAACAGAGAAACAGAAAAATTATTATCCGGTGCAAGTTCGAAAGCATTAAAAGGAATCAACGTAGAAAAAGCAACAAGTTGGATGAAAACGCTAGTTGGCAGCATTACAACGCCGTTTATACCTGCTTATGCGGATGGTGTTGGAATACAACATATAAGTCATCAAATTATTACGGGTAACACGGATAACCCTGTCATTCAAGTTCAAATGGACCCGATCACAGTCTATACAGTCTTAGATGGAAAAGTCATCGCCAAAACCGTTACGGATATCCAAAATCAAGAGAACGTCAGATCTATGAGATTGCGTGGTGAGACTCCCTAATGTTAGAAAATGAATTCGGGTTTACATTCGCGACAGTACATTCAAGTAATTTTAATATAAAAATCACTGACATTCGCCGAAATATTTTCCCGGAACTAAGCGACAGTATGCTTTCTATACCAGGTAGATATGGTTCATATTATACTGGAACGTCAGTAAACCATAGAGTCATACAAATAGATATCGATATCGTTGCCAGTTCGCACGCCGAGAGATTATCTTTATCTCGGTTGATTGCGTACTGGCTTTTTAGTACAAATGCAGATCAAGAGATCATTTTTGATGATGAGCCAGATAAGATTTACTACGGTCACGTTGCGAATTCAACTGAAGTTCAGCGTTCTTTGTACAATGGTAAAGCAACATTAGAAATACACTGCTCGGACCCTTTCGCCTATAGCACCGATGAGAAGACGATAACGCCAGATGAAAATGGTAAATTTACGTTCGTCAATGAGGGAACGGCAACAACGTTTCCCGTTTTTAGTACAACATTCAATAATGATGCAACATTTTTATCATTAACATCACCAGATGGGATTGTTTTAATTGGTCGTCCTCCAGACGCACAAGCGAATACGGTTCCTAAAGAAACAATCATCCTGCAAGACCCTATGACATCAACAGCCAATTGGTCAAATGCAGGAGACATATTGGATGGGGGCAGGGTGAACACTGGCACTATTGTTTCACATGGGGATGCAATTTGGGCTAGTGATTACGGTACTGGAACGGCAGGTGCCAAGATATGGCATGGACCAGCAATAAGACAAAACTTATCAACGGCGGTCACTGATTTTACGGTCAAAGCAAGAATCTTTTTCAGATCGCAACAAAATAATAATGTTAACCAAATGGGACTTCTTGAGATTTATTTATTTGACCAAAATGGTGGAAAGATCGGAAAAATGTGCATGAGAGATTCTTATTCAAATTATGAATATAACGTTCCAGAAATTTTTATTGGAGATGAATCATTTTTGACAAAAGAGCCAGCACCTCCGAAGCCATATACGGTTTCCCAAAAACAATATACGACTTATACAGTTAAAAAAGGCGATACTTTATGGGATATTGCAAGGAAATATAATATTTCAATGTATGATTTAGCAAGAATAAACGGAATGAATGTAAATGATATTCTACCAATCGGTAAAAAACTGAAAATCTATGATAAGACCGTCACAAAAACAGTATATCCAACGTCTGTCGGTGATTATAACGATTTCTATGGAGCGTTAACACTTTCACGTATTAAGAATAAGTGGTATGCAGAGGTCGCACGTTTGGATAGTAACGGCAGAAGGTACAAAACAATATCCAGAACCTTCTATGACACACAAAACAAATACACAAAAGGGGATTTAGCTTTTATCGTCATTCATTTTGCACAATTCGATACACAGCCAGTTGTTCCAGAAATAGGAGTAGCAGAAGTCAAAGTCATTCGAACGAATGATACAAACGATGATGATAATGTAACTATTTTTCATGCAGGCGATGAGTTAGAAATTGATTTCACTGATTCTAGTGTATGGCTGAATGGTGAATTATTCATGAATGAATTAGATGTGGCAAGCACATTTTTCCCAATCTATGAAGGAACCACAGAGGTTGTAGTGAACACGGATGATGACACGGCTATACATTCAGCTACATTTACAGAAAGATTTTTATAAGCACTCATATTGAGTGCTTTTTTAATTTGCATTTAAAGGTGGTGAGGAAATGATTTTCATCTTAAACAGCGATGAAAAAGTGGTTGGTATCCTCACGAACAATGGAAACCCCAATAGTTGTCCGTACTTTGACGATGTTCTCAAAGAATCAATTGAGGTCGGCGCAGCGACATATGAATTTTATGTGCCATCTAATCATGATGTAGCCGATACGATTCAAGAAGGCGGCTATGTTGTAAGGGCTGATCTTGATGGGAATTTAAGAATGTTTTCTATTATGCAAGTTGAAGAAACACATGGGAGCGAAAACAAAAAGTATGTATATGCGGAAGATGCAGGACTTGAATTGCTGAATGACATTGTAAGACCAGCAACTTACGAAAATAAAAACCAAGATGAAATATTGGACATTGTGCTATTGGGTTCACGATGGAAACGTGGAGAAACCGAATATTTGGGCTTTGATACTTTTACATTTGAAAACTATGACAACGTGCTTGCTACGCTTCAATCAATAGCAAAACAGCTAAATGGTGAATTGAGTTTTAGAGTAGAGATAAAAAACGGTGAAGTGTCTGGGCGATATGTTGATTTAGTGAAACAACGTGGAACAGACACAAAAAAACGGTTTACTTACTCAAAAGACATTGTATCGATTAAGCGTAAAGTAGACATGTCAAATGTCGTGACGGCTTTGGTCGGTGTTGGTAGCAACGATACCAATTTTAAAAGTATTGAATATACAAAGTCTGCAAATGGCTTTGATAAACCGTTAAATCAGGACTGGGTAGGAGATCCAGACGCTTTGCAACGCTGGGGGAAAAAAGGAAAACATATATTTGGCAAATTTGAATATGACACGACAGACCCTAAAACGCTATTAGATAAAACATGGGAACAGCTTCAAACATTGAAAGAACCATCCATTACATATGAAATGGATGTAGCCTTATTAGAAAGATTAGCCGGGATTGAACATGAAAAAGTAAGGATAGGCGATACGGTCTATATAATAGACGAAACATTTTCTCCGGCTTTGTATTTAGAAGCAAGAGTTTTAGAACTCGAAACCTGCTTTTCTGACCCTAGTAATGATAAATGCACTTTGGGGAACTACAAGATTGCCAAAAGTAATATCACTGCACAAATGCGTGCTTTGCAATCCAAACTTCTAAAGAAAGAGGCTACTTGGGATCAGGTCGGAGAAGCATTGCAAGTGGCGAATAATGCTCAAGAAATAGCAAATACAGCACAACAAACTGCATCTTCGGCCCAAGAAACAGCTTCAGCAGCGCAAACAGCAGCCGATAATGCACAGCAAACGGCTAATACTGCACAGACTACAGCTGAAAACGCACAACAAACAGCCACAAATGCTGAAAATACAGCCAATAATGCTTTAGAAACGGCAAATGAAGCCAAAGATACGGCTAATACTGCTTTAGAATCTGCAAACGGTAAGAACACCAACTACTATGGTCAAAATGAGCCATCCAATCCTAAAAACGGTGATATATGGTTTGTTGAAGATGCTGAAGGTAATGTAACGGCTATAAAGCATTATGATGGCAGCCAATGGGTACTAGATGTTGATAATTCTTTCATCCAACAAGCACTATCAGATGCTGAAAATGCACTAGCACAAGCAAATAGTGCTATAAGTGCTGCAAATGATGCTAACAGTAATGCACAGAATGCTATTAATCAAGCACAAACAGCATTCAATACGGCTCAAGATGCGGTCACTAAAGCTGATGAAGCAACAAATCAACTCTCCACTTTATCCCAAACAGTAGAAGGGCTACAAAGTACCGTTGCGAATAAAGCTGATCAATCAACCGTAACACAACTTGCAAATGTAGTAGACACGAAAATTAGCCAAGCCGATGCAGATG
>ERZ777010.613-NODE-613-length-33908-cov-9.649928_pt1 | contig 33908 bp, 29 predicted proteins | sample MGYA00374963_ERZ777010 | MGnify/ENA primary metagenome ERZ777010 (study PRJEB29309, sample SAMN06268256) | bioreactor metagenome | isolation source: Joint BioEnergy Institute, California, USA | place: USA:Joint BioEnergy Institute, California, USA | collected...
AGGCGGCACCCCGCCCGGACCGCCGACCCCGCCGGCCGAGGCGAATATCGAGACCGAGGGCACCACGCCGCCGGTGCCGCCGTCGCCGCCGGCCGAGGATCGGACCGAGGTCGAGCTGCCTCCGCCGCCGCCCGGTGGCGAACCCGGTGCGGTGCTGGAGAACTCGTCGCGCGAGGCCACCCCGCCCGCTCCGCCGGCTCCGGGTTCGCCCTCGTCGACCTCGGTCGAGGTCTTCTCCCCGCCCGGGCCGCCCGGGGCGATCGAGGGTGGTGGCACGAACCTGCTCGAGATTCCGGGTATCGAGGGCGGTTCGATCCGCGGCCCGGAGATCTCGCACCGGGTGGAGACCAGCACCCCGCCGGCCGAGGTGTCGGTGCCCGGTGGCAACACCACCGCGACGGTCGAGACGTTCAGCCCGCCGGCGCCGCCCGCGCCGGGTGGTGAGTCGGCGACCGTCACGCACAACAGCACCGAGGGCGCCGTCGAGGTTCCGGGTGTCTCGGCCGATCACGAGGTCGAGGTGTCCGGCCCGCCGGTCGAGGCGCCGCCCGTCGACTCGTCGACGCGCGAGGAGACGGTGGTGAACCCGCCGGACGTGCAGGCTCCCGGGAGCCGGGGCGACACCGGGTCGGAGTCGACCACGCCGCCGACTCCGCCCGCGCCGGGTGGAGGCGGTGGCGGCGGCGGCGAGGTGCCGGGCCCGCAGACCCCGCCCGCCCCTGGTGGCGGCACCGACGGCGCCGACGAGGTCTCGGGTCCGCCCACGCCGCCGACGCCCGGTGGTGGCGGTGGCGGCGGCGGTGGTGACGGCACGCCGCCGGCTCCGCCCGCGCCGCTCGCCGGTGGTGGCGGCGGTGGCGGCGGTGCGACTCCGCCTGCGCCGCTCGCCGGTGGTGGCGGTGGTGGCGGCGACGTGCCGCCGGCCCCGCCGGCCCCGGCCGGTGCGCCGATCGACACCGCCGCGGGCGCGGCCGCACCGGGCGCGCCGATCGACAACCATGCCGGCGCGGCCGGCGGTGGCCCGGCCGGTGACCGGATCACCGACCATGCCGGCCAGGCCGGTCGTGCCGATGCGGGCGCCGGCGGCCCTGAAGGTGCCGGGGCAGGTGCCGGTGCGGGTGAGGGTGGTGCCGGTGCCGGTGGTGGTGCTCCGGCGGCGGCCCCGGTCGCCGATGCCGCCGCACCCGCGGGTGGTCACGGTGCCGGCGCCGCGGCGGCTCCGGCCCCGCCCGCCGCTGGTGGCGGCGGTGGCGGCGCCGGTGTGCCGCCCGCCCCGCCCGCCGCTGGTGGCGGTGGCGGTGGTGCCGGTGTGCCGCCCGCCCCGCCCGGCCCGCCGGCCGGTGGCGGTGGCGGCGGTGGCGGCGCCGTGCCGCCCGGCCCGGGTGGCCCGCCGGCCGACGGCGGTGGCGAGGGGGCCGTGGTGACGCCGCCGACCCCGGGTGGCGAGGGTCCCGGTACCGGTGGTGGTGGCGGCGGCGGTGTGCCGCCGGTGCCCGGCACCCCGGGGACCTCGACCAGCGGCGGTGGGTCGGCTTCGACCCCGCCGGTGCTGGACGCGTCGAACCCGGCCATCGCGGTGCTGAACCAGACCAACCAGGTGGTGCCGCCGGCGGGTCCGCCGTCGGGGGGCCGGGCCGCCAGCCCGACCACGCTGCCGGGGCTGCTGCTGCCGCTGAAGAACACCGCGGAGTCGCTGACCACGGTGGTGCCGCCGCCGGCGCCGCCCGCGCCCGGTTCGCCGGCCGCGGTGGTGGTGGAGCAGGCGCAGGGACCGCTGTCGGCCGCGGTGCCGGGGATGGCGGCGGCGACCTCGACGCTGTTCTCGCCGCCGGAGCTGAACCTGCCGAGCATCCCCGGGGTGGGCATCCCGCTGCCGAACAAGATCAGCCTGCCCACCGACCTGATCTGCGAAGGCACCGCCTGGTCGGCGACCGTGACCGATGCCGACGGGGCGCCCGTGACGCCCACGCAGCTGCCCGCCGACCGGCGCGACCCGGCGGTCGGCAACCGCGGCGATTGGTGACGAGGGGTGGGTGTGGCCACCCGACGCCAACACCGGCCACACCCACCCCGTCGCCGGTTGACGTACCGGCTGCCGGTCCGCAGGCTGGCAGCATGACCACCCGGGATCGGGACGAGACGGGCCGGCCGCGCAACCGTCGTCCCCGCGACGCCACCGGCCGCCCGCTTCCGCACGGCAGCCCGGGGGTTCCGGGGGTGCCGGAGGATCTCGAGCTCGACGGGCCGCGAACGGTCGCCTACGCGCAGGATCTGCTCGACCGCGGCCTGGCCTTCAACGCCCACGAGGTGTTCGAGGCGGCCTGGAAACGCGGCCCGGCCGACGAGCGGGACCTGTGGCAGGGGCTGGCCCAGCTGGCGGTGGGCATCACCCACATCCAGCGGGGCAATCCCCGGGGCGCGGTCGCGGTGCTGGAACGCGCCCGGACCCGGCTGCGCGGCAACGACGTGGCCGACCGGTACGGCATCGACGCGGCCGGGTTGAGCCGGTTCGCCGACATGCTCATCGACGATCTGGCGGTGGGGGTCGAGGTGATGGCCGACCGGCTGCGGCCGCGGCTCAGCCGGTGCTGATCTCGGTGCCGATCCGGTCGGCCAGCGCGCCCGCGGCGGTGCGCAGCGCCGGCCAGTCCCCGCGCCAGCCCAGCGCGTAGATCGCCAGGTCGGCGGTGCGCTGCGGCTGGTCCGGGGCGCCCAGCCCGTCGGTGCGCAGGTTGGGCAGCGTCTCCACCAGCCGGAAGGCGACGTCCTCGTCGGGGGTGTAGCCGTCCGGGCCGGAAGCCGCTCCCGCCTCGGCGATCACCTGCTGCGACAGCGTCCGGTAGGCGCGTCGCAGTTGCATGCGCTGATCGTGGAACTCGGCGAACTTCTCGTCGCGGACCTCCGGCAGCAGGTAGAGGATGCCGAGGTTGTAGGGGCTGTCCCACAGCAGGCGGGCGTCGAGGTGCACGAGCGCGTGCAACCGCACCGCGGCCGGCTCGGGCCGGGGCAGCAGCCGTTCGGCGGCGGCCAGCGAGCTGACCACCGTCCCGCTCAGCAGGGCCGCGAGGATGTCGTCCTTGGTGCGGAAATGGTGGTACAGCGAGGCCTGGCGGATGCCGACGGCCTCGGCGATCTGGCGGGTCGAGGTGGCGGCCACCCCGAGCGTGGTGAACAGCTCGGCGGCGGCGTCGAGCACCTCGTCGCGCGCGGTGTCGCCGGGACGTTTGCGCGCGGTCAGGCGCGGCCGGCCGGTCGTCGTGGCGCGCACGCGTCGATCCTGCCAGGATTGCGCCGCGTGCGCCGCCACGACGTGCTGCCCGCCGGTCAGGGCCGCGCTCCGGCCAGTTCCGCGTCGGCCGCCGGGACCACGCGCCCGGCCGCGGTCCCGGGCTTGGTCAGCAGCGCGACCACCACGTAGGCGACCAGCGAGGCGGCCGCGGCCAGCAGCGTGCTCCAGCCGTCGACGGCGGTGGTGACCAGGCCGTTGTCGATGTAGAGCAGGGTGTTGTCCACCCCGTAGATGGTCGGGGTGAGCACGAACAGCGTCAGCCGGATGGCGATGCCGACCACCACCGCCGCGGCGGCGGCCGCCCGGCCGCCGCGCGACCAGTACAGCCCCAGGATGAACGGCACCACCAGGCTGGCCAGCAGCAGGTCGAAGGCCAGGGTGAGCAGAATCCCGGTCTGCGGCACCCGCAGCGCCACCAGCGCGGCCGCCGCCGCCATCGGCAGGGTGCACCAGCGGGTGGCGGCCAGCACCCGCGGGGTCATCCCCTCGGTGTCGACGTCGATGCGGAACACGTTGCGCACCAACACCGATGCGGTGGACAGCAGGATGCCGCTGACGGTGGTGAGGGTGGCGGCCAGCAGGCCGGAGATCACCACGATGGCCAGCCAGGTCGGCGCGTAGCCGGCGAGCAGGGTGAACAGGATCGGCCCGTCACCGACGGCGTCGCCGACGATGCTCACCGCGGCCAGTGCCACGAACGACAGTGGGATGCACAGCATCAGGATGCCGGCGGCGGCGGTCAGGCAGGCGCGCTGCGCGGCACTCGGGCTCGCCGCGGAGAACACCCGCTGCATCAGGTCGATGGCCACCAGGTTGCCCAGGCCGAGCGCGATGATCGTGGCCCAGTTGATCACCGCCCCCGCCTCGGCGGAGGTGAGCTGTTCCAGCGCCCCCGGGCCCATGCCCTCGGGCGTGGAGAAGCCGTGGCTGGTGGCCACCCAGGCCACCAGCGACACGACCGCGATCACGTTGACCACCACCTGGGCCACCCCGGTGTAGACGCTGGCGAACATGCCGCCGGTGATGGTGTAGAGCAGCGCCAGCGGCACGGTGATGAGGATGCCGACGGTGTAGGAGACGCCGACGAACCGCTCGAGCAGGAAGCCGAGCGCGACGAGGTTGCCGGCCAGCAGGATGACGAAGCTGCCGACGGTCAGCCAGGAGGACACGGTCTCGATGCCGCGGCCGAACCGGTTGCGGAAGTACTCCGGCAGCGTCACCACCCCGGTGGCGCGCAGCCGTTTGGCGAAGAACAGCCCCATCAGCAGCAGGCACAGCGCCAGCCCGATGGGCAGCGCGGCGCCGGCCCAGAACCCGAACGCCGCGGACAGGTCGGCGTTACCGATGGTGGCGTTGGAGTCGACGGGCTGGGCGATGAGCACGGCCGCGACGAGCACGGCCGGCAGGGACCGCCCGGCGACGAGGTAGTTGGCGGTGTCACCGCGGACGCGCCGTGCCGAGATGACACCGCTGACGGACAGGACGAGCAGGAACAGGGCAACGCCGGTGATGATCATGCCGAACTCCAGGGATGGCGGGACAGGGGTGGACGGGGCCCGGCGCCCTTGCCGGAGGGGTTGGACGGTTACTGGGATGCGTCGGCGCCGACGGGTTTGCGGCCGAAGCTGGCCAGCGGTCGGGCGCCGGCGGGCAGCGTCACCTCGCCGCGGGCCAGGCGCTCGCGCAGGTAGCGGAAGCTCTGGGCGGTCTGGGCGAACAGGTGCTCGCCGGCCACGACGGTGGGCAGGGTGGGCCGGTCGTCGCGCCGGAACGCCGGCAGCGGGGCGACGACGGTGTCGTAGTCGACGTTGACGAACAACGGGAAGGAGTAGCGTTCCTCGCTCACCCGGCGCACCCGGTGGGTGGTGGCGACGAATTCCCCGTTGGTCCAGATCTCAAGCAGGTCACCGATGTTGACCACGAATGCGTCCTCGATCAGCGGAACGTCGATCCATTCGCCGGCGGCGTTGAGCACCTCGAGCCCGGGTGCGGTGGGCCGCAGCAGGGTGAAGCACTCGTAGTCGGTGTGGGCGCCGATGCCGGGCCGGTCGGCGGCGGCCGGGTCGTAGGGGTAGTGGATCAGCCGGAGCTGCGACGGCGGGGCGGTGACGTGCCGGTCGAACCGGTCGGCGGGTTCGCCGAGCGCCACCGCGAACGCCCGCAGCAGCACCCGCGACAGCGCGAACACCGCGTCGTACCAGGCCGACACCGCCGCCCGGAAACCGGGCAGGTCGGGCCACTGGTTGGGGCCGAGCAGCGGATTGCCGGCCAGGTAGCGCGGGTCGTCGGCGGGCAGTTCGAAGGACAGGTCGAAGGCCTCCTTGGTGTCGTAGCTGCCCTCGGCGAACACCTCCTCGCCCGGCGGCACGTAGCCGCGGTGGTTGGTGGAGTTGCCGATGTAGACCCGGCGTTTGGCCTCCTCGGGCAGGGCGAAGAAGGCCTTGGTGCGTTCGAGCAGGGCGTCGAAGAGCGCCGGGGCGATGCCGTGGCCGACGATCTGGACGAACCCGACGTGTCGGGCGGCGTCGCCGAGGGCGCGCACGGTGTCGAGGTAGCCGGGGCCCGATTCGTCGAACAGCGCGGCGACGTCGACGACCGGCACTTCGGTGAACGAGGTCTGCATGCGGATTTCCTATCGGGACAGATGGTTTCGGGTGACGGTCCAGAACCGGTGGAACAGGGTGCCGTCGGTGGCGCGGTCGGCGACGCTGACGGTGCCGGCGCCGAAGTCGGGTGCCAGGTCGTCGCCGACCCGCTGCGGCAGGGTGGACCGGGTGATCCGCCAGGTGCCGTCGGGGTCGACGGTGCCCAGTGAGATCTCGAGGTCCAGCAGGGCGTGGGCCCGGTCCGGTTCGGCCCGTTCGACGGTGTCGCGCAGCGGCATCAGCAGGCGCGGGCAGCTGCGCGGGTCGCGGTCGCGCACATAGCCGAAGCGGTCACCGACGCACAGCAGCAGCCCGCGGCGCCCGTCGGCGGCGCGCAGCGAGAGCTCCAGGTGGGTCGGGTCCTCGCCGGTGGGCTCGGCCACCCAGTCCTCGTGGTAGTCGCGGCCGACGCCGGTCTCCACCAGCACGCCGTCGGCCAGGTGCAGCCGGCCCCGGTCAGGCCGGGGTTCGGGCGGGTGCAGGTCGAAATCACGCACCCAGGTCCAGGTTTCGCCGTCGTCGACGAGGACCCCGGCGAACGCCTGCAGCTCGCACAGCGCCAGCAGCTCGTCGCGGCGCAGGTCGGCCGGGGGCAGCGCCGGCAGTGCCGGCGCATCGGCGGGGATGCGCAGGTCGATGTAGCACTCCTCGCCCTGCAGCCAGAGCACCTCGGTGGTGGTGTCGACGGGCCGGCCGGGCACCACGAGTGCGGTACGGCGCCACAGCCGGCGGGTCACGTCGGTGCGCCGGGCCGGGGTGCCGGGCCGGGTGCGGCGCAGGTAACCGGACCAGCCGCGGTGGTGGCTGATGTCGGTGCCGCGCTCGAACGCCTCGAGCGTGCAGCCGAATCCGACGACCTCGCTGCCGTCGGCGAGGGTGACCGGACCGAGGGCCATGGGTGCGGGCAGGTCGGCCAGGAAGTCGCCCAGCATGGCGGTGGAGACCAGCCACAGCTCGCCGTCGATGGCGGTGCCGCCGGCGCCGACCCGGGCCAGGCCGGGCTTGGGCGGATCGGTGCCGAGGTCCACCAGCCGGTAGTGCGGCGCGGTCTGCACCGGGCCGCACCAGCGGGCGCCGCGGTCGGCGAGCTGGTGGGCCAGCGGCTGGCCGCGCAGATGGGCACCGACCACGAGCAGCCGGGTGGTGTCGGTGATCCGCGCCGGCCACGGGTCGGCCGGTGCGGCCGGGCGCTCGGTGAACCGCCGGGCGATGTCGAGGGCGACCGCGTCGGCGCCGGTGCGGGCCACCACCGAGACGCCGAACTGGGCGCCGTCGGCGGTGGTGCCGGCCGGCACCGCGACCGCGCACAGGTCCATCAGGTTGCAGAAGTTGGTGTAGGTGCCCATGCGGGCGTTGACTCCGACCGGGTCGGCCGCGACGTCGGCGATCCGCGGGTGCTCGGTGGTGGTGGGCACCAGCAGAGCGTCGCAGCCGTCGAGCTCGGCCATGGCGGCGGCGGTGAGTTCGGCCAGCCGGACCCGGTCGGCCAGCAGGGTGACCGCCGGGAGCTTGCCCGCGGTGGTGATGATCTGTGCCACGGTCGGATCCAGCGCCGGGTCGCCGGCCGCCAGGCCGGCGTCGACGAACGCCCCGACCGCCTCGTGCCGTTCGGCGACCAGGCCGCCGTCGTAGAGCAGCCGGGCGGCCTGCAGGAAGGCGGTGAGGTCGATTTCAACGAGCTCGGCGCCGGTGGCGCGCAGCCGCTCGCAGGCGGCGCGGAACGCGTCCCGCCAGCCCGGCGCGAGGGCGGGGAGCTCGCGGGGGACCGCGACGCGGGGGTGTTCGGGAGCGGCCAGCGGCGCGTCCGGCGGCAGCGGCCGGGCGCCGCCGGCGATCACCCCCATCGCGGCGTCGGCGGTGTCGAGGTCGCGGGCGAACACCGTCACGCAGTCGTAGGAGCGGCAGGCCGGCACCACGCCGTCGGTGGGCACCACGCCGATGGTGGGTTTGATGCCGACGATGCCCTGCAGCGCGGCGGGCACCCGGCCGGAGCCGGCGGTGTCGGTGCCCAGCGCGAGGTCGACGAGCCCGAGCGCGACCGCCACCGCCGAGCCGGAACTCGAGCCGCCGGAGATGTATTCGGGCCGGCGGGCGTCGCGCACCGCGCCGTAGGGGCTGCGGGTGCCGACCAGCCCGGTGGCGAACTGGTCGAGGTTGGTGGCCCCGATCACCACCGCCCCGGCGGCCCGCAGCCGGGCCACCGCCGCGGCGTCGTCCGGCGCCGGCCCGGTCGCGTAGCTCGGGCAGCCCGCCGTGGTGGGGATGCCGGCGACGTCGATGTTGTTCTTCACCGCGGCCACCAGCCCGGCCAGCGGCAGCCGCGCGCCGGCGGCGACGGCGGCGTCGACGGCGTGGGCGTCGGCCAGCGCCTCGGCCTCCGGCCGCAGGGCGATCCAGATCTCCGGCCGGTCGGCCGCGGCGACGGCGGCGTAGGCGGCCTTGACCCGCTGCACCGCGCTCATGGCCGCACCACCACCAGCGGGGTGCCCGGGGTTACGGTGTTACCCGGTCCGACAAGGATTTTCGTCACCACCCCGGCGGTGGGGGCGCGCAGCACGGTCTCCATCTTCATCGCCTCGAGCGCCAGCAGCGGCTGCCCGGCGGTGACCCGTTGTCCCTCGGCCACGTCGACCTTCCACACGCTGGAGGCGAACGGGGCGTCGATGCGCTGTTCCCCGTCGGCGAGTTCCAGCTCGGTGTCCGGTGCCGCGGCGGCCCTGGCGGCGGCCCGTTCGGCGCGGTCGAACTCGCCGGCGGCGGCCCAGGCGGCGCGCTCGGCGGCGAACGCCTCGGCCTGCCGGCGCCGGAAGTCGGCGATGGAGTCGGCGTGCTCGGCCAGGAACCGCTGGTGGTCGGCCAGCGCGAAGGTGCCCTCGGTGATGTCGACCGTGCCGCGGCCGGCCGCGATGTCGGCCCGCAGGTCGAGCAGTTCCTCGGCGCTGACCGGGTACCAGCTGATCCGGTCGAAGAACCGCAGCAGCCACGGGTGTTCGGAGCCGAACGGGCCGCGGTGGCGGTGGCTGCTCCACACCTGGGTGGTGCGGCCGACGAACTGGTAGCCGCCGGGGCCCTCCATGCCGTAGATGCACAGGTAGGCGCCGCCGATGCCGACGGAGTTCTCCGCGGTCCAGGTGCGGGCCGGGTTGTACTTGGTGGTGACCAGCCGGTGCCGCGGGTCCAGCGGGGTGGCCACCGGGGCGCCGAGGTAGACGTCGCCGAGACCGAGGGTGAGGTACTCGGCGGAGAACACGATGTCGCGCACCGCCTCCACGGAGTCCAGTCCGTTGATGCGGCGGATGAACTCGATGTTCCACGGGCACCACGGCGCGTCGTCGCGCACCCCGGACATGTACCGGGCGATGGCCTCCCGGGTGGCCGGGTCGTCCCAGGACAGCGGCAGCCGGACCCGGCGGCTGGGCACCACGAGCTCGGCGGTGGCCGGCAGGTCGTGCTCGATCTCGCGCAGCAGCCCGAGCAAGGTGCGGATCGGCAGCACGTCGGGGTCGACGTGGATCTGCAGGCTGCGGATCCCGGGGGTGAGGTCGAGGATGCCGGGCACGCCGGTCTCCAGCCGGGTGTGCAGCGCGTGCACCCGGGCCCGCAGCGCCAGGTCCAGCACGATGTCGCCGTATTCGACGAGCACGTTGTCGTCGCCGGTGCGCCGGTAGGTGACGGCCGGGGCGCCGTCGCCGCCGGGCAGCCGGGCCAGCACCCCGTCGTCGCCGTCGCCGCCGGTGCGCGGCACCCGGAGCCGGGCCGCGCCCCGGCGGGTGCCCAGGTCGGCCCGCGACGGGGCGTCGTCGGCGCGCACCGGCACGAACCGCACGGTGTCGCCGGGCCGTAGCTGGCCGAGTTTCCAGCGTTCGGCCGCGATCACCGTCACCGGGCAGACGAAGCCGCCCAGGCTGGGCCCGTCCGGGCCGAGCAGGATGGGGGTGTCGCCGGTGAAGTCGAGTGCGCCGATGGCGTAGGCGTTGTCGTGGATGTTCGACGGGTGCAGGCCGGCCTCGCCGCCGTCGGGGCGGGCCCACTGCGGTTTCGGCCCCTCCAGCCGCACCCCGGTGCGCGCGGAGTTGAAGTGCACCCGGTAGGCGGCGCGGTAGAGGGTGTCGATGTCGTCGCGGGTGAAGAACTCCGGCGCCCCGTGCGGGCCCTCGGTGACGGCGAGCTCCCAGCTGTCGGTCAGCGCCGGGCGCAGCTCGGGCGGCACCGGGGCGGCGCCCGCGACGGCACCGGTCCGCTTGGGCCGCAACACGTCCCCGGTCAGCAGGGCGCGGCCGCCGTGGCCACCGAACCGGCCCAGGGTGAAGGTGGCCGCGCTGCCGAGGTAGGCCGGCACGTCCAGGCCGCCGGCGAACAGCACGTAGGTGCGCAGCCCGACGGCGGCCTCGCCGATGTCGAGCACCGCGCCGGCCGGCACCAGCACCGGCTCCCACATCGGCACCGGGTTGCCGTCGACGGTGACCAGGCATTCGGCGCCGGTGACGCAGACGGTGGTGGGGTGGCTGAACCGCAGCGCCGGGCCGGAGGCGGTGCACTCCAGGCCGGGGGCGCCCTCCGGGTTGCCCAGGGCGCGGTTGCCGAGCCGGAACGACAGGTCGTCCATCGGCCCGCTCGGCGGCACGCCGACCTGCCACAGACCGATCCGGCCGGGGTAGTCCTGCACCGTGGTGAGCAGGCCGGGCCGCTCCACGGTGATGCGGGGACGGGGGTCGGCGATGCCGGCCAGGGTGGCGGTGCTGTGCCGGGCGGCGCGCACGGTGTGGTGCCCGACCGCGGCGCGCAGCTGGCCGAGATTGGTCTCGATGCCGTGCAGTTCGGTCTCGGCCAGGGCCGCGCCCAGGGTGTCGAGCGCGGCGTCGCGGGTGTCGGCGTGGGCGACGACCTTGGCCAGCAGCGGGTCGTAGTTGGCGGTCACCTCGGTGCCGTCGGCGACCCAGGTGTCCACCCGCACCCCGGCGGGGAAGCGCACCGCGGTGAGGGTGCCGACGCCGGGCAGGTGGTCGCGGGTCGGGTCCTCGGCGTAGACGCGGGCCTCCACCGCATGCCCGGTCACCGGCACGGCGCCGTCCGGGTAGGCGTCGAGCATGCCGGTGTCGCCGAGCGCGAGCCGCAGCATCCAGCCGGCCAGGTCGATGCCGGTGACCGCCTCGGTGACCGGGTGCTCGACCTGCAGGCGGGCGTTGACCTCCAGGAACGACGCCTGCCGGCGGGCCGGGTCGTAGACGAACTCGACGGTGCCGGCCGAGCGGTAGCGCACCGCCGCGGCCAGCGCGCGCGAGGAGGTGTGCAGCAGCTCGCGCACCTCGTCGGGCAGCGCGGGGGCGGGGGCCTCCTCGACGACCTTCTGGTTGCGCCGCTGCAGCGAGCAGTCCCGGTCGCCGAGGCAGACCACCCGGCCGGTGCCGTCGCCGAAGATCTGCACCTCGACGTGGCGGGCGTGTTCGACGTAGCGCTCGACGAACACGCCGGCCGAGGCGAAGCTGCGGGCGGCCTGGTCGGTGACGCTGCGGAAGGCGGCGCGCAGGTCGTCGGCGTTCCGGCAGACCTGCATGCCGATGCCGCCGCCCCCACCGGTGGCCTTGAGCATGACCGGGAACCCGATGCCCTCGGCGGCGGCAACGGCCTCGTCGAGGTCGGCGAGCAGCCCGGAGCCGGGGAAGATCGGCACGCCGGCGGCCGCGGCGGCCTCGCGGGCGGTGTGCTTGGTGCCGAACCGGCGCAGCTGGTCCGGGGTGGGGCCGGCGAAGGTGATCCCGGCGGCCTCCACGGCGGCGGCGAATTCGGCGTCCTCGGAGAGGAATCCGTAGCCGGGGTGGATGATCGTCGCACCGGTGTCGAGCGCGGCCGCGACGAGCTTGTCGGCGCGCAGGTAGCTGTCCCGGGGCGCGGCCGGGCCGAGGTGCACCGCCTCGTCGGCCAGGGCGACGTGCGGTGCGGCGCGGTCGGCGTCGGAGAACACCGCCACGGTGGGCAGGCCGAGGGCCTTGGCCGCGTGGACGAGCCGGACCGCGATCTCGCCGCGGTTGGCCACCAACACCTTTGCCGTCATGGGCGGACCTCCGGGCGGGTGACGATCATCCGGACCGGGGTGGGGTTGAAGGCGTTGCAGGGGTTGTTGATCTGCGGGCAGTTCGACACCAGCACCAGCGTGTCGATCTCGGCGCGGACGGCGACCCGCTTGCCGGGCGCGGACAGGCCGTCGACGATGCCCAGCGCCCCGTCCGGGTCGACCGGCACGTTCATGAACCAGTTGATGTTGCTGGCCAGGTCGCGGGCGGTCAGGCCCCAGCGCGAGCCCTCGATGAGGAAGTTGTCCATGCAGCCGTGCTGGGCGCGGGTGTGCTGGCCGTAGCGCAGCGTGTTGGACTCCTTGGAGCAGGCGCCGCCGAGGGTGTCGTGGGCGCCGACCTCGTCGGCGACCACCGTCATCAGCGGCTGGCCGGTGTCGGCGCGCAACACCGAGCCGGTGGTGAGGGTGATCCGGCCCTGGCGGCGGATGGTCTCCGGTGCCGAGTAACGGATCCCGGTGTCGGCGGCCGAGTAGAGCAGACAGTCCACGGCCTGGTTGCCCTCGAGGTCGACGATGGTGAGCACGTCACCGGCGGCCACCACCGCCGACCAGGCGGCCCGGGCCGACACGAACTCGTCGAGGACGATCTCACCCGGCACCAGCGGTTCGATCGCGGTTTCGAAAGTGGTTGTCACAGCAGCCCCCTCGCGGCGAGATCGGCGTCGGTGTTGACGATGGCCTGGCGGTGCTCGGGGCCGAGCTCGCCCACGAGCTGCCCGGCGGCGAGTCGGTCGAGCTCGCCGGGCGCGGGCCAGGCGTGCACCTGCAGTGCCCCGCAGCTGAAGTGCGGGCGCGGGTCCAGCGGGTGGGCGGTGTTGGCCACCAGCACGATCGCGTCCAGGTGCAGCAGCAGGTCGACGGTCTTGCCGGCGCCGGCGGAGCCGAGCCATTCGAAGGTGCCGTCGGGGGCCACCCGCACGCCCTTGAAGAAGGAGATCGACGGCGGCAGGTCGCGCCGGTCCAGGCCGTGCTTGAGCGCGGCCAGGGTGAACAGTTCACGCCCGGCCGGTGCCGCCGATTCCGGGGTCGCCGCGCCGTAGCGTTCGAGATTGCCTGCCCGCGTGGTGGTTCCGGTCAGCGCGTCGTGGTGGCCGGAGGTGTCGGCGACGATGGTGGCCAGCACCCGGCCGAAGCCGGTGAGCAGGGGATGCCCGGTGCCGAGGTAGGCCTGCCAGGGCACCTTGACGGTGTCGGCGACGTTGAGCCGCTCGTGCGGGGCGTCGGCGCGGTGCAGCAGCAGGTGTGCGCAGGCGTCGCCGTCCCGGTCGGTGAACCGGATCCGGGTGCCCCGGGCCAGCACGGCGGTGGTGTATCCGCCCGGCGCAACGGTTTCCGACCACACCAACTGTTCGGCCGGCACGCCCTCGGGCGGGTTCGGCGATGTCGAGGCCGGCATGTGCCGCATGAACTCGGCGGTGCGGCCGTGCTGGGCGCGGGCGTGCGCCCTGGCGCCGGCGGTGGTCGAGGTGTCGGAGATGGTGTCGGTGCTGCTCACTGATCACCCTCGGGGAGTCGGGAATTTCTGTCGGTTGACAGTTTTGGTGAGCAGCGCGCCGCGGTGGTTGCGGCGATGTAACCGTTGCCGGCGGGCTCGTTAACAGTCCGCTTCGAATGTTTCTGTCAAATGACAGGTATTGCCCCACCAGTTCGCCGAAAGGCACCAATGGGCGGAAAAGTGCGAGAAGATCGCGCCAGAACGTCGATCTCGGCGGGCTTACCGGGGTGGGGCCCGGGGGTGGGGCGCCGCGGGACGTGACGCCCCACCCCCGGGCTCACTCAGTCGGCGTGGTCCTTCGCGCCCGACGCGTCGCGGCCGACCGAGCGGGCCTTCGACGACGTGGTCGTTTTCGCGGACGTGCTGGTTTTCGGCGACGCGGCGTTGTTCCCGGTGCCGCCGGTGTTCATGTGACCGCCGGACCCCATGCCGCCGCCGGAACCCATGTGACCGCCGTGGCCGGAATGGTCGTCCCCACCACTGGAGCCACCGCCGTGGCCGGTGTGGTCGTTGTCGCCACCACCGGTATGCCCACCGTGATCGGAATGGTCATCCCCACCACCGGTATGCCCGCCATGGTCGGAATGGTCATCCCCACCACCGGTATGCCCGCCATGGTCGGCGTGGCCGCCTCCGCCGCCGTGTCCGCTGTGGTCATCCCCGCCGCCATGGCCACCGTGCCCGCCATGGCCACCGGCGCCGGCACCGTGGCCGGCGTGCCCACCGTGGGCGTCGTGGCTGTGCCCGGCGGCCAACAGCACGCCGTGACCGGCATGGTCCCCGTGGTCGCCGTGATCATCGTGGTCACCGTGGGTGTTGTCGTGTTCCGCATGCTCACCGGCGGCGTGTCCCGCGTGGCCGGTGTGCTGGTGCCCCGCCGCGGCGTGGGCGGCATGGTCCTGCCCGGCGTGCTCGGGACCGGCATGGTCGGCATGGTCGTGGTGGTGGCTGTGGGTTGGGTGGTCGTGGCCGGGAAGCGGTATCTCGGTCCTGACCACCGAGGTGACCTGCTCGGGGGCCGGGTCGAGCAGCTGCCACGCCCCGAGCGCGGCGACAGAGACGAGTGCGATGCCGCACATCGGTACGGCAACCTTCCTGGAAACAGTCATCGATTCGTTCCTCGTGGTGTCATCCGCCGACGGGCAGCGCAACGCATGCGCCACCGCACGCCTGCGGTCCTGCCTGACTAGGTCCTGCACCCCGGAATCGTTTCGGGGGCAGGCGATTACGGCCCGGTGCACAACGGGCGTCACCGGGTGATGTAAAAGCGCCGGTCAGCGGCAGGAATACGCAGGCGGAGCGCGTGTTCCGCCCGGGGCGACCACGAGACGAGGCACGACGGGCGGTTCCGTCGGCCAGGAGAGCGCCACCCGCGCCGGACGCGACCGAGCGGCGAAGAACAGGCGCAGCCAGCACAGTGCCGACGCGCACACCGCGTACAGGTGCTCGACCAGACTGATGAGCACCGCGCACACCACCGCGGCGAGCAGGTGCATGAGCACCATCCCGACCGAGACCGGGGGTGCGCCGTGGGCGCCGGGGCCGGCGGCCGCGGTCAGCACGACGTGACCGACCGCCTGCCCGGACAGCAGCGCCCCGGTGAGCAGCAGCAGTTGGAATCGGCGATCCTCGGCGAACAACGCGCCCGCCAGCGCGCCGACCGCCGCGCAGGCCAGCACCAGGACGGCCAGCGTCCCGCCGCCCGGCAGGTGACCGCCGGCGACGCCGTGGGCCAGCGCCGACAGCGCCGCGGACCAGAACCCGACAAGGGCGCCACGCAGTGTGCCCGCACCGTTTGCCGGGGAATTCACGGCCCATAGCGTACCGCCCCTACTACCGCGGATAGTAGCGAGGACGTGCTCGGCGACCGGGCTTGTCGGAGCCGGCTGCTAGGAAGGGTTCCGACCGGAAGGGGAGGAGCACATGACGGCGGACACGGGGGTCAGGATCGAGCGGGATCGGCTCGTGATCGGTCCGGTGCGGGTGACGTTCCAGCGCACGCTGCGGATCCCGGAGTCCGGGCTGCACCCATTGCCGCCGGGGTTGGGCCGGTTTCCGCTGCGCCGGGTGAGCGACTATCCGGATACCGCGCCGGCGCAGTGGCTGGCGCGGGGCGGGGTGATGCTGCCGATCTACCAGCGAGAGGCACTGTGGCTGGACTTCGAAGCCGACGAGCCGGCGGCGCTGCAGGTCGGCGTCGGCAAGGTGTGCGCGGTCAGCGGCCGGCCCTGGGCGGAGCGGCTGGACCGGGAGCCGCAGAACTACGTCGTGCTGCCGGAGCAGCCCTGGCTGGACGGGATCAACGCCGGGGCGGGCTTTATCCGACAGTTCGTCGCGGTGCCGCTCGGCGCCGGAGTCACGGTCGAGTCGCAGCTTACCGGCCGCGAGGACCACGGCGGGATCCAGCTGCGGGCGGTCGGGCTGACCCCGCAGGCGCTGGCGCGCTGGCGGGCCGCACAGCCGGTCGCCTCGTCCGACGGGTCGGCGTTCGACGATCAGGACGGTTGTGCGGTACTCGCCTGTGCCGATATGGGGCTGGGTGCGGGTGGCCGGATGCGGCAGGAGGTCTACGCCGACGAGCGGCCGCTGTCGGACTACGACGAGGCCGGCGCGAAGCGGGTGTTCGTGCATCTGTGCTCGGCGGCGCAGTGGACCGCCATCACCGGTGAGGTGCCGCCGCCGACACCGGTGGACCGGGACGCCTATGTCGAGGCCGGGTTGCCGTGGTTCGACTCCTACGACGCCGACGCCGCGGATCTGGCGCCGGCGGCCGCGCTGGCCGGCGTGCGGGGTGTCGACGAGCTGCTCGGGGTGAAGGCCGGGCCGTTCCCGCCGGTGGATCCGCAGACGGTGGTGCCGCTCGGCGGCCGGGGCGGCTACGTCGTGTCCGACGGCGTGTGGTGAGCACCGCGGGCTCGCGGTAGCCGCAGGTCAGCCCGCTCCGGGGGCGCACTACAGTAGCGGGCATGACGCAGCAGGCCGACGCCACCCATCCGGATCTCGTGACCGTCGAGGTGCCGACGCACTGGTACAACCTGGCGGCCGAGCTCGACGAGCCGATCCCGCCGCACCTGCACCCGGGCACCAGGGAACCGGTCACCCCGGAGGATCTCGCGCCGATCTTCGCCAGCGGACTGATCGAGCAGGAGGTGTCGACCGAGACCTACATCGAGATCCCGGAACCGGTGCGGGAGATCTACGCGATGTGGCGGCCCTCGCCGCTGATCCGGGCGCGTCGCTTCGAGCGGGCGCTGAACACCGGCGCACGGATCTACGTGAAGTACGAGGGCGTCAGCCCGGTGGGCAGCCACAAGACCAATTCGGCGGTGGCGCAGGCCTACTACAACGCGATCGACGGGGTGAAGAAGCTCACCACCGAGACCGGTGCGGGGCAGTGGGGGAGCGCCCTGGCCTTCGCCGGGGCGCAGTTCGGCCTGGACGTGGAGGTGTGGCAGGTCCGCGCCTCCTACGAGTCCAAGCCCTACCGCGGGCATCTGATCCGCACCTACGGCGGCACGCTGCACTCCAGCCCGTCGACATTGACCGAGGCCGGCCGGGCGATCCTGGCCAGGGATCCGGACACCACCGGCAGCCTCGGCATGGCGGTCAGCGAGGCAGTGGAGGTGGCCGCGAACGACCCCGACGCCCGCTACGCGCTCGGCAGTGTGCTCAACCACGTGGTGCTGCATCAGACCGTGATCGGCCAGGAGGCGGTCGCCCAGCTCGCCCAGGTCGAGCCCGACGGCGCCGATGTGGTGTTCGGCTGTGCCGGCGGCGGTTCCAACCTCGGCGGGCTGGCGTTCCCGTTCCTGCGGGAGAAGATCCACGGCCGGTCCAACCCGCGGGTGGTCGCCGCCGAGCCGGCCGCCTGCCCGTCGATCACCCAGGGCGAGTACCGCTACGACCACGGCGACGTGGCCGGGCTGACCCCGCTGCTGAAGATGCACACCCTGGGCATGGACTTCGTGCCGGACCCGATCCACGCCGGCGGGCTGCGCTACCACGGCATGGCGCCCGCGCTCAGCCACACCGTCGAACTCGGCCTGATCGAGGCGGTGGCGATCACCCAGCGCGACGCGTTCGCCGCCGGGGTGCAGTTCGCCCGGACCCAGGGCATCGTGCCGGCACCGGAGTCCACCCACGCCATCGCGGCGGCGGCCAGGCATGTCGCCGACGACCCGCGTGAGCAGGTCGTGGTGATCGGGTTGTCCGGGCACGGCCAGCTGGACCTGCCGGCCTACGCCGAGTTCCTCGACGGCAAGCTCTGACCGGGCCGCTCGTATCCGGGCACCGTGACCGGGGCCCGGATACGAGCAGAGCCGGCGCCCTCGCGGGCCGCCGGCTCTGAACTGCGAAGGGTTCGCGTCAGGCGTTGCTGCGCTCGTGGCGCTGCGCGATCGCGATCAACTCCTCCCGCACCGTCGAATTCGGCAGTGCGCAGATGCGGGCGTACAGACGCCGACGCTGGATCTCGCGCTTCTTCTCACGGAGTTGCGCGAAGGACATAACTATCACTCCTACGTGTCCCCGGGTCGCGGGGAGTTTCTCGAGGTACGCGGGTACCGCTTGGTGTCCGCGTACCTCCATGGTCCGTGTTAACGGTGTGTTACGCAAACTTCCGTCGTGTGAGTTTGGGTACATTCCAGGCGATTTGCGACCCGCAGACGTGGCGCCGGTCACATCGCGGGGTGAGTGGGCTTGCCGCACAACGTCGTTGGCGACGAGATAAGCCGCAGATCGTGCGCGGCCAGTTCCAGGTCGACGGCCGCGGCCCGCAGTTCGGCATCGCGGACCGGGTCGAGCCCGAACCGCCGCAGCCAGGGCCGTGACCGCAGCGCGAGATTGCGCCGCCACAGCCGGACGCGGGTACGGGCCAGCACGAGTGAATCGGCGCGCAGGGAAAGCCGTTGGTTGCTCGCCACATATCCGCGCAACCGCCGCTCGTAGGCGTCGAACGCGGCGTGCGGGTCATCGTACCGGACGAGTTCGCCGGCCAGCACGTAGGCGCCGGTGATCGCGAGGCTGGTGCCCTGCCCGGACAGGAAGGCCGGGGCGTAGGCGGCGTCACCGACGAGCACCACCCGTCCGGTGCTCCACCGGTCCATCCGCACCTGACTGACCGTGTCGAAGTAGACGTCCTCGGCGTCGGTCAACGTGTCGATGAATTCCGCTGTCCGCCAACGATCCCCGGCGAAGGCACGGCGCAACTCGGTGGTGATCGCGGCGCGGTCGTGACGGTCGACCGAACCGGGGGACGGGTGGGCGAAGGGCATGAAGACCCGGGCCACGTCGGCGTCGGCGGGCCGCTCGACCACCGCCGTGCGACCCGGATGGGAGTACAGGACCGCGCTGCCGGGCGGGAACGGCACGCTCGACTGGTCCCAGATGGCCACGCAGGCCCCGAGATGGTGCAGGAACCGCGTCTCGTCACCGAAGGCCAGGGCGCGGATCCGCGAGTGGATGCCGTCGGCGCCGACCACCACGTCAAAGGTCCCGGCCGGGCGGTGCCGGAAGGTGACCTCGACCCCGGTGTCGCGCTGGGTCAGGCCGGTGACGGTGTCCCCGAAGACGTAGTCGACCTTGCCCTCGCCGGCCTCGTACAGGATCCGGGTCAGCGCCCCGCGGGTGATCTCGATGTCACCGGCGGAGGCGTCGTTGACGACGTCGCCGAAGTCCAGCCGCGTCAGCGGACGCCCGGCGGGGCTCAGCACGGTGACCGGGACGTGGCGGTACTGCTCGGCGCGCACCGTTGCGGACAGTCCCATCCGGTCGACGACCTCGGCGGCGGTGCCCCGGATGTCGACGGGGTAGCCGCTGGTGCGCAGCCGGTCGGCCCGTTCCACGACGGTCACCTCCCAGCCGGACTCGGCCAGCCAGAACGCCAGCGCCGGTCCGGCGATGCCGGCCCCGCTGATCAGGGCTTTTCGCGCCACGGAACTCCCCTTAGCTACAGAACTGTTTCTTATGTCCCGACGCTACGCGCGCGCGATAAGCTACGCAAGTGTCCTCTACAGGCTCGGGTGCCCAACGCCGCCGCGGCGCTGCGCTGGAGTCGGCGATCCTGCAGGCCGGCTGGGAGCAGCTGATCGAGACCGGCTACGAGGGGTTCACCATCGAGGCGGTCGCGGCCCGCGCCGGCACCGCACGGTCGGTGCTGTACCGCCGCTGGCCGGGGCGAATCGCGTTGCTCGAGGCGGTGCTGCGGCACCGCGGGGCGGTCGACCGCATCCCGGTCCCGGACACCGGCTCGCTGCGGGATGACGTGCTGGCACTGCTGACCGAGTTCAACCGCCGGCGCTCCGGTGCGATCGGCCTCATCGCAGCCCGGCTCGGGGCGTACTTCGACCAGGCCGGCGGCTCGCCGCAGCGGCTGCGGGAACTGTTCGTCCCCGAGGGGCCGAGCGCAATGGAGACGATCGTGGCGCGGGCCGTGGCACGTGGCGAGCTCACGGCGACACCGCCGGCCCGGATCGTCGCGCTGCCGGTGGATCTGGTGCGCCACGAGCTGCTCATGACGATGGCCGCGGTGCCCGGCGAGGTCATCCGCGAGATCGTCGACGACGTTTTCCTGCCGCTCGCAACGAATTTCGGCAGGAATCGGTAGTCCGACGGTCCGTCGCTTTCACGTACACAGGCGTGCTGTCGGCGTTACCATTCGGTGACCACGCATGCAGAACGGGGGAGGATGCCATGCGCAGGTTTTCGGGGATGTTCTGTTCGGGGGGTGTCGCCGGGATCACACTGGCCGGCCTGACACTCGGGTCCGCCGGCGTCGCGACAGCCGACGACGATGCGCCGTCGGGTCCGTACACCGCGACGGTGACGGGGGCGATCGGTGATTTCAGGGGACCTCAGGTCACCACCTGGGTGTTCACGCCGTGCGGTCCCGACTGTGTCGCGCTGGACGCCCAGGGCACAACGTTGAACCGGGCCGAAGAGGGCCGTTGGCGGGGAACGTACAAGCTGTACGGGAGTGGCGGCGAGGTGGTGGAGTGCACGCGCACCGTCACCCCGGCCGAACTCCGGGCCTCCGACCTGTGCCCGGTTCCGGTCGACATCATGGTCACCTACGACCTGACGAAGCAGGGCTGAACCCGCCCCGGTCAGCCGGCGTCGCGCAGTTCGACCTCGCGGGCCACCACGGCATCCAGCCGTTGCCGGTCGCCGGTGGCGAGCAGGTCCAGCAGTGCTCCGCGCAGGATCGCCAGTGCCCGGGTGCGCTCGGCCACGGGCCGATCGCCCAGGTGACCTGGGGTGGACGGTAATGGCCCACGCCGAGGTCTACGCCGAGCAGTTCGGGTGGAACACCGACTTCGAGGCATTTGTGGCGCGCATCGTCGCCGACTACGCCAATGCCCACCACCCGACCCGGGAGACGGGCTGGATCGCGGAGGTCGACGGCCGCCGGGTCGGATGTGTGTTTCTCGTCGGCACCGACGACCCGGAGGTCGCCCGACTGCGGATGCTGCTGGTCACCCCGCAGGGTCGCGGCCGTGGGCTCGGGCAGCGCCTGGTGCGGACGTGTCTGGACTTCGCCGTCGAGGCCGGCTACCGGCAGGTCACGCTGTGGACCAACGACGTGCTCGTCGCGGCGCGCCGGATCTATCAGGCGAACGGATTCGCACTCGTCGACGCCGAACCGCACACCAGCTTCGGCCAGCGACTGGTCGGTGAGACCTGGGAGTTGGATCTCGCCGGGACCCGGCAGTCGAGCTGATCGACGTGTCGCGGTTTGTCCTGGATCACATTCCGGTGGCACCGGATTCGGCGGTGACCCGGCGGGTCCGGTGCGCGCTGCGCCGCGGATCGGTATGGGGCTATCCTCGCCAACGGGCATTGTGCGAGGAGGTGGGCCCTGTGTTCCGACTGCGGTCGCGCGAGCAGTCGATCGAGGCGACCCTGAAACAGATCGAACACCGGGTCCTCGACGAGGTCCACCAGAGTCCGTGGATGCGGCGCGTGGCCTGGATCGCCGCGGTGGTGCTGCTGGCGGCGACCACCACGGTCTGGGTGGTCGGGTACGGCGGCGGGGTGCTGCCGCTGGTGGCCGCCTCGTTCGGTGCCGCCGCCGCGATCGTCTCCTTCGTGACGCTGTGGCGCCGCCGGTTCCGGTGGGGCGTGGCGGCGGCCTACCTGTCGGGACTCTCCACGGTCACCGGCATCGGGGCGTACTGGTGGTGCCACACCAGCGTGGAGGCCGGCCCACTCGCGGTGGCCACGGCGGTGGCCGGCCTGGCCGCGGCGACGCTCACCGCCGTGTGGGTGGCGGTGGCGATCACCCCGGTCGTGGAGTCCCAGCCGGACATGCGCCGGCCCACCGAACGCCGGTGGGGGGTGCGCGAGCCGGGTGGCACCATCACCTGGCCGCCGCCGTGCGCGGGGCCGTTCCGGCCGAAGGGCGAGTAACACCTAATCGTCACGTGACGAAATCGGCTGTGCGCAGGAACCGAGCGAGGGGAGTGCGGTAACACCGCACCCCGAGGACCAAGGACTCCTCACGGGAGGCCCTACGGGTCTGTCGACGTTGCGTATACAGCCCACGCTGAGCTCCCTGGCGGCAGCGACGCCTCGACGGGCCCACGTCCTGACACCGCTCGATACCTCACCGTCCGGGCCGACGAGCCGCGCGACGGAACCGGTACCGCTGCCGGGTGTGCTGCATGTCGTGCCGATCGAGTTCGGCACCGACTGGTTCGTGAAGTCGCCGACGACCCGGACGCCGGTGCCGGTGATCGCACCCGCAGCCCGGACCCATCGCATCCACCGTCGTGCGGCCCGACTCGACTCGGCGGAACGGGTACACCGGAAGAGAATCACCGCGGCGCCGGCCACACCCGGACCGCGACACCGCCAGGATCGCCGATGAAGCACTCGCCGCCGGTGCCGCATCCCACCGGGGGGCCCGACTCCCACCAATTCGTCACAGTGACGAATCAGTGGGAGCCCGGCCCCCAGGCAAGCGGGGAGCCCCGTAGAGCCATCAACGGCAACCGGTCCCGGCGACGACCACCGCGCCGTACGTAACGCCACGGCGGTGAACCCAGCGATGTTCCGCCGTAGCGTTACGCACGGCACGACAGGGTGCCACGCATGACCGGGCGTGCGGCCGCCATCGACACCTGGCACCGGACGGCCGATCTCGCAGGTCGGAAGCGGTCTCCGCCCGTCGGGCCGGCCCACCAGCGCATTCCTGTTCTACCGATAAGCCACATTATGTCAAGTAAACGTCGCCGTTTTCATCGGATGAATCATCCGCGCCTCCTGCCACACCGCCCTCCACATCGCGACGAGCCCACGAAAGCCGCGCTCCAACAGGCTTTTACGACCATTCGCTTCCGGCAGGCGCACCTACGGTCCACGCGACGTCGTGACCATGATCCGGCGAGGAGCTCTCATCTCAGTCGCCCTAGCAGCCATTATGTGGTAGATGTTTCATTAGATGATTCAATGATGCATCAGATGCAACGAGACTGGAGGCCGACTTGCCCGTCGACAAAAGCGGTCGCGTGTTCCTGGTGGGCGCAGTCCCTCTGCTGCATCCCGAGGTCCAGACCGTCGAGGAAATGCTGGACGGCTGGCGCAACCAACAACTGTGCCGCAACCTCGACCCCGACACCATCGACGCTCGTATCAGCCTGGTCCGTCGGTTCATCGAGTACACGAACGAGTACCCCTGGTCGTGGACACCTGCCGTGGTCGAAGAGTTCTTCGCCGATCTCCGCAGTATCAAGGGACGCCGACAGTCCACGATTCGCGGCTATCAGAACGGCTTGCGATTGTTCTGCTCGTACATCGCCGACCCAGACTACGGTTGGGACCGAGTCTGCGAACAACGCTTTGGAACTCACCCCGCGCAGGTGTTCTTTTCCTGGAACACTGCAGCCCATGTGCAGGACAACGAGCAGGATCCGGAGAAACGCCCGTTTACGAAACGAGAGCTTCAGGACTTCTTCGATCATGCCGACGACCAGGTCACAGCAATCGCCAGGTCTGGGAAGAAAGGATGGCTGCCCGCCTTCCGCGACGCCGTGATGTTCAAAGTAGCCTATTCGTACGGACTGCGGTTCAACGAACTACGTCACCTTCAGACCGTGGACTTCTCCCGTAACCCGCACGCCCGCGAGTTCGGCAATCTTGGGGTCGTGAAGATCCGCTACGGGAAAGCAAAGAAGGGCTCGCCGCCCAAACGGAGAACCGTGTTGACAGTCTTCGACTGGACACCGGAGATCATCAGCGACTGGGTCACCCACGGCCAGCCTTACCTCGACGACGGGATCGACCTGTTCCCCAGTGAGCGCGGTGCTCTCGTTGCCGAACGCACCCTATTACGACGCTTCCGCCGGTATTGCAACGACCTTGAGCTGTCGGCGGGCCTCGACCTGCACTCTTTTCGGCGTTCCTACATCACCCATCTCATCGAGGACGGATGGGACGCCAAGTTCGTCCAGGACCAGGCCGGCCACGAGTACGCCAGCACGACCTCCCTATACACAGGAGTCTCAAGCGACTTCCGCACCCGCACGCTACGCCGTGTCTTAGACCAGACGGTGAAAGACGCCCTCTCCTTCGGTGAGGAGACATCGTGAAACGAGACATCGACTACACGTGGCGGCTTGCCGAGTTGATGGCTGCACAAGGCATGCATAACAGCACCGACCTGATCCCCCTCCTGGCCGAACGCGGTATTCAGCTGTCGCGGCCGCAGGTCTACCGCATCGTGCATCAACGACCTGAACGCGTCTCCCTGCAGCTGCTGGCAGCCCTGTGTGACATCCTCGGTTGTGGCGTCGACGATCTCGTCACCGTTACCGCTGCCGACGCCCGCAAGAAGAAGTCCGCCTCCGGCGAATCGTCGCGACGCAACGTTGTCGAGATAAACAAGTCCGTCCGGCCCCGACGAGCACGAATCGTGACTGATGGCGACCATTGAGCCAACGCCGCGATCCACCACCCGTGGTCGACCACGGGTGACCACCGGCGCCTACGAATGCACCCGTTGCCATCGCATGGCCAACAAACTGCGGGTCGAATGGCCCGGAGACCACCTCTGCCACAGCTGCTTCTACATCGCCATGCGCATCCACGGAATCTGCCCATCGTGTGGCCACGAAGGCGTGCTGCCCGGCCGCCGCAATCGCACCGATCCGCGGCCAGTGTGTCTGACCTGCGCGGGTATCCCCGGCAACTACATCTGCAGGACATGTCGGCTCGAAGGAGAGATCTACCGCTCGGGCCACTGCTCGCGATGCGCCTTACGTGAAGACCTCTGCAAGATTCTGCTGCACCATCCCGCCGACCCCGTAGCCATGCAAGCACTCATCGAAGTGCTCTGTAGCGTAGACCGCCCCGAGAGCATCCTGACCTGGAAACGCAACATCAAAGTCTTGGAGCTGCTCGGCGGAATTACCTCCGGCGCCGTACCGTTGACTCACGAAGGCCTTACCGCCGCCGGATCCGGCAGGCATATCGACCACCTTCGCAGCCTGCTGCAGCACCACGGACTACTCCCCCAACGCGATGAACACCTCGCACGCTTCGAAGTCTGGCTAGCCGACAAACTCAACGCGATTGACTCTCCCACCGTCCGAGCTCCCACCGAACAGTTCGCTACCTGGCATCACCTTCGGCGCCTTCGGAGTGAATCGAAACCCGGCCAATCCTCCGGTGGCCCCGTGCGCTCTGCGAAACAGGAGATCACTGAGACCATCAAGTTCCTGACCTGGCTTCAACAGACTCATCAACGCACCGTTGGCGAGTGCACACAGCAGGACGTCGACGAGTACCTCGCTTCGGGCCCGACCACTCGTCATCTGATCCGAACGTTCTTCGTTTGGGCAGCGAAGAGCAAGCTCAACAAGTCGGTCCAGATCGGTTTCAGGCAAGCGAAGACGACCCCCCTGATTGCGCAAGACCATCGACTGGCGTGGCTGAAAGAACTACTCACCGGCGATTCCGAAAGTCTCCCCTACCGCGTCGCCGGCGTGCTGTTGCTGCTTTATGCCCAGCCGCTGACTAAGATCGCCGCACTGCAGGCATCGGCGGTCTCCCGAGCCGACGGAGAGACCCGCATCGCCTTGGGCAAAGACCCTGTGCCCGTTCCGGAACCGTTTGCCTCTCAGCTCAACTACCATATTCGGCATCGCCCCAACCTTCGTACGGCGGGCGGTGCTGTCGGAACTCCATGGTTGTTTCCGAGCAGCCGCGCTGGACGACATATTGACCCGCAGTCGATCATGAAACGGCTACGGACTCTCGGTATCGATCTGCAAGGTGCACGCAACACCGCTCTCCAGGCACTCGTCACAGAGATCCCTGCTCCGGTAGTCGCCGAAATGCTCGGTTACAGCGACCAGGTAACACAGAAGCACGCGGCGGAGGCCGGCAACACCTGGGCACAGTACATTCGTCCAGCTCATCAGCATCGGGGCGCGTTCTGAACGGCCGGGGCCTTGTGGCGAAGTGCCCCCTCACGTTCTACTCCTGTCAAGCCAAAGCATCGGCTTGGAAACGCTTCATGCAGGAGTTGAGTTTCGGATTGCCAACACATGGCTACCTGGCGGCGTGGGGGCATGTGAACGTCGATACGCCCGTCGAAACTCAGGCTGTTGTCGTCCTGTGGAACACCCTCGATTGGAGTGCCCCGCGACACGACCGCTGCTCTCAGCTTGGAGCTTCTGCTGGTGACTTTGAAATAGAGTTGGTGTGAAAGAACGTTCGGCGGAGCAGTTTGCCGCTTCGGAAAAATTGGAAGGCCACCCCTTCATGCGCCTGCACAGGGTGAAGATCGTCAACCACAGTCGAATCCAAGATCTCGATCTCGAATTGCGTCGGCACGCAGTCATCGTTGGGGCGAACGACGTAGGCAAGTCTTCGATCCTTCGCATGCTGCATCTGCTCTTGGGTACGAGTACCGCCGGTCTCTACCAAGCACTTACGCCCAATGACCTTCGAGACCCCGAGCATCCACTCATAGTCGACGCCTGGTGGGGAGATTTCATAGACAGCAACCGACGTCCTTTTCCGTCTGAGATCACCATCGAGGATGACCTCACCACAGAGCACCTCTGGGTTCAAATGATCGTGGAGGCTCATCCCGAAGACGATGATGCCATCACAGTTCGCAGATGGTTCCCTGAGAGCGGCCACCAGCGCGCGCCCAGCCGCGAACAATTGGAGGAGTTCGGCTGGCGATACCTACGCGCGACTCGCGGCTCCTCAATAATGGAGGGCGCTCACAGCCCTGTTCGGACGCTCCTGGCAGCGGCGGACTTGGGCACCCACGAGCAAAGCCTCAGAGCACTACTCGATCAATTCAACGAAGAGCTGTCCGGGAACGAGTCGGTCGGAGACTTGCTCAAGCGAGTGGCCAAGCACCTCAGTCGCGCAATGCCCCGCGTATTAACCAAGGACGACTTCGCAGTCAGGAGTATCACCGACCCTGAACGCGACGTGCTCCAAGACGTGTCCATTTTCCTCAACCGAAATGGCGACCAAGTGCCACTGACAGAGCAGTCAGACGGTGCGCGCCAGCTGATGTCAATGACTCTCTTCGATCTTGCTGAGGGCGCTGCAAATGTCATCGCGATCGATGAACCGGAACTCCATCTTCATCCAACCAGCCAGCGCACAGTCGCAGATCTTCTGAGCGGCGAGGGCAACCAGAAGATCATCGTCACCCATTCGCCCTACATACTTCATCGGTTCGAACCTTCTGAAGTCATCTCCGTGGACCGCCACGGCAAGTGTCACCAAATCGGTACGACCAAGTTGTCAAGAGTTGAAAAGGCCCGTGCACATTGGTGGTCGCCCCGCATCCTCGAGGCCCTGACCGCTCGGTTCGTAGTCCTCGTCGAGGGCGTTGCTGACCGAGTGATCGTGGAAGCCGTAGCGCAGGCCCAAAACATAGATCTCGATCGGATGGGAGCGGTGGTCGTCGAACTAGACGGCGCAGACAAGTTCAAGAACGTATTTCCGCTGCTTGGTCCCGGCGGCTTCGGCCCTACGCTGCTCGGACTAGTCGATCAGAACGAGAGCGGTTCCTGGGTGAACGCCTTCACGGGCAAACGCAACACCATCGTCGACAAGAAGGTGTTCATCTCTGACTGCGATTTGGAGGACGAGTACACGCGTGCCCTTGGCGGCCCTAGCGCAGCTAGAGCCTTGATCCAGGGCAAGTTCTGTCAGGAGGCCGGGATACTGCAATCAACCGGGGCCGCCACGGTCGATGAGCTTACGCCAGATACTGTGGCGAAGTTCTGCCGCGACAAAGGCAAAGTCGAAGCGGCGACATGTATCGCGGAGGTCCTGACACCTGCGGTTGCGGAGAAAATTGGCAGCGTATCCCGCCTTCTGCGAACCCTCAGCGAAATGAGCCAGCAGTGACCGGGATGGTTCTCAGCCGAGAACAGATCGACGCCGCAACGTCAGACAAGGATCACCTGCTGATAATTGCGCCACCAGGCTGCGGAAAGACCGAAGTTCTTGCGCATCGCGCTGCACATCAGATCGGGATGTTGGCGAGAAACCAGCGGGTGCTTGCACTGACCTTTACCAAGAGGGCCCGCTCGAACCTCGAAGACCGACTCAGGACCGTGCTGGGAAACTCCCGGGCTCGCCGACAGGTCGTAGTCCGCAATCTGCACGGTTTCGCCACAGAGGTCGTTTTAGCCCACGGCAGGACGATCAGCCTCAACATGGAGACTCTGAAGCTGCCCACAACTACGACCATGCGCCGTGCCATGGAACAGGCGGGTGGCGGTTCAAACATTTACGACGCCGAGCGCATCCTTAGTGAGATCAAGCGTGGGCCGCTCTCAGATATCGAGGTCCTAACCGCGGTCCGGCAGTATCCAGCTAGCGCGGCTCGCGACCTCGCAGAGGAGGTCGAGCGAATCCGTCAGGAGGCGAATCAACTCCACTACGACGACCTACTTCGTCACGCCCAGCGTCTGCTCAGAATCCCTGCAGTGGCACAGCTCTATCAGGCACATTTCGGCGCAGTTCTGGTCGACGAGTTCCAGGACCTCTCGATGCAGCAACTCGAGCTCGCCATGTTGAGTTGTTCCTCACGGCAAACATTCGCTGGCGACCCGCTTCAGGGCATATATTCATGGGCAGGGGCTGCACCCATCGAGGTTGAGGCACACATCCGAAAAATCTGCGGTGAACCAGTCCGCTTGCATGAGTCCTACCGCTCATCGCCAAGAGTCCTGGAAACCGTCAACTCAATCAGCGAATTGGTTGCTCCGGGTTCGAGTCTGATCTCGGCGCAACCAGATCGATGGCCAGGTGGCGGTTGTTCCGCCACGCTTGAATTTCAAGACCGCGCAGCCGAAGCGGAATCGCTATATCGTCTAGCGCTCGAAGTTTCCAAGCGCCATCCAGAGTCGTCAATCGGAATAATTAGTCGTGCGGCCTGGCGCCGAGAGGACATCGACAGGATGTTTACTCAGCAGACCGAAATGCCAGTGCGCCGATGGGAGCTGGCGATCGATGACCCCCGCATCGTGGCACTGATCAAGGCGACCATCGCAGCTCTCCCGCGCGGCACCCGAATCCCGGAAGCGAGGTTGGCCGTGCTCGACACGGTCGATCCAGCAGACGTAGACACCCGCGAACTGGTAGAGGACGCGTTTGACACCCTAGAGCAAAGCGGCGCCAACACGGCGCAAGCCGCAGTGAACTCAATCAGGGTAACCGACCCTACGCGGACGATCGGTCCCGGCGTGCACGTGCTCAATGCTCACACCGGTAAAGGCCAGCAATTCGATTGGGTCTTCCTCCTAGGTTTGGAGGAGGGACACATACCCACGAAACGGAACAGCACAGGAATGGCCCTAGCTGAAGAGCAGCGTGTGCTTCTAGTTATGCTCTCCAGAGCAAGGCATGGCGTAGTAGTAACAAGAGTCCACACAATGGAGGGTTTGTACGGACCTTATCAACCCAAGCCGAGTCGATGGTGGTCCGATATCCAATCGAATTCATCCTCCATAGCGGAGATCGAGGCTCACTTAGCTTCGACTGCAAGTCCCTAAATAAATCGCCGAAGTCGCTGAATTCTGAGATCACGTCCCGACTCTCATCGCGTAGCCGCAGGCCCCATGATAGGCGACTAAATATGACGACCGGACCGACTGGAGACCTCGAACTTCAATTCCCAAACGAGTTACTTTCACACCGTCGCCATTGAGACGCTATGGCGCCTCGATGGAGTACTCGAAGAGTCTGGCGTTGTGCGTCCGGATGTGAGGGTGTGCCTCCAGGCACAGGTGCGGTTGGAAAGCTGCGCAACGACCTCTACATCGCATGCGCCGCATTCTGGACGGCAGTGTCCTACTGGGGCGCCGCAGTATCGTCGCGAGCGGACCATCGGCGAGCCGCCCGAGGCCATCCGAAATCTCAGGGTTTGGCAACGCTACGTCGGTCCACATTGGAGCTCATGACGGGAGCGCTGGACACGGCACCCGACATCGACCAGCCCTCCACACCGGAAGATCTTCATACCGCGGCCACGCGCGTCCTCGACACGGTCGAGAAGTCACTGAATCTCATCGGGTCCGCTACTTCGACGACGGAGCCAACGGCCCCGTCTTCTACATCGACCGACACGATTTTCTATCGGAACGCGCGTAACCGGTCAGAGGAGACCGCCTGAAGGAAGCGGGCCCGCGCGTCCCAACCCCTGCCGCCGGGCCGCAATTCTCGACGTTTGGAATACGGCGGGACCGAATATGGCGGGTTACCAGTAAACGTCGCCGTTTTCATCGGATGTGCTGTTACTGCTTTATGCCCAGCCGCTGACTAAGATCGCCGCACTGCAGGCATCGGCGGTCTCCCGAGCCGACGGAGAGACCCGCATCGCCTTGGGCAAAGACCCTGTGCCCGTTCCGGAACCGTTTGCCTCTCAGCTCAACTACCATATTCGGCATCGCCCCAACCTTCGTACGGCGGGCGGTGCTGTCGGAACTCCATGGTTGTTTCCGAGCAGCCGCGCTGGACGACATATTGACCCGCAGTCGATCATGAAACGGCTACGGACTCTCGGTATCGATCTGCAAGGTGCACGCAACACCGCTCTCCAGGCACTCGTCACAGAGATCCCTGCTCCGGTAGTCGCCGAAAGGGTCTGCTGCACGAGCAGGTCACTCAGAAGCACGCCACAGAGACCGGCGACACCTGGGCGCAATACATTCATCCAGCTCGTAAGCAGTGAGGTGCGTTCTCAACGGCCGGGGCCTTGTGGCGAAGACCCTCCTCACATTCCACTCCTTTCAGCCCAAGCATCGGCTTGATAGTGCTTCGTGCAGGAAACGAGTTTCGGATTGCCAACTCAGGACTACCGGCTATTGTCCCACCGCGCCATCACGACCGAGTTCGCCCACCGGACCCTGACGGCTGCGGCCGCAGAAACGGGAGCAATATGCAGGGTTATCAGTAAAGGTTGTCGTTTTGTCAGCTGAGTCTTTCCCCGCCTTCTTGCCGTCCACCATTCCTAGCGGTGTTTTTCGGCTGCGTTGCAGGAAATTTCGCCCCACATTCCCTGCGCGACCGTCCATACAGCCGACACGCTCGACCTGAACCAGGCCAAGCGTTCGACCGAGCCGGTTCAGCCGGATCGTGCGCATGACTTAACGCAAAATGACGGCAGTCGGTGCTTCAATAGTGTTCCGACGGCGTGCGTCTGCCGCATCAAGCGACGGGGGCATGTCTTAGTCATGGTCGGTTTCGCTTTCGCTTAGGAAATGGTTGAAGTGACGATTGAACAGGACATACGCGCGTGGGCGCTGACTAGGCCCGCGTGGCAACAAGATGTGCTGGTCGCATTGTCGCGCGGGGAAACGTACGACGATCCCGCCGCCGTGGCCAAGCTCGCAGACCGTCTCCTTATGCCGGGTAGTGCCGTGCCCAATAACGCTGCCCAGAACCTCACGCTCGGCACGGTCGAGCCGAGACAGGTATCACTCAAGAGCATTTGCAACGTCAAGGGCGTCAACGCACTTGCCCCAGACCAGACGCTGACGTTTGCGCCCGCCGGCCTTACGCTCGTCTATGGCAACAATGGCAGCGGAAAATCCGGCTACGCGCGCATCATCAAGGCCATGGTGAGTGCGCGCCACTCCTCGACCGTTCTACCGGATGTCTATCGAGACGGCTCACCAGACCCGAGCGCGGAATTGGAGTATTCAGTAGGTGACCAGGCACTCTCGGAGAAGTTCCCCACAGACCCTCCCGTGCCTGACCTCCAGCAAGTACGTTTCTACGACGAGTACTGCGGTGACGAGTACTTGAGCCGTGACTCCACCGTTACCTACCGCCCCTCTTCCCTCACCCTGCTGGACGGGCTCATCACCGTGTGTGGGAAGGTCCGCGAGGAACTTCAGCGGCGGCTCGCCGAGAGCGATCAGAGGCGCCTCATCCTTAACCTGCCAGAGGGCACTGCCGCGAGTGTTTTCCTCTCTAGCCTGACGCCCAGTACGAGCGACCAGCAGATTGACGACGCGTGTAGGTTCACATCGGAGGACGCCGATGTCCTCGGCAAGGCGATTCAGGAAGTTGCCCGACTGGAGACGAGCGACGCTTCTAAAGAGCGTGCGCGCCTACATGCCGACGCCCGGCACATCAGTACCCTGAAAACACAACTCGCCGAGCTAGAGGACGCTCTCTGCGCGGATCGCCTCACCGCTGTGGGCAAGCTCAAGGACGAAGCGGGGGCCAAACGCGCTGCGGCGGCAGTCGCCGCAGCGACGTCCTTTGATGACTTGCCGCTGGCGGGAGTTGGTTCGGAGACCTGGCGAACGCTATGGCGCGCTGCTCGCGACTACGCCGTCTCCATTCCCGGTCATGGGCACGAGTTCCCCGACGTCGGCGATGATGCGCGCTGTGTCCTCTGCCAGCAGCCCCTTGGCGACAACGCCAAGGACCGCTTCACGCGCTTCGCCAACTACATGACGGACACCACTGAGAGCGACGCTGTCGCAGCCGAGCGTCTCTTCGATGAAGCTCTGGCGGACCTCCGATCGCTGGACTTCACCACGCATGCGACCACAAACGCACTATCCGCGCTCCTCGCCCACGACGAGCCGCTGGCTACCGCCGTCCAGCAACGACTAAGGACGCTCGAGAATCACCGCAACGACGCGCTGGATCACTTCACCGCGAGCGGAGCGGCCGTGGCGCCACTTTCTGCGACCACCCTCGGCACACAGCTTGACGAACTTGCCACATCTCTTACCGCCAGGGCCGATACGACCGACGTTGCAGGCTTTCAATCGGCACTGACCGCAGCACAGTCCAGCCGTGACGAGCTGGCAGCTTCCCAAATACTGAGCAAGAACAAGGCTCAGATCAAGGCCGAGGTCGCGAGGCTCAAAGAGCTTGCCCAGCTTAACAACGCTTGTTCGGCAGTTGACACGAAAGGCATCACGCGCAAGGCAACCGAGCTCACTGGCATCTACGCGACCGAGCAGATACGCGACCATTTCACTCGTGAAACCGCTCGGATGCATCTAGAGAAGGTGACGCTGAGGCAACTGGGCGGGCAAAAGGGGCAGGTTCGTCAGATCCCAGCACTCGTCGGCGTGCGACACAAGGACGGGACGGCCCGCGCAGTGCTAAGCGAGGGCGAGCAGACTGTGCTAGGCCTGGCTGGCTTCTTCACCGAGGCAGAATTCGACTCCTCCAAATCTGCTGTTGTGTTTGATGATCCCGTGACCTCGCTAGATCACGTACGGCGGGACAAGGTGGCGGACCGACTCGCTCACCTCGCCACCTCTCGGCAGGTCATCGTCTTCACCCACGACGTCGCTTTCCTTACCGACCTTCTTAAGTCAGCGGCCTCCGCTGAGGTCAAAGTGACCCCCCACACTATTCAGCGGCGTGGCGATGTGCCTGGGCATGTCGCGGACGGCTTCCCGTGGAAGGCGCAGGATATCGGCCAGCGACTGAACACGATCCTCAACAAGATAGCCAAGCTCACCAAGGACCGCCAGAACCTTACCGACGACGAGTACGAGCAGTGCGTCAACAAGATCGCTGGATACCTGTCGGAGACGTGGGAGCGCACCGTGACGAGTGAGATTGTCAATCGCGTGTACGACCGGAGCAAGTCCGAGGTGCGCCCGCAGATGGTACGAATGCTCGCCAAGATTACCGACGAAGACAACGTCGAGTACCAAGAGGGCTACGGCAAGACGTCCAAGTGGGCACTTCGCCACGACAAGGCGGAGGAGACCAACTACGTAGCGCCGGAGCCCAACGAGCTTAAGTCCGAGTACGACCGCCTAAACGCGTGGCACAAGCGCATCAAGAGCTACCAGTAAGTAGACGGCTCCAGGCAACTACCAGTCCGACTGGTGAATCGCCTGTAAGTATTTGTATGGCTGGCCCGGTGCTGGCTGACAGGATCGG
>ERZ777010.619-NODE-619-length-33456-cov-30.611988_pt1 | contig 33456 bp, 24 predicted proteins | sample MGYA00374963_ERZ777010 | MGnify/ENA primary metagenome ERZ777010 (study PRJEB29309, sample SAMN06268256) | bioreactor metagenome | isolation source: Joint BioEnergy Institute, California, USA | place: USA:Joint BioEnergy Institute, California, USA | collected...
CGTCCCCGGAACGGAAATCAATTTTCTTCAATTATCAAAAAAACACCATTTTCTCACGGGAGAAAATGGTGTTTTTTATCTTTTGTCCCAGCCTCTTTTATATGGCAATAATAATCAAAAAAATAATCAGATTATTAACAATAGTAGCAAAAAAATAATGTATTCCATTTCATATTCATTGCAATATTGGTTAATGGATGTTATCATAAAATCAAACGAATCCTGAAGTGTGCGTGAATGCGCTACATTAACAGTTTTGACCGAACACCTATAAATAGGGAGCCCAAATCCTGGCTTGGCAAACATGCCCCATTTGAACGCCATACAGGGGACGTTTAAAGAGTCAGTGAGGGCACCCACCTGCCGAGCTGCGGGTTCAAAACAGTGTTAATTACGCACTACGGCACTTTCGGGATTCGTCCGTTTTTTTGGGATTCTCTTGAAAAAATCGAATCGGGAATATGACTCCTCCATGTAGATGGGGGAGTTTTTATTTTGAACAAAATCAATTGGAAATAGAAACGTATACCCTATTAACATTATGTTATGTTATAATTCCGATGAGAAAAATTAGAATGAGAGGCAGAAAGGTATGTTACATCAATTTTCAAGAAATGAATTGGCTATTGGTAAAGAAGGATTGCAAAAGTTGAAAAATACAACCGTCGCCATTTTGGGAATTGGCGGAGTAGGTTCCTTTGCTGCGGAAGCATGCGCCCGCAGCGGCATCGGCCGCATTATTCTAGTGGATAAAGATGTGGTCGACATCACCAATATTAACCGCCAGTTGGTCGCTTATTTATCGACGATTGGAAGACCGAAAGCGGAAGTGATGAAAGAACGGATTGCGGACATCAATCCGGATTGTGAAGTCATCCACCTGCATATGTTTTATAACGAAGAAACTTATGAAAAACTGTTCGAATATGACATTGATTATGTCATCGATGCTTCTGACACCATCAGTTATAAAATTCATTTAATGAAAGAATGTTTAAAACGGAATATTCCGATCATTTCCAGCATGGGAGCCGCAAATAAAACGGATCCGACAAGATTCCGTATTGCAGACATTTCAAAAACCCATACAGATCCAATGGCAAAAGTGATCCGTACGAAATTGAGAAAAGAAGGCATCAAAAAAGGGATTACGGTTGTCTTTTCCGATGAATCCCCAATTGTGATCAGATCTGATGTTGTGGAAGAAGTGGGGAATCCCGATGCGCCAATCCGAAAAGCCAAAATGCCCCCTTCATCCAATGCTTATTGTCCGTCCGTTTGTGGTCTGATTTGTGCAAGCTGGGTAATCAATTCGATTTTAAAAGATATTCCAATTAAGCGGGTAAATCAATAAGCTGCCAAAGTGCCGTTTTTTCAAGCGCAATTTTTGAATTTCAGATTCAAATCCAATGCTTCTTGATGCATTTTTTTGAAATACCCCCAAATTCCGAAAATTGTTACTAATGAAGATAAAAGACCAGACTTAATACAATTTTTTCACGTTTTATTATTTCAGCAAATAAAAGAAGAGTTTTATTGTTATATTTATAATAGCTTCAACCACAAACAAAGGGGGTATTTTATGCCAAGAATTCAGGTGACGAATGGCATCTTAAATTTATTCCAGCTTCAAGAGGAATTGGATGGGATACTTTTCAATTATATCGATACGTCACAAAAATGGGATAAAGCGTATGAGGAGTTAAAAGAACTGCTGGATGAACTCACCGCTTATTTCAAAAATTATCTTCAAGAACACGATGGAAGATTGCCGGACAATGAAATGTACTGGTCACTGTTCATAGACAATGTCAGCAGGATCTTGTACTTTAAAACCGTTGCATATATGAATCTCCAAAAAGACATGACCGAAGAACAAAAAGAACTGATCAAAAGTGCATTGCATGATGCGGCAGGCTGCCTTCCTCATGTGCAAGGGCGCAATTTCGAATTTTTGCAGGAAATCAGTCAAACTTACGATTTATTATTCAATGAAAATGCTCATTTTGAAAAATATTATTTTGATAAAAATAATGGATTGGCTGATTGTTTGGAAAATTTCAAAGCATATTGCGTTCAAAAAGTACTAAATTGATTGACGTGTAACAATGACGGTTAATGAGTTTGAAGTCTTATGAGAAGAATAGAAGATTACCCGAAAAAAATTCCCCTAATTGGTAGATGAATGAGAGAAAATCCATTTACCAAATTAGGGGCTTTTTTTGTGGGGAAATAAAACCATCTTGCGGCAATGGGGCACTTTTCATCGGAATGAACGGAGGCATCACTTTTCTTCATTCGATTTTTTTAATGCCTTCAATTTTTCATAGATTGACGCCATCCGCTTCTCTTCACCGGCAATCACCGGGTGATAAAATTCCGCATTCTGAAGATTGTCAGGCAAATATTGCTGGTTGACCCATCCGCCAAAAGTGCCGATAGGGTGGTCGTGGGGATACTGATAACCGACATGGCCGAGCGTTTTCGCTCCCGCGTAATGGGCATCCCTCAAATGCATCGGAATGTCGCCGGTTTTTCCTTCATGGATTGCTTGAATGGCTGCGTCCAACGCTTTGTATGCCGAATTGGATTTTTCCGACAGGCACATTTCAATCACTGCATTGGCCAGCGGAATTCTTGCTTCAGGCAAACCGAGCACTTTTGCCGCTTCCGTTGCGGCATAGACATGGGCCCCCACGTGGGGATTTGCCAGTCCGATATCTTCATAGGCCATCACAAGCAATCTCCTGCATACTGCGATCAAATCCCCCGACTCAAGCAGATTGGCCAAATAGTATAAGCTGGCATTTACATCGCTGCCCCTGACCGATTTTTGCAAAGCGGACAATAGATTATAAAAATGGGAACCGGCTTTATCCCCATATACTCCTATGCGTTTTGACAATTGTTCAATTATGCGGTCTTCCACTTTCACCGTACCGTCCATTTCTTCGGAAGCATGAAAGACCGATTCCAATAGGGTCAGGGCTTTCCGGGCATCACCATTGGAAGCGATCGCAATGTCCGTCAATTGTTCATCCGAAATGTCGATGGAATATTTTCCTAAACCCCGCTCTTCATCTGCCAGTGCCCTTTTTAATAATTGCACCAATTCTTCAGGGGTCAGCCGTTTTAATTGAAAAATCTCCCCGCAACGGGAACGGATGGCCGGATTCACATCATGGTAAGGATTTTCCGTTGTAGCCCCAATCAAAATGATTGACCCGTTTTCTACATGGGGTAATAATGTATCTTGTTGCAGTTTATTGAACCTATGGATCTCATCTAAAAATAATAGGACTTTTCCACTGAGCCTTGCTTCTGATACAATTTGTTCGACATCCTTTTTTCCGGCAATTGTCGCGTTGAGTGGAAAAAAAGGGAGTTTTGTGCTTCCCGCAATTGCATAAGCGATGGAAGTTTTCCCGGTTCCCGGTTCACCGTATAATAACATTGATGGCACATAGCCGTTTTGAACCATTTTATATAAAACGGTATCTTTTCCGACGATATGCTGTTGTCCAACCACTTCGTCCAAATTTCTTGGTCGCATTCGGAAAGCTAAAGGTTCGTTATGCATGGTATATCCTCCGATGAACTAATAAAAAGTTTTCATATAAAATTATAATAGACCTTTTCCAAGTGGAATAAAAGGTGTTATGGTATACTTGACTAAGAATATCGGAAATAGAAATTTGAGGTGTATAAGATGAGAATATCAACAAAAGGCAGATATGGGTTAACAATTATGATTGAGTTGGCAAAACATTATGGGGATGGACCTCTTCCGCTGCGCAAAATTGCGGAAGAAAAAAATCTTTCAGAGGCATACTTGGAGCAGTTGGTATCACCTTTGCGTATCGCCGGTTTGGTGAAAAGTGTCCGCGGTGCTTATGGGGGCTATTTACTTGCCATACCGCCCAGCAAAATTTCCGCGGCGGATGTGATCCGCGTGTTGGAAGGACCAATCCAGCCGGTTGAGGGGATAGAAGATGAAGAGCCGCCTCAACAACAACTTTGGATCCGAATCCGCGACGCAGTAAAACAAGTGCTTGATACAACAACCATTGAGGATTTGGCAAATTACAGCGAAGATACCGAATATGACGGATATATGTTTTACATTTAATAAAGGAGTTTATCGGAATGCAAACCTTTTATTTAGATCACGCAGCAACTTCACCAGTGCACCCGGAAGTGATTGAAAAAATGACGGAAGCGATGACGAATGTTTACGGCAATCCATCAAGCATCCATGCGGCAGGCCGCTATGCAAGAAAGGTTTTGGATGAAGCGAGAAGCATATTGGCTCGATCCATCGGTGCGAAAGATACGGAAATCATTTTCACAAGCGGAGGAACAGAAGGGGACAACACGGCCATCTTTGGGGTGGCACAAGCTTTAAAATCGAAAGGAAAACATATTATTACGACAGCAGTGGAGCATCATGCAGTACTACACAGTTGTGAACAGCTTGAAAAAGCGGGGTTTGAAGTAACCTATTTGCCCGTGGATGAAACCGGTCGCATTTCGGTGGAATCGGTAAAAGAGGCTTTGCGTGAAGATACGATTTTAGTGACCATCATGTTTGGAAACAATGAAGTGGGTACCATTCAACCAATCAAAGAAATCGGGGAATTACTGAAAAACCATCAGGCGGTTTTCCATACGGATGCGGTACAGGCATATGGACTGGAAAAAATCGATGTGAATGAACTGCATGTCGATCTTTTAAGCGTTTCCAGCCATAAAATCAATGGGCCTAAGGGAATCGGCTTTCTATATCAACGGGAAAAAACGCCTTTCACCGCCACTTTTTACGGAGGTTCCCAGGAAAGAAAACGGAGAGCGGGAACGGAAAATGTCCATGCTGCCGTCGGTTTTGCAAAAGCCGTTGAAATTGCACAACGGGAAATGGAAACAAAACGGCAAACCTATCTCCAATTCCGAAAAATCTTTTTGGAGGTTTTGGAACAGGAACAAATTTCTTATAAAGTGAATGGACATGAGGAATATTTCCTTAAACATATCTTGAACATCAGTTTTCCAGGTATGGATGTTGAATCATTCCTTGTGAATTTGGACATGGATGGAGTTTATGCTTCCAGCGGATCTGCTTGTACGGCAGGTTCCATCGACCCGTCTCACGTGCTTGTCGCAATGTACGGAAAAGGTGCTCCGGAACTTCGCAATTCCATTCGATTCAGTTTCGGGTTGGGATTGACAGAGGCAGACATTCAACAAGCTGCGGAAAGAACAGCAAGAATAGTAAAAAGAATGACGAATTCATTGAATTAGAAAAGGTGAAGGAATAAATGACAGAAACTCGAGACCCATCACAAATTCGTGTCGTTGTTGGAATGAGCGGTGGGGTGGATTCATCTGTTGCTGCCTATTTATTGAAGCAGCAAGGTTATGATGTGATCGGCATCTTCATGAAAAACTGGGATGATACAGATGAAAACGGTGTTTGCACCGCAACGGAAGATTATGAAGATGTCATCAAAGTATGCAACCAAATCGGAATCCCTTATTATGCGGTGAATTTTGAGAAAGAATATTGGGATAAAGTGTTTACTTACTTTTTGGAAGAATACAAAGCCGGACGGACACCGAATCCGGATGTGATGTGCAACAAGGAAATCAAATTCAAAGCTTTCCTTGAACATGCATTGAAACTTGGGGCGGATTATTTGGCAACGGGGCATTATGCCCGTGTGGAAGAGCGTGACGGTGAAGTTGTTTTATTGCGTGGCGTCGATCGAAATAAAGACCAAACCTATTTTTTAAATCAATTGACGCAGGAACAATTGAAAAAGGTCATGTTTCCAATCGGCCATCTGGAGAAAAAGAAAGTCCGGGAAATTGCGGAAGAAGCGGGGCTGGCAACAGCGAAGAAAAAAGACTCAACGGGCATTTGTTTTATTGGTGAACGAAACTTCAAAGAATTCTTGAGCAATTACTTGCCGGCTCAACCCGGCAACATGGAAACGCTGGATGGAAAAGTGATGGGAAAACATGACGGATTAATGTATTATACGATTGGCCAGCGACATGGACTTGGAATTGGAGGAGCAGGGGAACCTTGGTTTGTGGTCGGAAAAGATTTAAAACGGAATGTGTTGTATGTCGGACAAGGTTTCCACAATGAAGCCCTGTACTCCACTTCTTTAAAGGCGATCAATATGAGCTTTACATCCAATAAACCGAAACCGAAGAAATTCGCTTGCACGGCAAAATTCCGTTACCGTCAGGAAGATTCGCCGGTGGAAGTGGAGTTGTTGGATGATCATCGCGCAGTCATTACGTTCCAGGTGCCACAGCGGGCCATTACGCCTGGACAAGCCGTCGTTCTATATGATGGAGAGGTATGTTTAGGCGGCGGAACGATCGACGAAGTGTTTAAAAACGGAGAAAAATTGACGTATGTAGGATAACGGGCGACTGATTTGGTCGCCTCTTTTCATGAGAGGTGAAGACGATGAACTATAATGAAGAAGGAATCAAAGCGCTGCAAGAAAAACGCTATGAAGATGCCGTAAAAGCCTTTACAGAAGCCATCGAACAAAATCCGGAAGATCCGGTCGGCTACATCAACTTTGGAAATGTATTGGCTGCCATGAATGAGATTGAACGGGCGGAACGGTTTTTCCAAAAAGCCATCACCCTTGATGAAAAAGCGGCAACGGCTTATTATGGTCTCGCCAATTTGTATTATAATTCGGAACGCTTTTTGGAGGCGGCCAAACTTTATCAGAAGTCGATCGAGTATGGAATTGAAGGTGCCGACAGCTACTACATGCTGGGAAAATGTTTTGAGAAGGAAAACCAGGTGAAATTGGCCCTTCCATATATGCAGCGGGCGGCGGAACTTGCGCCGGACGATCTGCAAATCCGTTTAAGCTACGGCATTATTTTATGCAAGTTGGAAATGTTTGATTTGGCAAAAACAGAGTTGGAATATGTATTGGCGCAAGATGAAAAGAACGCGGATGCCCATTATAATTTGGGGGTGCTTTACGCCCTTTCGACAGACGATGCGGAAAAGGCCCTCCATCATTTGGAGCAGGCCTTCACCATCCAGCCGGAGCATGATCAGGCAAGGTATATATATGATATGATAAGTCTGCGTTTAAATAATGAAAAATAGGATGAGAATGAAAAAAAGCTGTATAGAAAGCGGGGACTTTCTATACGGCTTTTTTGATCATGCAAAAATAACGATCGGCCAATAAATTGTCCGCTTTGGCCATTATGGATTATTCCATTTGCATGGGAAGGAAGATACATATAAAAAAGCGAATGGAAATTTCCCGCATTTCCATTCGCCATTTTTGCAATCCCATTTATTTGCAATATTCCACAACATCCCGATATGGCAGGCTTCCTCCAAAAATATCCAACGCACTGCCGATCGTAACGTGCAGTTTCCCTCCGGATAATTCTTTAAATCGTTCCAAATCCTCCAAGGAACGGACTCCTCCGGCATAAGTGGTCGGAATGTTTGTCCATTTCGCCAAATCTTGAACCAATTCTTCCTGCATGCCGCTTTTTTTCCCTTCCACATCGACAGCGTGGATCAAAAATTCATCGCAATATTGTTCCAGGAAGGAGATGTTTGCCTGATTCACTTCAAAATCGCTGAATTTTGTCCATTTATCTGTCACGACAAACCATTTCCCGTCGCGTTTCCGGCAGCTTAAGTCAAGGACGATATGTTCCTTTCCAATCGCTTCAACAAGACGCTCCAATCGTTCCATATCCAGTTTTCCATCGTGGAATATGTAAGAGGTCACGATGACATGGCTGGCCCCCATGTCAATCCATTTCTTTGCATTGTCCGCATGGATGCCCCCGCCGATTTGAAGGCCGCCAGGGTAGGCAGTTAAAGCAAGTTTCGCCTGCTCTTCATTACCAGGACCCAACATGATGACATGTCCGCCCTTCAAGCCATCTCGTTTAAAAAGCTCGGCATAATAGGAAGCATCTTTTTCCGAAATGAAGTTTTCAACCACGTCCTTTTGACCCAAAGTGCTTCCGACAATTTGCTTCACTTTTCCTTCGTGTAAATCAATGCAAGGTCTAAATTCCATTCCATTCACGAATCCCTTCAACTGTTCTTTTTTATTACAATGATAACATTGGTCTCTCATTTTATCGAGAAGGGGAAGTTTCTATTTTATCAAAGTCCTTAAAAATGATATGATATTAAGAGATTTTACCGGAGAGGAGCGTATGAAAATGGAGGATTACCATGCTCATCAATATTCAGAGAAAACCTTTGTTTTAGGCCGTCCCATCGTTTCCATTTTTCATAACGCCTCCAACATGTATTCCATTGTGAAAGTGAAAATTAAAGAAACAAATTTGCAATATCAGGAAAAGGAAATTATTGTAGTCGGTTATTTTCCGGCCTTGGATGAAGAGCTTCACTATCGTTTTATCGGCAATTTGACGAATCATCCAAGATACGGGTTGCAATTTCAAGTGGAAACCTTTGAAAGGGAAGTTCCTGAGACAGAACAAGGGATCATCCACTATTTATCAAGCGATTTGTTTCCTGGGGTCGGCCCCAAAACGGCTGAGCTCATTGTAAAAACATTGGGGACCGATGCATTGAAAAAAATCATGGAAAATCCGTTTGTTCTGGATGAAGTGCCAAGGCTTTCCGAAGATAAAAAAATGACGATCCGAAGCACCCTGGAGAAAAATTTGGGTTTGGACCGGATTATGATTCAATTGAACGAATGGGGATTCGGGCCTCAATTGGGAATGAAAATCTATCAAACCTATAGGGAAGAAACGATTGAGCTGTTAACTCAAAATCCTTATCGGCTGATTGAAGAAGTGGAAGGGGTCGGTTTTGCGAAAGCCGATGAATTGGGAAGAAGACTGGGCATTACAGGGGCTCACCCTGACCGCATGAAAGCGGCGGTATTGCATGTGTTGAATCAAGCGGCTTTATCGGAAGGGCACGTTTATTTGGAGGCGGAACTCCTGTTGCCGGAAGTCAAAGGGATTTTGGAACAGAGCCAACCGGAGGAAATTCCGTATGAATCTTTATCGAAAGCGGTTATTGAGTTGGAGGAAGAAGGGAAAATTTGCGGGGAAGAAACGCGGATTTATTTGCCTTCCCTCTATTACAGTGAAGTGGGCATCGCAACAAAAATTCTCCAATTTGCCAAAAACAATGATCACGCTGAAAAGTTTTCAAAGGACGAGATTCGGAAAGCGATCGGGGAAGCAGAGGAACGCTTGGAAGTGACTTATGCGGAAACTCAGGCAAAGGCCATTGAACAAGCATTAAATTCTTCCATCATGATTTTGACTGGAGGGCCGGGAACAGGGAAAACGACGGTCATTCGGGGAATTGTGGAAGTCTTTGCGGAGCTTCATGGCCTTTCATTAAATCCAATGGAATATGCGAAGAAGGAAGAGCCTTTTCCGATTGTGTTGGCAGCACCAACCGGAAGAGCCGCAAAACGCTTGTCCGAATCGACGGGTCTGCCTGCCATGACCATTCACCGTTTGTTGGGGTTTAACGGCCAGGAGAAGGAAGAGGAGTCGGAGCGTGAAATCCAAGGCCGCCTCATCATCATTGATGAAATGTCGATGGTGGATACATGGTTAAGCCACCAATTATTAAAAAGCATTTCGCCTGATGCCCAAGTGGTGCTCGTGGGGGACCAGGATCAATTGCCACCTGTGGGTCCTGGACAAGTGTTGAAGGATTTATTGGCGTCAGAAATCGTGCCGACCATCGAGCTGACGGAAGTGTACCGGCAAGCGGAAGGCTCAACGATTATCGAGATGGCCCACCAAATCAAAAAAGGGCAAATCCCCGATAATATCACGGGAAAAACTGGCGATCGCTCGTTTATTAAAGCGTCGGCCGATCAAATTGCAAGCGTCGTCACACAAGTGGTGAGAAGTGCCATTGCAAAGGGCCAATCCATCCGTGATATTCAGGTATTGGCGCCGATGTATAAAGGCCCGGCAGGCATTGATCGATTGAATAAAGAAATCCAGGAACTGGTGAATCCAAACGTGGATGGTACTCGAAAAGAAGTGAAATTTGGCGACACGGTTTTCCGCATCGGCGATAAAGTGTTGCAGCTGGTGAATCAGCCGGAGAGCAATGTGTTTAATGGCGATATTGGGGAAATCGTGTCGATTTTTCAAGCGAAAGAAACGGTGGAAAAACAGGATAAGGTCGTTGTTTCTTATGACGGCAATGAAGTGGTGTATGACAGAGGCGACTTGAATCAGATAACCCTCGCCTATTGCTGTTCCATTCATAAAGCGCAGGGTAGCGAATTCCAGACGGTGATCATGCCGATTGTCCGCAGCTATTCAAAAATGCTCCGAAGAAACCTGCTTTATACGGGAATCACCCGAGCAAAAAACTTTTTGATTTTATGCGGGGAGCCGGAAGAATTCGTCAAAGGGATCCAGCGCACGGACGATTTGAAACGTTTTACCACTTTGAGGGCCCGATTGAATCCCGCAAAGAAGAATGATGATCGAAATCAGGTAACGAAAATGGAAGGGGAGAAGCAGGATGAACAAATCGTGCCTCTTTCACCGGATGATGGCAATGAACAGCAGACGGCAGGCGATACTACTTCCCTTCCTCCTGTCCTGAATGCGGAAACAGCGCCCAAAATCCATCCGATGATAGGGATGGATGGTATCACCCCTTATGATTTTTTGGATGAATAAAAGGTGATAAAAAAACCGAACGATTGTTTGAATCTCTGATTTTGAGAGTCAGCAACGTTCGGTTTTTCTATTTATATCGATATTAAATGGCCAATTCCGGTTTCCGTTTGTTATTGAAAATTCTTCACTTTACGGCCATGAAGGAAAAAGTAAAGGATCACGGTTGCCAAAACGACAAAACTTAAACTGAAATACAATTGGCTGTAAGTCGTATACGGCTCAATAAATCCCAACAGATATGGGCCAAAGCCCAGACCCGCATCAAGGAAAATGAAGAATGTGGATGTGGCAAGTCCCATTCGATGGATGGTCGTCACTTTCACTGCAACGGCTTGAATGCAGGATTGCATGTTGCCATAACCCAGACCGATCAAAACCCCTGAAAACAGCAGTACAAAACTGTTATGTGCCGCACTTAAAACAATCAGTCCGATGGAAAAAAGAATAAACGCAGGATACATCACGTAGTTTGGGCCTTTCACATCCAACAGACGCCCGGAGAAAGGACGTGAACACAAAATAGCGATGGAGTAAACAAAGAAGAAGAAACTGGAGGCTTCCACCAAGCCAATTTCCTGCGCATAAAAATTCATGAAAGATAAAACCCCGGAATAGCATAATGCGGCAATGAGCATGATGAAAGAAATCGGGATGGCTTTCGGTTCAATAAAATTCGAAAGTTTGAATCCTTTAACGTCTTTTTCCGCCTTTTTCACCTCTTCAGGCTCTGTTACTTGGATAAAGAATGAGGTGATGAATGCGATGATTCCTAATAAAGTACATAATCCAAATACGATCAAGAAGCTTACATGCTGGCTCAAAAGCAACCCGATAAATGGACCGATGGCTGTCGCCAAAGTGGAACTCATACTGTAATACCCGATTCCTTCGCCTTTGCGGCTGTTGGGAATGACTTGGGCGACAATGGTTCCGGTTGCCGTCCCCGCAATACCGAGAGTCAAACCGTGCAAAAATCGCACAACTAAAAAGAACCAGATATTTAATTGAATAAAATATAAGAAGCTTGATAATGCAAAAAGGCAAGTGCCAATCAGCAATGTCCTTTTATAACCGATCGAATTGATGCCCCGGCCAATAAACAGTCTTCCGATTAATGTGGCGATGATGAAAATGCCTGTTGCAAGACCAGCTTGACTCGTGGTTGCGTGAAATTCCGTTTTAGCATAAACGGCTACTATGACAACTAATAGATAAAAGACAGATGTTAATAAAAAATTAATGGTTGACGTGATAATAAAATCTTTCGTCCATAGTTTTGTTTCATTCATTGATGTTTCCCTTCTTTTCTGTCAAATTGCTGCTGAATTTTCGAAAGTGTATGGAAAAAGTTTTGCAGTTCATCATCTGTAAGGTGTTCCAACATTTTTCTTTCGAAGCCCGATATTTTTTTACGGCAGGATGCATAAATTTCTTCTCCCAACGGTGTCAAATGAATCACCTTTTCTCTCCGATCCCGGCTTTCCCTTTTTTCGATTAATCGAAGTTCTTCCAAAGCGTTCACCCTGCGAGTGATGGACGGCTTTTCCACATTGTATCGTTTGGCGATTTCCACGAGTGTTGACGGACCGTTATGCTTTATGAAATAGATGACTTGCCATAAAGAATAGGACAGATTGTATTCGCCTAAAAGTTCATTCAATGCATTGATCAGTGGCCGATACAAGCGTAAATAATGTTGAAAAAATCCTTCCAAAGGATTTCACCTCCGATAAAATAGTTACCCTAGGTAACTATATCATTAAACTATTATATGTCAATAAAATGTTCCATTCCAATCATCCATTTTTCACCTTTCCGACTTAATGGCCGCTGTTCTTTCCCATTATCTGAATTGCGATGTATCTATGCCGGATCATCACCTATGTGCAATGTTATATATCAAATCGAGAATATTTATTAGCGATTTGAGAACGGAAAAGGGTTTAAATGATATAAAAATATAGATTTTGTGAAAATTTTTTGTTTTTGTTTGATATGTATTGGGGATAAAATGCTGATTTTTATAGCTTTTCGAGGTTTTTCATCTGGATATTAGATAGGTTTTATATAAAAATGAAATTGTTCTTTATATACAAAAAATCATAAAATGAATTACAAGAAAAAATTATACTACGAAAGAGTGATGGATGATGTGTGGAATAACTGGCTGGATTCAATGGGATCAAGATTTGAAGCATCACGAAGTCACGGTCAAAAAAATGGCCCAAACATTATCGAAAAGAGGGCCTGATACATCAAGCAATTTTTGTGACACACATGCAGCTCTAGGTCATACAAGACTAATCGTAGTAGATCCTGTCGGAGGCGTACAGCCGATGACCAAAACAAAAGGTGCGAATTCCTATACCATCGTTTATAATGGTGAGTTATACAATACTGAAGAACTGCGGGAAGCACTGATAAAACGGGGATACCAATTTCAGTCCCACTCGGATACGGAAGTGTTGTTAACGGCATATATGGAATGGAAAGAGGATTGTGTCAACTTTCTCAATGGAATATATGCTTTCGCTGTTTGGGACGCTTCTTGTGAAAAACTGTACATGGCCCGCGACAGGCTGGGTGTGAAACCTTTATTTTATAAACATGACGGAAACAGGTTGCTTTTTGGTTCGGAGTTGAAGGCGATTTTGGCCCATCCCCAAGTAAAAGCGGAAATTGACCGGGAAGGGTTGCGGGAAATCTTTGGTTTAGGCCCATCCAGAACTCCTGGTCACGGCATATTCAAAGGAATCAATGAATTAAGACCCGCCCACTTTTTGACATTCGATCGTCACGGTCTCCGCATTCAACGATATTGGAATGTAAAGAGTGAAACCCATGAACATTCGTTGGATGAAACCATCGAACATGTCCGATTTCTCATCAAAGATGCAGTGGAAAGACAACTGGTTGCGGATGTTCCTGTTTGCACCTTTTTGTCAGGAGGGTTGGATTCCAGCGCCATAACAACCATTGCTTCAAATTACTTCAATAAGAATGGCAGAGGACCCCTTAGCACCTATTCGATAGATTATGAAGAAAACAGTGCCTACTTTCAAAAAAGTTTGTTTCAACCGGATGAAGATCGTCCATGGATTGAAAAAGTCGTTCAGCATTTGGGCGTGAAACACCACTCGATTATCCTGACCCACGAACAGCTTGCTGACACATTGGAGGAGGCGGTGATTGCCAAAGATTTGCCAGGCATGGCGGATATTGATTCTTCTTTGCTTTTATTTTCAAAGGAGATCAAAAAGCAGTTTACCGTCGCGCTTTCCGGTGAATGTGCCGATGAAATTTTCGGCGGATATCCTTGGTTTTATAAAGAAGAATTGTTACAAGGCGACAGCTTCCCTTGGATGCAATCGCAAACGTTAAGGCAAAATCTTTTATTGCCCTATTGGAAGGAAAAATTGAAATTGACGGACTACGTTCACCAAAGATATAAGGAAACCATTCAGGAAGTGCCGAAGCTTGAAGGCGAAGATCCTGTCGAAGCAAGACGCAGGGAAATGTTTTATATGAACATGGTATGGTTTATGTCGACCCTGCTGGATCGGAAAGATCGAATGAGCATGGCAGCCAGTCTTGAGGTGCGTGTCCCTTTTGCAGACCATCGGATCGTTGAATATGCATGGAATATACCTTGGGAAATGAAAATGTTGGACGGAAGGGAGAAAGGATTATTACGGAAAGCATTGGAGGGAATCCTTCCAAATGAAATCATTTACCGTAAAAAAAGCCCTTATCCAAAAACACATCATCCAAAATATACAAAGCTGGTAAAAGAGTTGTTGCAGCAAATCATTGATAAGAAAAATCCTCCAATTTTTCAGCTGCTTTCAAAGGAAAAAATAAAAGAAATACTGGCTCTCGATGGGGCGACGAAATTGCCGTGGTTCGGGCAATTGATGACAGGCCCTCAACTTCTCGCACATTTAGTGCAAGTGAATATGTGGTTTGACAAATACAATGTAAATCTCGTTGACGCATAGTTCCGTTTTAAATTTCTCCCGTCACCAAAGTGCCGACCTTTGGCAAGGGGCGGGAGAATCCCAAAAGCTTGACCAATCATGGAAAGGAAGGCGATTCAAATGTTAAATTTAAGCCCTGAACAATTCGTCATTAAACCGGCATTGGCGACAATCAATTGTGAACCGAATTGGCAATGGAAAAGAAAAGCGCCAATACCGAATTTTGATTTGTTATATATTTGGAGCGGCAAAGGCAATTTAAGATTGAACGGAAAAGATTATCCATTGCAAAGAGGCACTTGTTTTCTGTTCAGACCAGGCGATTGGACGACAGCTACCCAAGATCCGGCTAATCCGCTGGTGATTACGTATATTCACTTTGATGTCACTGGTGAACCCGAGATCATTCCAAATCATCATCGCATTTTGCAAGACCGTATCCATTTTGAATCATTATTGAGCCAATATGTCCGATTATTCCTGGTGGATACTTATGGCGCCGAAATGGAAGGAAAACTGATTCTAAAACAATTGATGATTCATTTGTTGCGGGCAGACCAACAGGAAGAGACTCAACAAAAAGAAGAAGGCGAAGAATTGCAAAGCCAAATTCTTTATACGATCAGGGAAGTGGCCAATTATGTGCAGCAGCATCCCGGAGAAAATCATACAGTCGAAAGTTTGGCTGCGCGCGCAAACTTTTCACCTCGTTATTTCTCAAAAAAATTCAAAGAAATCATGGGACAAACCATCCAATCGTATATTGTGGAAACCCGCATCAAAAGAGCAGAGCATTTATTGCATTATACAGGGATGTCAGTAACGGAAGTGGCCGATGCCCTGGGGTATAACAATATTCACTTTTTCAGCCGCCAATTCAAAGCTTATACGAGTAAAAGCCCGTCGGAAATTCGTATGATTTCAGGGATCCGAAAACCCAGTATAACGAAAATGCCATCAAAAAGGAAAAAAAATGCGTAAGTTTAACACCAATGGTTTTATATAGGAAAGCCGACATTTTCCGAAATGAAAATGTCGGTTTTTTTTATTTCTTTTCAAACATTTGAAGATTTCCGCCATAATGGCCGGTTTTGTTCCGGAGATATTCCTTCTTCCGTGGCTGCCTGTCGTTCTTTGGAAGCCGGGGAAAATTCTGATTCAAAATGGGCGGTGAAAACATGTCTATTACTGCATTCTTAAAAACGTCCGGTTTTGCCGGCAGCGCAATACGATGGTCCTTTTCTGATGGAAAGGAAGATAGGCGGTTTGTCATGGATTGGTTTAAGGGAGATAAATGCCAATTTAAGAATAATGTTTGTCCTTTTTATGGACAATGTTCGGTTTTTCTTTCAAAAAGTAGTGCAAAATAGTGCAAATATTCGACTCAATAGTCTAAATATTTTTATTTCTCCTCTTGGTAGGATGTATATATAAGAAAACAGGAAGAATTAAGGGGTGCAGAAAATGAAAGAACTACTCAACCAAGGCTTATACAATCCACAACTGGAACATGACTCGTGTGGAATCGCCTTATTAGCAAATATAAAAGGAGAAAAATCACATTCTCTTGTATCCCAAGCGCTAATTGCCCTTGAGAGGTTGACGCATCGCGGGGGACGGGATGATAAGGAAACGTTGGGTGATGGATCCGGCATTTTGACGGATATCCCTCATGAGTTATTTTCCAAAGAGTGGGAAAAGCAAGGAAAACAACTTCCTCCATCCGGACGTTACGGGGTTATGATGATTTTTCTTCCTAATGAAGAAACAAAATTGCTTGAATATAAAGCAAGAATCGAAGAAATCGTTGAAAAGAACAGTTTGGAGCTGTTTGGATGGCGTACGGTGCCAACGAACGAAGAAGCTCTGCAAAAGGAAGCAATCGAGTCAGCCCCTTCAATTCACCAATTATTTGTGTTACCTGCAACTGAGCTTGAACAAGACGATTTTGAAAGACGTTTATATGTAACTCGTCGCAGAATCGAAAAGACATTCAGCGAGTTTGAAAAGAATAAAGATGCATGTTATATCTCCAGTTTCTCATCGAGAACGATTGTATATAAAGGGCTGCTATTACCGAAACAATTAAGAAGTTTCTATTTGGATTTGCTCAATGAAAATTTCAAATCGAAAATGGCGATGGTTCATAACCGTTTCAGTACGAACACTTTCCCAAGCTGGAGCAGAGCCCAGCCGAACCGTATGATCATGCATAATGGGGAAATCAATACAATCAACGGCAATGTGAATTGGATTTTCGCCAGGGAAGCATCCATGCATTCAGATGCATTCGGTGTGGATCAAAAAGAACTTCATCCAATTGTGAACTTGGATGGCAGCGACTCGGCAATGTTTGACAATGTGCTGGAACATTTGGTGTTGTCCGGATGGTCTTTGCCACAGGCGATGATGATGATGATTCCGGAACCTTGGCAAAATAATACATTGCTTTCAAAGAAACAAAAGGCTTTCTACCAATACCATAGCTTGTTGATGGAGCCTTGGGACGGTCCTGCCGCAATGGGATTCTCTAACGGAAAACAGGCGGGTGCTTGCCTAGACCGCAACGGTTTGCGGCCAGCGAGATTTGTTTTGACAGACGACGACTTTTTCTATTTATCTTCGGAAGTGGGCGTTGTCGATATTCCAGAGGAAAAAATCATCCAAAAAGGCCGCCTGAAACCTGGCCAAATGTTATTAGTTGATTTTGAGAAAAAAGCGCTATTGTTCGATGAAGAATTGAAACATCAACTCATCAACGAACACCCATATGATCAATGGGCAGCTGAAATGATCATTCCTTTGGAGAATATTCCTTCTCTGAATCTGGAAAAATCGAGAAAGATTAATAAAAAACAATTGGTCCGCCTTCAAAAAGCGTTTGGTTATACATTTGAAGAGTGGGAGAAATATATCAAACCCCTGGCAACCCGCGGGGACGATCCGGTCGGTTCCATGGGCTACGATGGTCCACTTGCCGTTTTATCAAAAAGACCGCAATTGTTGTTCAACTACTTTAAACAACGGTTTGCGCAAGTAACCAATCCTCCGATTGATGCCATCCGGGAAGAGTACGTGACATCCATGGAAGTGTATTTGGGGGGAGAAGGCAATCTATTAAATCCGAAAAGGGAAGAATATCAAAAAATTAAACTGAAAACGCCAATCTTAACTAATAACGATTGGGTGAAACTGATCGGTTTGCATTTGAACGGATGGAGAGTAAAAAAACTGTCATCCTTATTCCCTGCAAAACAGCCGGAACTGATGGAAGAATATTTGGAGAAATTACTTAAAAAAGCTGAAAAAGCGGCAAAGGACGGATACCAGTTGCTTGTCGTAAGCGACCGCGGCACAAACAAAGAAAATGCGGCCATTCCATCATTGCTCGCCGTATCCAGCATCCATCATCATTTAATCAAGCAAGGTCTCCGCAACAAAGTGAGCATTATTGTTGAATCGGGAGAACCGAGAGAAGTTCATCATTTTGCGGCACTGCTCGGCTATGGAGCAAATGCGATATACCCTTACCTGGTATGCGCATCCCTTTCCCAATTGGAAGAAAGCGCGGAATACGATTTCATTGGAAAATACGTAAAAGGGATTACAAAAGGCATATTGAAAGTCATGTCCAAAATGGGAATTTCTACGGTCCAAAGCTATATCGGCGCTCAAATATTCGAAGCGGTCGGCATCAGCAAAGAAGTCATAGATCGTTATTTCCCGCGGACGATTTCACAAATCGGCGGTCTTGACATAGCGGACATTGCCAAGGAAACCGTTGCCCGCCACAACAAGGCCTGGGAAGATGAAAAACCTTTATTGGAAGAAGGCTCCGATTTCCAATGGCGCAAAAACGGGGAAGAACACCTCTATCGTCCGGAAACAATTCATACGTTGCAGCTTGCCTGCCGCACAGGAAAATATGAGCTTTATAAAAAATACAGCGAGATGCTGTCAAAAGAAAGCAATACGACTTTAAGGGCATTGTTTGAATTGAAAAGCGACCGGACACCGATCCCGATTGACGAAGTGGAACCAATCGAATCGATTTTTAAACGATTCAAAACGGGTGCGATGTCTTTCGGATCCATCAGCAAAGAAGCCCATGAAGCCATTGCCATTGCCATGAACCGGATCGGCGCAAAAAGCAACTCTGGTGAGGGCGGGGAAGATCCAAACCGCTATATTCCACTGCCAAACGGCGATTCAAAATTAAGCCGCATTAAACAAGTGGCTTCCGGACGATTTGGCGTCACAAGTCATTATTTAGTGAACTGCGACGAAATCCAAATCAAAATGGCACAAGGGGCAAAGCCTGGTGAAGGTGGCCAGCTTGCCGGCCATAAGGTGACGGTGGAAGTTGCAAAAACGAGAGGTTCAACTCCTGGAATCGAGCTGATTTCACCACCTCCTCACCACGATATTTACTCGATTGAAGATTTGGAACAATTGATTTACGACTTGAAAAATGCCAATCCGGAAGCACGGATCAACGTCAAACTCGTTTCCGAAAGCGGTGTAGGAACTATCGCAGCGGGTGTGGCGAAAGCGAAAGCAGATGTGATTCTCATCAGCGGTTATGACGGCGGAACAGGCGCAGCAGCCAGAACGAGCATCAAGCATGCCGGTCTTCCATGGGAATTGGGGCTGGCGGAAGCCCATCAAACGTTGATGCTGAACGGATTGAGAAACAAAGTGGTTCTTGAAACAGACGGAAAATTGATGAACGGAAAAGATGTCATCATCGGTGCATTATTGGGTGCGGAAGAGTTCGGTTTCTCCACGTTGCCGCTTGTCTCACTTGGTTGTGTAATGATGAGGGTTTGCCATTTGGATACATGCCCTGTAGGAGTTGCGACTCAAAATCCGGAACTCAGAAAGAAAATGACCGGTACTGCCAATCACGTGGTGCATTTGATGCACTTCATCGCACAGGAAGTTCGCGAATTAATGGCAGAGCTGGGCTTTAGAACATTGGATGAGTTGATTGGAAGAACAGACATCATTCAGGTCAAAGATGATGTGGATTGGAAAGAACGGAAACTGGATTTTTCTCCTCTATTCGTCAGATACGAAGGAGATCGAACAGCAACCGAAAGCCAAAATCATCAATTGGAAGAAACGTTGGATTATCAAAAATTGATTCCATTAAGTCAAAAGGCTATAACAAGCAAACAGCCTGTTCAAATTTCGCTTCCAATCCGGAATACAAACCGTTCAGTCGGTACAATGCTCGGATATGAAGTTTCGAAAAAGTACGGAAGCGAAGGGTTAAAAGAAGATACGATCCAAGTCCATTTCCAAGGTTCAGCCGGCCAAAGCTTTGGTGCATTCATTCCAAAAGGCATCACATTAAAGCTTGAAGGAGAAGCCAACGACTATGTCGGAAAAGGATTATCCGGCGGAAAAATCATCGTTGCTCCTCCAACGGATACAAAGCGGTTGGCGGAAGAAAATGTGATTATCGGCAACGCCGCTTTCTACGGTGCAACAAGCGGTAAAGCATTTATCCGCGGCAAAGCGGGAGAAAGGTTCTGTGTCAGAAACAGCGGAGCGCATGTTGTAGTGGAAGGAACAGGAGATCACGGTTGTGAATACATGACAGGCGGCCGGGTAGTGATTTTGGGAGAAGTCGGAAAGAACTTTGCAGCCGGCATGTCCGGGGGTATCGCATATATTTATTCTCCAGCCAATGAACATTTCACTGAAGTTTATAACGATGAACTTGTCATGCTGGAAGAGATTAATGACCAACAAGAATTGAGCTTTGTCAATGCTCTGATCAAAGAACACTACCAACAAACAAAAAGTACTGTGGCGAAACGAATCCTTCAAAATTGGGAGTTTGAAGCAGCGAATTTTATTCGCGTCATTCCATACAAATACAAAGAAATTTTGGAAAAAGAAGAACAGTACTTGGCAAAAAGTTATTTAGCGTAAGAGGGCGGTGAAGAAAATGGGAAAACCTACTGGATTTTTAGAATATAAACGGCAAAATGCCCAGTATCGGGATCCGTTGGAGAGAATTCAAGACTGGAAGGAAATTTCAAACCTTCCACAGGAAAGCGACTTGGTCAAACAGGCAGCTCGATGCATGGATTGCGGTGTTCCATTTTGTCAAAACGGCTCTCTTGTTGGAGGCATGTCAACGGGATGTCCAATATTCAACTTGATCCCTGAATGGAATGAACTTGTTTATAGAGGGAATTGGAAAGAAGCTTATGATCGATTGAGCATTACGAACCCTTTCCCAGAGTTTACAGGAAGGGCATGTCCAGCTCCTTGTGAGGCTGGATGTGTCGCTTCCCTCTATGAAAGTTCGGTAACCATTAAAAATATTGAATTGGCCATCATCGAAAAAGCTTTTGAAGAAGGATGGGTAAAACCGCAAATACCTAAGGAGAGAACAGGAGTCAAAATTGCGGTGGTCGGCTCCGGTCCAGCCGGTCTGGCTTGCGCGCATGAATTGAACAATTACGGACATTCGGTAACCGTTTTTGAAAGAAGCGACCGGATTGGAGGCCTCCTTACTTACGGGATTCCGAAAATGAAAATTGAACAGCATGCCGTAGACCGCAGAATCCGTGTCATGGAAGAATCGGGCATCACCTTCTTGACGAATGTGGAAGTGGGAAAAGATTATTCCTTGGAAAAACTGCAAAAAGAATTTGATGCAGTGATTCTTTGCACGGGTGCCACAAAACCGCGGGATCTGCAAGTAAATGGAAGAAACTTGGGCGGTATCCATTTTGCGATGGATTTCCTGCACGCCAATACAAAAAGCATGTTGGATTCCAATTTTAAAAATGGCCAATATATTTCTGCCGAAGGAAAAGATGTAGTGGTCATCGGCGGTGGTGACACGGCAGTCGATTGTATCGCTACATCACTCAGACAAAATTGCAAAAGTGTGATTCAATTCGATATTTATCCGAAACGTCCAACGGAAAGAGAGGCAGATAATCCATGGCCGCAATATCCAATGGTTTATAAGCTGGATTACGGCCAGGAAGAAGCCAAAGCAAAATTTGGCGATGATCCAAGATTATTTGCCACTACCGCTTTGGAATTCATCGGGAATGAGGAAGGTCAACTCACTGCAGTCAAATGCGTGGGGATCAGAACCATATTCAATGAAAATGGTGAAAAGATCCGGGAACCGATCCCAAATACCGAAAAAATCATTCCGGCCCAACTGGTTCTACTGGCCATTGGATTTGAAGGGCCTGAACGGGAACTCTTTGATCAATTAAACATCGATTGGAAAGAGATAAAAAACAGCCGTTCTTATCAGACAAAAGTGGAAAACGTCTTTGTGGCGGGTGATGCAAGACGCGGCCAAAGTTTAATCGTTTGGGCGATCCAGGAAGGCAAAGAAGCCGCAAAAAGCTGCCATGAATATGTAACAAGTAAAGTAAACTTATCAATTTAGGAGGGATACGGTGCAAGCAGTTGATTATATCCAACAGTTATTTGCAGATCGAATTGGAGGTCCCTCTTTCGGTCTAAAGGAAGAAATATTCAAATTCGAAAAAATTAAAAGAGCCAAAAGATTGGCGGTGAAAGAAAAGCCTGACGTGCCATTGATTGATTTGGGCGTTGGCGAGCCGGATGCAATGGCAGACAAGAGGGTCGTTGACAAGCTTTATGAGGAGGCGGCAAAACCTGAAAACCGGTTTTATTCAGATAACGGAATCCAGGAATTTAAAGAAGCGGCTGCCCGCTATATGGAGGAAGTGTTTGGTGTTCCGGACCTGGATCCGGAGACGGAAATCAACCACGTCATCGGTTCAAAATCAGGCTTGAGCTTGCTGCCCGCTGCTTTCATCAATCCCGGAGATATTACATTGATGCCATCACCTTGTTATCCGGTGCTCGCCACTTATACGAAATATTTCGGTGGAGAAGTTGTCCATCTTCCGCTATTAAAAGAAAATGGATTTTTACCCCAACTGGATCAAATCGATCCGGAAGTGCTGAAAAAAGCCAAACTGCTCTATTTAAATTATCCAAACAACCCTACTGGCGCAGTGGCAACCAAAGAGTTTTTCGAAGAAGTTGTCGAATTTGCCAGGACCCATCAAATCATTGTTGTCCACGACGCAGCTTATGCCGCATTGATGTTTGACGGCGAAAAACCGCTTAGCTTTTTATCCGTACCTGGAGCAAAAGAAGTCGGCGTAGAGCTTCATTCATTATCCAAGTCTTTCAATATGACCGGTTGGAGAATAGGGTTTATTGCCGGAAATCCGAAATTGATCAAAGCATTCCAAACGGTAAAAGATAACAGCGATTCCGGTCAATTCATCCCTATTCAAAAGGCCGCAAGTTTTGCGTTATCCTATCCGGAAATAACGGAGGAAACGGCGAAAAAATATTCCCGCCGCCATGAATTGCTGGTGCAAATCCTTCAAGGATGCGGTTTTGAAGTGGAAAAACCGAAAGGCTCCTTTTACTTATATGCCGAAGCTCCAATCGGGGTGGCAGGAGGGCCAACATTCCAAACAGCGGAGGAATTTTCACAATACCTTATCCGGGAACATCTCATTTCAACCGTTCCGTGGGATGATGCGGGAAGTTTCATCAGATTTTCCGTCACCTTTGAAGCTGATTCAGAAGAAGAAGAGTTGCAAGTGATGAAGGAAATTGAAAGGCGCCTGAAAGGGGAAAAGTTCATTTTTAAAAGAAGGTGATGTAATGCTATTTACAAAAATGCATGGGTTAGGAAACAACTATATTTTTATCAATCTTTTGGAACACTCATTACAAGAAGAATTCCTTCCAACATTGGCAAGAAATCTTTCCAATGTGAGATTTGGCATTGGTTCTGATGGAATGATCCTTATCTGCGATTCCAAAGTGGCCGACTTCCGGATGCGAATTTTCAACGCGGACGGATCGGAAGGGAAAAATTGCGGCAACGGATTAAGATGTGTAGCGAAATATTTATATGATCATCAATTTGTGGATTCCGAGAGTTTTACAATTGAAACCCTCGGCGGAATTGTAGAAGTTCATATATCCGAAAAGAAAAAAGAAGTGGAATTTGTCACGGTTGATATGGGTGAACCAAAATTGCTGAAAGGAATGGTTCCAATGATTGGTGAACCCATGACGGTGACCATCGATGAACCGTTCACCATCGGCGGAGAACTCTATCATCTGACTTGCGTTTCAATGGGCAACCCCCACGCCATCATGTTTGTGGATAATGTCCATGATGTGCCCCTTGAAAAAATAGGTCCAATCATCGAACATTCCGACATCTTCCCGGAGAGGGTGAATGTAGGAATTGTAACAGTGAAGAAACCGAATGAACTCGACTATCGGGTTTGGGAAAGAGGATCAGGCATCACAATGGCTTGCGGTACAGGTGCTTGTGCAGCGGTTGTCGCAGCCACATTAAATAAAAAAATTGAGAAGAACCAAATTATTACTGTCCACCTGCCGGGAGGTGATTTAGAGATTCGTTGGGACGAAAATAACCATGTTTGGATGAAAGGAAGAGCAGAGTACATCTGCCATGGTGAAATCAAATTGGAAGATTTCATCAAAGAAAAGATGCCAAAAGCGTCTGGTCAATAAATTTGGATTTTAAATATGAGGAGGAATTATTCATGAGCAAAAATTATACAAAAGAAGACATTTTAAAAATGGCAGAACAGGAAAACGTACGCTATATCCGTTTACAATTCACGGATTTATTCGGAATCATTAAAAACGTTGAAGTTCCTTTAAGCCAATTGCCAAAAGCTTTGGATAACAAAATCATGTTTGACGGTTCTTCCATCGAAGGATTTGTAAGAATCGAAGAATCCGATATGTATCTGTATCCTGATTTAAACACATGGCTCATCTTCCCTTGGGAAACTGAACATGGGAAAGTTGCCCGTTTGATTTGTGACGTATATTTACCGGACGGCAATCCATTCCCTGGCGATCCTCGAAGCGTTCTGAAAAAAGTGCTAAAAGAAGCGAACGAATTTGGATTTACAGCAATGAACGTAGGTCCGGAACCGGAATTCTTCCTATTTAAAACAGATGCGAACGGCAATCCGACAATGGAATTGAACGACCAAGGCGGTTATTTCGATTTGGCGCCAACGGATCTTGGTGAAAACTGCCGACGCGACATCGTGCTAACATTGGAAGAAATGGGATTTGAAATCGAAGCCTCCCATCACGAAGTTGCCCCTGGTCAGCATGAAATTGATTTCAAATATGCCAATGCAGTAGAAGCGGCTGACCAAATTCAAACATTCAAATTAGTCGTGAAAAACATCGCGAGAAAACATGGATTACATGCCACATTCATGCCAAAACCTCTCTACGGAGTAAACGGTTCAGGAATGCACTGCCACCAATCTCTATTCCGCGGAAAAGAAAATGCCTTCTACGATGAAAACGATGAACTTGGTTTAAGTGAAACAGCGAAACAATATTTGGCAGGAATTTTGAAACATGCTTACAGTTTCGCAGCGATTACGAATCCAACAGTAAACTCATACAAACGTCTAGTTCCAGGTTATGAAGCACCATGTTATATTGCATGGTCCGGCAAAAACCGAAGCCCTCTTGTACGTGTTCCGGCAAGCCGTGGATTAAGTACCCGTATTGAATTGAGAAACCCGGATCCATCCGCAAACCCATATCTTGCATTAGCTGTAATGCTCGCAGCAGGTTTGGATGGCATCAAAAACAAATTGACTCTTTGCGATCCGGTAAACTCCAACATTTACACAATGGATGAACAACAATTGGATGACTTGAACATCAAAAGCCTTCCATCCAACTTGGAAGAAGCGATCAATGCATTGGAACAAAACGAAGTCATCAAAGCGGCACTTGGCGAACATATTACAACCCACTTCATTGAAGCAAAACGGATCGAGTGGGATGAATTCAGAATCAATGTGCATCCATGGGAACGTGAACGTTATATCACTCTATATTAAGGGGGACGATTTATGAAAAAAGTTGAAGTGATTACCCGTCCAGAAGTGTTCAAAGAATTAAGGGATAACTTATTTTCCATTGGAATCGGCGGCATGACCGTAACGGAAGCTGCCGGTTCCGGCAAACAAAAGGGAGTGGAAGGCTTATTCCGGGGTACTACCTTTGAAATAAGAGTTCTTCCAAAGTTGAAAATTGAATTGGTCATCGACGATGAGAAAGTGGAAGAAGTTGTGGAAGTGATTCAAAGAACTTGCAATACCGGATCGGTAGGTGATGGAAAAATCTTTATTATCCCTGTTGAAGAAGCGATTCGCATCCGTACAGGTGAACATGGAAAAGAAGCCATTATATAAGATGAGAGGAGTCGAGTTGAGATGAAGAAAAAAGTATTATCTATTTCGCCGTTATTATTGTTCGCTGCATTGCCAGCTTATGCGCAAGCGCCAACTGTCGAATCATTGGAATTGTCCATCAATCTCGTTTGGGTCATGTTAGGTGCAGTGTTGGTATTCTTCATGCATGCAGGTTTTACGTTGGTTGAAACCGGCTTTACGAGAGCGAAAAACTCATTGAACATCATCATGAAAAACTTCATAACAATCAGTATTGTTTCCATTTTATACTATTTTGTCGGATTTGGTTTCATGTTTGGCGATTCGGCGAACGGCATCATTGGAACAAATGGATTTTTATTATCCGGAAGGGAAGATATCGACTTTTTCGTCTTCCAGGCAATGTTTGCAGCAACTTCCATCACAATCATTTCGGGAGCGGTTGCTGAACGGATCAGAATCTCAAGCTATATCTTGATTGCTGTTGCAATGAGCGTCATCGTTTACCCGGTCATCGGCCATTGGATCTGGACAGGTGATGGATGGCTTGCTCAACTTGGCTTTACAGATTTCGCCGGTTCAACAGTGGTGCATTTGACTGGTGCGATTGCGGCATTGACCGTTGTCATTTTCCTTGGGCCACGTATCGGAAAATATACAGGCAAAAAAGTCAATGTGATTCCAGGCCACAACATTCCATTGGGAGCACTGGGTGTATTCGTACTTTGGTTAGGTTGGTTCGGTTTTAACGGTGCCAGCACCCTTGCGGCAGATACAACTTTGGTTCCACACGTGATTGCAACAACATTACTTTCGACTTCAGCAGCTTTTGTTACATCTGCCCTTTATACAAAAATCCGATTCGGAAAAATTGATCCTTCCATTTCATTAAACGGTGTTTTGGGCGGTTTGGTTGGGATCACGGCAGGTGCGGCGGATATCTCCATACTTGGATCCATTATTGTCGGATTCGTCTCAGGGATTTTATTGGTAGAAGGTGTCCGTTTCTTGGATACAAAAGTTCGAGTGGATGATCCGGTAGGTGCAATTGCGGTCCATGGTATTTGCGGTATTTGGGGAACACTTGCAATCGGTTTATTCTCGACTTCCAGCGGACTTTTCTACGGAGCAGGCGCTTCTCAATTGGGCATTCAGGCAATTGGTGTTTTAGCAGTCATTATCTATACAATGTTAATTGTCAGTGTAGTGACGGTCGTAATCAACTTCATTCTCCCAATCCGTGTATCAAGCCAAGATGAAATCGCAGGTCTCGATTATTCCGAACACGGCTCTTATGCATACGAATGGAGCCAAACATTGTTGGAAAGAGTGATCAATGGCAGTGAAGAAAAACCTGAACACGGTTTAGGATTGGCTGATCGATTGAACAACTTGACTCATGGAACGGTGAAAAGTAAAACTTCGTAAGAAATAGTGTAGTAAAAAACTTCCAAATAAGATGGCAAACCATCTTATTGGAAGTTTTTTTAATTTATCATTTTGTTTTTTGGGGTGAAAATGTCAAGACAGTTTGATTGAATAACGATCACATGGTCGAATACAGCAATAAGTTTTTTTACATTTGTAAAGTTTTGCAGATAAAGTATTTAGGCACTACCACCAATGGATAGTGCCTGAATTTGCTTAAATGGCGTTAAACGATTTGCTTAATTCAATGAAATAATCCAACGATTTCGGGTTGGCCATTGCACCCGGATTAATGGCTTTTCCGACCGGCATGCCAAGCAGAATTTTGCGGATTGGCACTTCTAATTTCTTTCCATTCAAAGTCTTTGGCACTTCCTCGACGACATGGATTTGATCCGGAACAAACCGGGGTGATAAGTTTTGCCGAATGGCATCCTTGATTTTTTGTGCAAATGCATCGTTGAATTGAGCCGGATCTTGCAAAACAATAAATAAGGCCAGGCAGGAAGGACGATCTCTATACTCCAGATCCACAACCAAACTGTCCAAAATTTCCGGGAAGGATTCTACAATTTTATAAATCTCGCTTGTCCCCATCCGTACACCGGAGCGGTTGATAGTTGCATCCGAACGGCCAAAAATGATGCAGCTTCCGTCTTCATTGATTTGAATCCAGTCCCCATGTCTCCAAACCTTTGGATAGGTGCTGAAGTAACTGTCCAAATAACGGCTGTAGTCCTCATCCCCCCAAAAATAGATCGGCATGGATGGCATCGGCTTTGTCACAACCAGTTCCCCCACAGAACCGATGATCGGATTGCCTTCCTCATCGTAGCTTTCCACTTTTGCCCCCAATGAGCGGGAAGGAATGATGCCTGCCCTTACCGGCAGCGTGATATTTCCTCCGACGAATCCGGTGCAAACGTCGGTTCCGCCGCTGATGGAAACAAGCAAGATGCCATCTTTAACAGATTCATAAACCCATTTGAAGCTGTTAGCTGATAATGGCGAAGCGGTTGATAAAACGGCGCGCAATTTTGGGAACTTAAAATGGCTGTTTGGTTTAAAGTTATGTTTGATGCAAACATCGATAAATGGAGCGCTTGTCCCAAATACGGTGATTCCCGCTTCTTCCGCAAACGCCCACAAGGCGGAGAGATCCGGATAGCTTGGGCTGCCATCATATAAAACAATGGTGCTGCCCACAATCAATCCGCTGACGAGCATGTTCCACATCATCCAGCCGGTTGTCGTAAACCAGAAGAAACGATCCTCTTTCCCTAAATCCGCTTCGATTTGCAGGGTTTTGATATGCTCGATTATAATGCCGCCATGGGATTGGACGATCGGTTTCGGCAATCCTGTCGTCCCGGAAGAATATAAAATCCAAAGAGGATGGTTGAATTCCACTTGTTCATATTCCAGTTCAGAAGATTTCTCTTTCACTGCATCCATCCAATGAACGGTTTTTGGGGACTTGAGTTCAGGTTGTTCCCCGACATGGTGGATGATGATGGAATGTTCGATGGATGGGATTTCATCCAATAAATGATGGATGGTATCCAGCTTGTCATATACCTTTCCGTTATATTGATAACCATTCACGGCGATGAGGAGCTTCGGTTCAATTTGTTTAAAACGGTCAACGACGCTGTTTAGACCAAAATCCGGCGATGCCACCGACCAGATGGCCCCGATGCTAGCACAAGCCAAAAAGCTGACAACCGTTTCAGGGATGTTTGGAGAATAGGCAACGACCCGATCGCCTTTTTGGATTCCGATTTTTTTCATATAGTCCGCCAGAGCTGCCACATCTTCGTAAAGCTGATTCCAGGAGATGGATCGGGCTGGTTGGTTTTCGGATTTATAAATGATGGCCGGACCCGGCAGTTCCTTATGTCGAAAAACTTGTTCCGTATAGTTCAAATGGGCATTTCGAAACCATTTGTAATAAGGCATTTGATCGCCTGTCAAAATGGAATCGTAAGGTTTGCTGTGGACAATGTTCCCATATTCCCAAATGGATTTCCAAAAAGCTTCTGTTTCGGTTGTGGACCATTCCCATAATGCTTGATGGGAATCAAATTGAAGCCCGTAATTTTCTTTCAGCCACCGTTTGTAGCGGCTGATTTCACTGTTTTGAACGGTATTTTCATCCGCCTTGTAAAGCAGTGTTCCTTCCAATATTGCGACCATACGTACCATCCTTTCAAGAAACTCATAAATTTATTTTATAGAAAAACATGATGGGGCCAAACTGATAGATTTTAATATATTAAAGTAAATATGAAAGGTGAAAATGAATAATTCTCATTTGCGAAGGATTTTTATGCATGATTTCAAGTCAGTTTTGAAGGAAAATCATCCTTAAGAAAGTATTTCTATAAAAGGGTTTGTATTTTCCGGATTTAGGGAATATACTCCATATATAAATTTTAGTTTTCTAATAGGAATAGTTTAATAGGGGTGATGGGATTGAAAAGCGATTTTAAACAATTAATTCATGATATAGAAGAATCCTACAGTGAAACAGTCGAATGGCGCCGCCACTTGCACCAACATCCGGAGTTGTCATTTGAAGAATATGAGACGAGCAAATTTATTGCGGAAAAGTTGGAGGAATTCGGTTTGACCGTTCATAGAAATGTCGGGGGTACCGGGGTAATCGCCAAAATCGAGGGGGCAGAGCCTGGAAAAACCATTGCCTTCCGGGCAGATTTTGATGCATTGCCGATCCAAGACTTAAAATCTGTAAGTTATGCTTCCAAAATTGAAGGGGTCTCCCATGCTTGCGGACATGACGGCCATACAGCGGCTCTTTTGGGCTTTGCCAAAAACATTTTGAAGTACAAACATCTTTTAAAAGGCAACATTCTTTTTGTTTTCCAACATGCAGAGGAAAAACCGCCAGGCGGTGCGAAAGACATGATTGCTCAAAATATATTGGAGGATGTTGATTATGTATTTGCCGCCCATTTGGATTCTTCATTGGATGTCGGCAAGGTTGCCATAGGCTCAGGATACAAAATGGCTGCCGTGGATCAATTTAAAATCCATCTGAAAGGTCTTGGTGGCCATGGAGGACGTCCAAATGAAGCCAATGATGCATTGGTGGCCGGTGCGGAATTGGTGGGAAGTCTGCAAAAAATAGTGAGCCGCAATGTCGATCCATTGCAACCCGCCGTGGTAACAGTGGGCAGATTCCATTCAGGAACAGCTTTCAATGTGATTGCGGAAAGGGCATATTTGGAAGGCACTGTCCGAACATATGATGCAACCGTGCGCAGTTATGTGGAGGAACGGATTGAACAAATTACAAAGGGCATTTCTTTAGCCCATCAAATTCAATATGAAATCGAGTACTTGCATGGCTATCCGGCCCTTTACAATGACGAAAAGCAAACTGAAAAGGTGAAACATTCATTGATAAGCGGACTTGGGATGGATGCCGTTGTGGACCTGAAAGCTTCCATGGGTGCCGAGGATTTTGCTTATTTCCTGTTGGAAAGACCGGGGACTTACTTTAAAGTAGGGGCAAGAAATGAACGAAAAGAAACCCAATTTCCCCATCATCACGGCAACTTTGATATTGATGAAAGGGCGTTGACGATCATACAAAAGGCGTTCGCTTATATTGCTCGTGAATATATAATGGATATAAATGGTTGATGCGGTTTCAAGTGAATCAAATATAAAAGGGGAAATCCATTCAATGCATATTTTTTAGAACAATTTATGGTAGGCATGAGATTCAATTCTTCTGCTTTTTTTTGAGATCTTTGTTCCAAATGAAAAATATTATCAATTTGTGGCGATTTTTTGTATAATTCAAGGTATGACTATGACATAGAAAGGAAAAGCGGATGTTAAAGCAATTTTTTTCCTATTATAAACCCCATAAACGATTGTTTATCATCGACTTTTCATGTGCCGTATTGGTCGCCGTTTTAGATTTGTTTTTCCCGATTGCGGTGCAGTGGTTCATCGATACCTTATTGCCTGAAGGCGACTGGGGAAAAATCGTGCAGGTGAGCGCACTTTTGCTCCTTGTATGTAAATGTCTGTATCAAAATGTACATTTTTGCTTATATAAGCATGTACACTTTTGACCGTTATACGGCTCTCTATACAAGTGAGTGCATAATTACAACTTGACACGGAGCCTCTGCGGGCATGATTATGCCGCTAAAAAGCCAGCAGTAACAAGGGCTGGCAAGCCAACCAAGGCTATCATACCCGCCACTCCATGTAAAGTTGTAATATACAGGGGAAATCAAAAATGTACATCTTTAAACGAGCGTTTTTGTACATGCTTAATTCAGCATTTGTACCTTGTATATCTTTTGAGCACCTTCATGAACTTTGTGGTCAACTATTTGGGGCATAAACTGGGGATCAATATCGAAACCGACATGCGCCGGGATTTGTTCAATCATATCCAAAAACAAAGCTTCAAGTTTTTTGACAATACAAAAACCGGCCACATCATGAGCCGCATCTCGAACGATTTGTTTGACATCGGGGAATTTGCCCACCACGGGCCTGAAGATTTCTTCATTGCCATCATGACTTTCATCGGCGCCTTTGTGATCATGTTCCAGATCAATCCGACGTTGGCGTTGATCGCGCTGATCTTCATGCCGTTTTTGATTTGGCTCGTTACATACTGCAACACGAAAATGAACAACGCATGGAAAGAAATGTACAGCAAAATTGCCGATGTCAATGCCAGAGTGGAAGACAGCGTTTCAGGCATCCGTGTGGTGAAGGCATTTACAAATGAAGAATTCGAAATGAAGCGCTTCCGTAAGCAAAACAGCTTTTTCCGTTCAGCGAAACTTTATGCCTATAAAGTCATGGCCGGAACCCACTCCAGCATTTACTTTATGACGCGGCTGCTCACATTGGTCATTTTGGTGGTCGGCGCCTGGTTAAGCTACAACGGCACATTATCCTACGGTGAATTGGTAAGTTTCGTCTTATACACAAACGTATTAATCAAACCGGTGGATAAAATCAGTGCGCTGTTGGAACTTTATCCGAAAGGAATGGCGGGCTTCAAACGTTTCCGGGAATTGCTCATGCAGGAACCTGAAATCAGGGACCGGGAAAATGCCATTGCCGTCCCTCATTTGGAAGGGAATATTTCATTTAAGAAGGTATCCTTCCAATATGATGAGACAAAACCCGTATTGAGCAATGTTTCCTTTGATATTAAGGCAGGGCAGACCATTGCCTTTGTCGGCCCATCGGGAGCAGGGAAGACTACGATTTGTTCACTGATTCCCCGCTTCTATGACGTAAATGGAGGGGCGATTACCATTGACGGAATCGATGTGCGGGACATGACGCAAAAATCATTGCGGGAACAAATCGGCATTGTGCAGCAGGATGTGTTTCTGTTTACCGGAACAATCCGGGAAAATATCGAATATGGCCGATTGGGGGCAAGCTTTGAGGAGATCAAAGCGGCTGCAGAAAAGGCCCATTTGAAGGAATTCATTGAATCGCTTCCGGACGGGTATGACACGCAAATCGGCGAGCGCGGCTTGAAATTGTCGGGTGGACAAAAGCAGCGTCTTGCCATTGCGCGGATGTTTTTGAAAAATCCGCCCATCCTGATTTTGGATGAGGCCACTTCTGCGCTCGATACGGAAACGGAAATGATGATTCAAAAATCGTTGAACGAGCTGTCCAAAAACCGTACCACATTGGTCATTGCCCATCGCCTCGCAACGATTCGCAATGCGGATAAAATATTCGTTGTAACGGACAACGGCATTGAAGAACAGGGAACGTATGAGGAGCTCTTGGCTTTAAACGGCGTCTTTGCCAACCTGCACAACGCGCAATTCAAGAAAGTCGAAGAAATGTTTTCACTATGATTTGTAATCGCAAGCCATTTTAATGAACTTGGCTGAAAAAAATGAAGTAAAACCAAATTGTTATAGCAATCAAAGAGGCTGGGACAAAAGATAAAAAACAGGGCTTGTCTAAAAAGTCCATAAAAACAGAGCGAATGGAGAAAACAATGAGTT
>ERZ777010.624-NODE-624-length-33098-cov-23.895318_pt1 | contig 33098 bp, 27 predicted proteins | sample MGYA00374963_ERZ777010 | MGnify/ENA primary metagenome ERZ777010 (study PRJEB29309, sample SAMN06268256) | bioreactor metagenome | isolation source: Joint BioEnergy Institute, California, USA | place: USA:Joint BioEnergy Institute, California, USA | collected...
TCCTGCCTTCTCTCCCCTGGGTGGCGGTGCAACCCGAGGTGCGTGCGAGCACGGCTGCGCTCGCCGACTGGCTGCGCTCTAAAGGTGTACGGGTCGGCGAAGCGTCACCGGCGTTCGACTGGCAGGCTCACTTCACCGACTACCTGCGTCTTCTGTTCGCGCAGACGTCGCGCCGCCAGAGCGCCGAGCAGCGCGAAGCCGATGCGTCACGCCTCCGCTCGCTCGGAACCCCGATCGAGCTGGCGATGGCCGACGGCCTCACGCTCGATTACGCGGCATTCGCGTCGCTGCTCGACCGGCGCGCGCTCTTTCAGCGCGCGTGGGCCGAGTTCTTCCGGGAATGGGATCTCCTGATCACGCCCGCGTTCTCGACGACCGCGTTTCCGCATCGTCCTCAGGAAGTGCAGACGGTCGTGATCGACGGCCGGGAGGTTTCTTCTCTGCTGCAGGTCTTCTATCCGCAGGTCGCGATCCTGTGCGGGCTGCCTGCGACGGCGTTTCCGGCAGGTTTCGATGACGATGGTCTGCCGATCGGATTGCAGGCGGTCGGTCCGTATCTCGAGGATCGGACGCCGCTGCGCTTCGCCCAGCTCCTCGAGCGCGAATGGCGGGCATTCACGCCGCCGTCGGGATACACATGAGCCTGCCGAACACGCCGGTGACACCCAGAAAGGCAAGCGCACTCTTCGGAGCGGCGTTCGCTTTCGTTTTCATGATGACATTCGACCCGGACGAGCTGCCGTCCGGAGTGCTGGCGCTCTCCAAGTGGGTCGTGCTCCTGCCTGCCGCGTTTCTGCTGGCACTCCGGCCGGCAGCACGGTTCTGGGACAGCGGACTCGCCCTGACGGGCGGTGTGTTCGCAGGCGTCTGCCTCGCGGCAATCGCTTACTCGTCCAACATCTGGCCGATCGCAGCTGTGTACTGGACCGTCATCTGGCTGCCGCCGATCGTCATCGGATCCGTCACTGGCGTGCTGGCGGTGCGCGCGTTCGCGTGGGCGCGGCGATGAGTTGCCGCATGACGAACGCTGTTGCGACTGCCGATCGTGCAACGCGCGCGCCGCCTTCAACCGGATACGGCGGACTTCACTGATGGCACTCTTCCAGGGTCTGTTCCTGCTCGTTCTTGGCTACGGACTGCTGGGGGTAGCCTATCGGTCGCTTTCCACGGGATGGCTGCCATTCGGACCGAATGGCCTCAAGGGGCGGCTCGAGTTTTCGATGAACCGGCAGCCGTTCGCATACTGGAGCGCATTCACGCTCTATTGCGCCTTCGCGCTGTGGCTCGTGTTTCTCGCGTTCGGCATGCTCTCCGGACACACAGCGCCTCTGCCGCTGCGCTGACGGTCACTGCCGCAGCAGATACCGGTGAAAGCCGTTACCGATCCCTTGCACGATATGGAACGAGCGACGACGGGAAGGTGCGTCCCCAGTCGGGCGGTAACGGCCGCCCGGTCATGATCTCGTTTCTTCGGCCGAGCTCGGCGCGCAGCTCTTCATCGAGCGCGTACTCCAGGAAGGGCGTCGCCGTCCTCAGCTCTGAAGCAGGAGCGAGAAACAGCAGGGAGTCCGACAGCAGTGGCCGGTCACGATCCGCGTTGGCGAGAACGATGGCGCGCACGCGCTCCTGCACCTCCAGTGGAACTGTCGGCGGGAAGCGGATCCTGCTCGCATCCATCGGGGTCAGGCATTGCCGTATCCGGTCCTCCAGACTGGTTCCGCGTACGGAAACGGCCAGTGCCGGCATGGGCCAGCGCGCCAGGATCTCCTCGAAGTGCCTCGTGCACTCGGCGTCCTGGAATCCCCGATAGGTCTGGATGACGAAGGAACTGCCGGGGTACTTCTCTTCGACGATGTCCCGCAGCGTGGCACCGCCCTGGGACATGGGACCATCGGGGTCCGCGGCGGCGAGCTCGGCACGAGCCTGCTCTTCCCACGGCTCGGTGCGATCGAAGTGCCCGCCGCCGTAGATCACGAGCGCCTTCCGTTTCTTCTCGAGAATGTTGTTGACGATGATTTCTGCGGCGTGACTGTCGCGGGCCTTCAGGACCTGCCGGTACTCCTGTGCCGTGCGGATTCTCGACCAGTCGATCGCCGGCTCACCCAGCCACACCTTGATGCGATTCTGCGGCGCGAGCGCGAGATTCTTCTCTCGCACCTGAGCGAAGAAGCGCGCGTACCCTTCGCTCGGCACGGCGGGAATCCACCCGACCGTTTCGGTCCAGACCTTGCGCAACTCCCCATACGGCACGGTTTCGCCGTTCACGTAGCGGTCGATGACGTCCTGATGCGCCGCACCGCCGAACTCGACCACGACGTTGCCTACGCGCTCGGCGAAGCGGGGGTCCGCGATGAGCGTCCTGTAGAAATCGAGAGCCTGGGCCACCCCGTGCACATCCGCCAGGCCCACGAGGGGATGGGTCTCGAAAGCCTCGAAGATTCCGTCGACGGCGGGCCTGATGATCGGCTCTCGGGCAGCTTCGATTTCCCCGAACGACACAACCGGAAGACAGAACGCCACAATGAGGGCGGGAAGCCTGAAGCCTGCCCGGCGGTTGATCGTCACTGCCGCACCTCGCTCGGCGGGAGCCCTGCCTCCTTGATGCGCGTTCGTGCACGAAGGTCGCACCGGCGGCATCACAACAGCATTCCCGGCTGGCGCGGCGGCTCGCGTACGCCCCGTCCGATTCTCACCCGGAACGCGTCCACGGCTCGAATCGATAGCCGACGCCGCAGACGCTCGCGATGAATCGGAGATCGTCCCACGTTCGCCGTGGCGCCCGGATGCGTGGGCGACATCCGGGCGCCTTCGACTCAGGTGGTGATGTGGAACACCCGCTCGGCGTTGCGGAAGTAGAGCTTCTCGAGGTCCTGAGAGGAGACCGGCGCGGAATCCATGAACTTCACCGCCGGCTCGGTCGGCTGGTACGGGTAGTCGATGGCCCACATGATGTTGTCGACTCCCAGTACCTCGATGCAGTACTTGAGCACTGCGTGTGACTCGACCCCGCTGGTCGTGATCATGAAGTTCCGCTTGAACGTGTCGGCGGGATCGGTCTTCAGCACGGGGCTCCGGCGTCCCTTGTGGTTGTGATACATGTAGTTCAGACGCCAGAGGTTGTAGGGGATGCTCTCCCCCATGTGCCCGAGCACGATCTTCAGCTTCGGGAAGCGGTCGAACACTCCGGCGAGAATCATCCGCACCGCGTGCAGGCCCGTCTCCGCCTGATAGCCCCAGATCGCCTTGTCGAGACCGTACTTGGCGTACGGCTCGCGCATCTGGTCCGAAGGTGACCGCGGGTGAATGTAGATGGCGCGGTCGAGTGCCTCGGCCGCCTCGAGAATGGGCCAGAATTTCGGATCGTCGAGATACTCGCCGTTGGTGTGCGAGTTGACGACGAATCCGTGGAGCTTGAGCTCGTTGACGGCCCGCTCCATCTCCTTCACCGCACGCTTCGGATCCTGCGGCGCGAACGATGCGAGCCCGGCGAAGCGGTTCGGGTAGCGTGAGATCAGCTCCGCCATCCTGTCGTTGGCCACCTGTGCCAGCGACACGGCGGTGTCGGCATCGAACACCTGCACGCCCGGCGAGGTGAGCGACAGCACGTGCATCGTCACGCCGTTCGCGTCCATGATCCGCAGGCGGTCGCCTTCAAGCGCGAGACCCTTCTGGATGGGTGTCTCGGCGGTGCGGCCGAGCCAGGCTCCCACGTCGAAGTGATCCGGCATCGCGCGAGCCGCCGCGGTCATCAGCTCGAGCTGCTCGGGAATGGAGAACGCCTCCTCCGTCGCGATGCGACGGAGGGTCTTGCCGGTCGCGGCCGATTTCATGGCGCCCCGTGGGGCGGACTGCGCGGCATGAGCCGGAGCGGCCGCCGCGGAGGCGACCGCGGCGGCCGACATGCCGAGAAACTCCCGACGATCCATCTTTCTCTCCTCGAAGTACTTCGCGGTTCCCGGCGGACGATCGCGCGTCAGAAGCGGCGCTTGATCGTCAGCGCGTACTCGCGCGGACGACCGGGCTGACCGTCCGACGCGCCGGTCACCGTGTACTGATCGAAGCGGGTCGTGAAGTAGTACTCGTCCGTGATGTTCGTCGCCTCGATCGCCGCCTCCCAGGCGTCATCCGGGCTGCGCCACATGAAGCGCAGGTTCGCCAGCGTGTACGCCGGGATGAGATTTGTTGCGGCGTTGCGGGCGTTCGCGTACTGGTCACCCTGCCGCGTCACGTCCAGACGCGCGCTCAGCAGCCCGCCGGAGCGCAGCGAGTAGTCGTACTGCGCGCCGAGGCTCCACTTGTAGCGCGGCACGTAGGGCGGATACATGCCGTACTGCGGACCGCCGGAGCCGGCCGCGGGATTGATCCACTTGTACTCGAAGTCGATGTAGTTGTAGGTCGCGTCGAAGCTGAGCCCCGGAACCGGGCGGTACACGGCCTCGAGCTCGACGCCCTTCATCTCGGCCTCGCCGGCGTTGGTGATCAGCGCGCACGGGCCCGGCCCGCCGTACTCCGGACAGCTCGAGAGGCTGAGCTGCAGGTCGGTGTAGTCGCTGAAGAAGCCGACGGCGTTGAGGCGCAGACGGCGGTCAAGCAGATCGGACTTGAGACCGATCTCGTAGGACACCAGCTCCTCGGGGTTGAACGGCCGCGCCTGCTCCGGGTTGAAGGGCCGGTTCGACACACCGCCGCCCTTGAAGCCCGTCGCCACCTGCGCGTAGGTCATCACCGCCGGAGTCCACTGGTACTGGATGTTGAAGCGGTAGTCGACCTTGCTGCCGTCGTAATCCGTGCGGACGCCGTCGATCGGTCCGAGGGCCGGATGCCGCTGGCCGTCGCGCGTGCGGCGGACGAAGGTGTAGTCCTTGTGCTCGTCCGTGTAGCGCAGTCCGACGTTGAACGTGAGCCGGTCGGTTGCCAGGTACGACACGTGAGCGAACGCGGCCTTCGTATCGGCATTGACCGGATCCTCGCTCGAGAATTGCGTGATGCTGGTCGCCGAGTACCGCAGATCCTGGATCGTGGCGTACACGGTCCGCTGGTCCATGTAGAAGGTGCCCAGCGTGTACTCGATGCGGTCACCTTCCAGCAGCGCACCACTCAGCCGCAGCTCCTGGCTGAAGGAGTGGAACGCCGTGTCGCTGGTGCCCAGAGAGTTTGCGAGGGGGCTCAGGTCGTTGTCGTTGGAGAAGTAGCTGTCGTACTGGCGATAGGCGCTGATCGACGTGAGCGACAGGCGGTCGTTGATCTCCCAGTCGGCGTGCAGCGAGGTGCCCCATCCTTCATACCGCACGCGGCCGTCCGCACGGGTCTCGATGGCATCGATCACCGTTCCGGCGTTCGGACCGGAGAGGTACCGGAAGGGAGCCGCGGGGCTGTAGAAGGTCACGTAGTTGTAGTACGAGCCATACGGCGGCACGAAATCGGCGAGCGAAAGCGACGTCACGCCCGGGACGGGCTGCACGTTGGGGTTGACCGTGTCGCTGGCGTCGACGAGCACGCCGGCTGCCGCGGCACGACTGTCGCGGGTGAAATCGACCGAGGCGTTGAGCTCCAGGCGGTCCGAGGCGATCCAGCGCAGGGCGGCGCGGGCCGCCGAGTAGTTGACTTCACCCGCGTAACCCACCACGCAGTCCGAGCCCACGGAGCTCAGAATCGGCACGCCGCTCTCGGGATGGTCACAGCCGTAGTCACGGATCTGGTCGTGACCGCGCTGCTCCTTGCTGACGCCCGAGAGGCGCGCGAAGAGGTTCTCGCTGATCGCGAAGTCGGTGCTCGCGCGCAGGTCGACACGATCGCGCGAGCCGTAGGTCGCGGACACGTATCCGCCTTCACCGGTCGGCTTCCTGGAGTACAGCTTCACCGCGCCGCCGATCGAGTTACGGCCTGCCAGAGTTCCCTGCGGACCACGCAGGATCTCCACGCGGTCCAGGTCGAGCAGATCGAGAATGGAGCCGGTCAGCGTGGCGTAGTAGACGTCGTCGACGTAAATGCCGACGCCTGGCTCGAGCGCCGGATGGAAGTCGAACTGGCCGACGCCGCGGATGGAAGCACCCAGCGACGGTCCGTAGGCCGCGCTGCTCTGTTTCAGCGTGACGCCGGGCGCCTGGGCGGCGACCTCGGCGATGTTCGTCTGGCCACGCGCTTCGAGCATCTCCGCCGACACGGCCGTGATGGCAAGCGGCGTCTCCTGCACGTTCTGCTCGCGGAACTGGGCGGTAACGACGACCTCCTGGAGCTCGCCGGCCGTGCTTGCGCCATTCTCCTGCGCCGCCGCCGTCTGCACCGTCAGTGCGGCGGACCCCACTCCCAGCGTGGTCAGTGTCAGGGTATGCCGGATTGCAGTGAACGGACGACGCATGCCCGTCCAATGACGCTCTCGAGTCATCGAATCCCCCTCGTTAAAGGCGCTCTTTTGAGGCAATCTCACGAAAACCGATGCAGGAGTCCGGCGCGTGCCGCGGGGCCGTCGCTCACGGGGCCCGGAGCCCCGGTGGCCGTTGTCCGGCGACCGGGCCGCGCGATGCGGGTGACGCATCAGAATCCCGGAGCGGAGCGTAAGGCTTCCCGGATGAAACCGGATGTAGCGAATGGTTTGCCCTCCAACTAATCTGTCTCGACAACTCACGGCCGATGAGCCGTTGTCGCTGACCGTACGGAGATCCAGATGACGATCGATCGCAGAACGCTGCTTGCCGGTGCAGGCGCCGTCGGACTTGCCACTGCATGCGGCAGAGGGGGAAGCGCGTCCGAAGGGGGGAAGCCATCGGGGGCGAGCACGCCTTCGACGGCGAAGGTGATAGACGTCCATACGCACATGTTCTCGAAGGGGTGGATGGAGGCCGTCCGGGCGGCCGGGGATCCCAATTTCCGCCTCGGCGAGGGCGAGGACGAAGGGTCGCTGATCTACCGGGGCCACAGCATCGGACGCATCGTTCCCGAGATGATCGACTGGGATCTGCGCATCAAGGCGATGGACGAGGCGAAGGTCGACATCGCGCTCATCAGCCTCACCGCCCCGAACGTGTACTGGGGCACGCGGGCGCAGAGCGCCGCCGCCGCGCGGACCATCAACGACGATTTCGCGGCCGCAGAGCGCAGGTACGACGGACGGATCCGCTGGATGGCCTCCCTTCCCTGGCAGAACGCCGACGACGCGATCGCCGAGCTGCGCCGCGCGAAGGAGAACGGGGCGATCGGCGTGTGCACGCTGACGAACATCCTCGGCACGCCGCTCACGGATCCGCGTTTCCGCCCCATCTGGCGCGAGATCGAGGCGATGGAGCTGCCGACGTTCATCCACCCCACCTCGCCGTTCTCCGACGGCATGGGACTCAGCGAGTACGGCTTCTTCAACTCGATCGGATTCACGGCCGAGACGTCGCTCTGCTTCGAGCGGATGATCTGGAGCGGCTTTCTTGACGAGTTTCCGCGACTCAAGCTCATTGCCTGCCACGGCGGCGGCACGATTCCCTATCTCATCGGGCGCTTCGACATCATGTGGGAGCGCACGGGCGGCGGCGGCAGCAGCATCAAGGAGCCGCCGAGCACCTACCTGCGCCGGCTGTACTTCGATTCCATCGTCTACAAGCAGAGCACGCTCGAGTTCCTGGTGCAGGAAGTCGGGGCCGATCACGTGCTCTACGGTTCGGACTTTCCGTTCCGTATCGGCGACATGAAGGGCGTCCTTTCGCGCGTCGATGCGCTGCCGCCCGAGCAGCGCGACGCCATCCGCAGCGGTAACGCGCTGCGCATCTTCGATCTCTGACACGGGATCGCTGCACGGCATCGGGGGCGCGGCCCGTGGGTCGGTGATTCAGCATCCGCGCGCCAACCCGCGCGGAACATCACCGACGACACGCGTACCCCCGTCGCGCAGCTGTGACGATCCTGCGTCCGCCGGCATGCCGTGGCACAGGGCGCGGGAACTTCGACAGGGGCTTCGTGGTCGGTTGCGCACACGTTTTCGATCGCCAGTCGCTGCCGATGACCGACACTCGTCCCTTCGAACCGGCTTTTCGTCCGCGCCCCTTCGCCGTCTGTCACCTGCTGGCACTTCTGCTGCTGGCCACCTGGGTGTGGGAGCCGACACGACTCTTCTGGGATCGATTTGACGATCAGATCTTCTTTCTGCTCAACGGAAGTCTCGAGTCGGAGGCCTGGAAGGCCTTCTGGGCCGTAGCCAGCCTGCGCCCGATGGATGTGGTGACGGGCCTCGTGATGCTGCTGCTGGTGATCAGGCGGGACTGGGCATTCGATGCCCGAAGCGCATGGCAAGCAGTGTTCGGCTTCTGCGCACTCGTGCTGCTCCTGCTGATCATCCGCGAGGGATTCGCCGCCGCCGTCACCCTGCTCGGATGGCAGCGACCGAGCCCCTCGCTGGTGTTCGAGGATGCGGTGCGTCTGTCGGAGCTCTTCCCTGACTGGGAAGTCAAGGATTCGTCGAATCACAGCTTTCCGGGTGACCATGCCGCGGTAGCCCTGCTGTGGAGCCTGTTCCTCTCGTTGTTCGTGAGAGGGCACCGGTTACTGATCGTATGGACACTCGCGGCACTCTTCATGATGCCCCGCCTGGTTGCGGGTGCGCACTGGAGCTCCGACGATTTCGTCGGCGGCCTGACCGTCGCGCTGCTGACGCTGGCCTGGGGCTTCTACACCCCGTTCGCAGCGCGCGTCGGCGGATGGCTGCACAGGCGGGCGCAGCCACTCCTCGCTCCGATGACCCGTCAGTCGCCCTTCGCCGGCCCACAGTAGTCGGCGCGAAGCGCCCGACCGGGCGAGTGACTGCGCAGCACGCTCAGCGCGTCCAGGGCGAGGGCATGTTGTAGGGCACGGTCAGGAAAACCGCCTCGATCTGCTGGATGCGGCCCTTGCGGATCTTGAAGGCCTCCAGCAGCACGAACGAATGCGGCCGGCGGAAGATCGAGGTACGCACGGTACCGTCGGTGAGCTCGAACTCGCCGAGACGGCCCTCGTGATCGATGAAACCTCCCGCGAGCACGATGCCGCGCTCCTCGTCGACGACGAGGAAGCGCCGGTCGCGCACGCGGTCGTCGTACCGGTATGCGCCCAGACGGAACTGATCCGCGCAGCCGAGTCGCCAGATCGTATCGAGCTTCGGGTCGGTGAGATTCGTCGAGCGCATGCCGTTCTCGCGGCGGTTGCAGTCGTCGGTGAACTCGACGTGCAGGCGCCCGTCGTTGAGCTGCAGGGTGTCGAAGTAGCCGTTCGCGGCGGCGAGCATCGCCTCGCGAGGCGTGCGCTCGGACGGAGGGAGGATCTCTTCCCACACCGGCAGCGGCTCGATGTCCGCGGTGACGAAGGGAATGCCCGAATCCTCCGGCCGGACGATCAGTGTCTCGATCTCGTCGACGAGCCCGTGCACGACCTTGAGACGCAGCGCGTACGGTGACTTCGTGGTCGTCTCCTCGAGCACGCCGAACACCGCGACCTGCCCGGCCTTCACGTCCGCGAAGCGCATCTCATAGGAGGGATCGAGAGCGGTGATCGTCCCCCAGACGCCGTCCCCGATGCGCAGCTCGACGTTGTTCTCCGTGTAACGCGCCCGCGGTGTGAGACGCAGCCGCGAGGGATCGCGGACACGCAGCGCCGCGAGATACTCGTCGAGCACTCCATACAGGCACTGACGATCGCAGGTCGGCGGCGGCGTCAGATCGGCTTCGTTCGCAAGCGCCGTCTCCGGCAGTGCCGGCATGAGAAAGGAAAGAAAACACGCAGCGGTCAGCAGGCGTATCGGTCGGATCATGGTCTGCACTCATGCCCTCCGCACGGACAGCAACAGTGATGACAAAGATCGATCGTCTGGAAACGCATCCCGCGCATCACAGACCCAGCTTCGCGCGACGACGATCGACGCGCGGGATGAGCGACACACAGAAGAGACAGAAGGCGATCGGCCCGAGGAGGCTCAGGAAGAATCCGTGCGCGCCCGCCTCGTGCTGCACGAGGAGCTGGCCGAGCAGTGGACCGGCCACGGCTCCTGCACGCGCCGCGGCCACCGCGAGCCCCAGCGCCGATGCCAGCATGTGCCGCGGATAGAAGAAGGTGCCGAGAGCCATGATGGCGAGGTGGGCGCCCATGATGCCGCCGCCGATGAGGAGAATCAGAGCGCCCCAGCCAATGACCGTGGGATCCAGCAGACCGAAGCCATTGAGCAGCGCGACGACCATCAGATAGGCCACGCTCAGCGTGAGAACCGTCTTCCCGCGATCGACGAAATAGGAAATGACGAGCCCACCGACGAGCCCCCCACCCTGCATCAGGGCGGTGAGACGCGACGCCTGATCCGGCTCGAAGCCGGTCTGCGAGAGAATCGTGGGCAGCCACGACTGGAGCATGAAGATCGACAGCATGTTCATCGAGTAGAGGCCGATGAACACGAAGCTCATCAGTCGGAAGTCGCCCTTGAGCGGCTGCAGCAGTGTCGCGAGGGGAACCGCCTTCTTCTCGGCCTGGCCGGCGCGATCCGCGTCGGCGCTGTCGCCCGTCGGCGGCGGCGACGGCAGCCACAGCAGGAGCGCCAGGGTGAAGAGCAGAATGCCTCCGCCGAGCAGGATGAACACCCCCTGCCAGCCCCCGACGGCGACCGCGGGCGGCGCGACCATGCCGGCGGCCGCGCCGCCGATCGGAATGCCGCAGGCAATGAGGGTCAGCAGACGCGCACGGATCGTCTTCGGCACGATCTCCGCCACCAGCGCGTTCAGATTGGTGAGGCATCCGCCGAGCCCGATGCCGCCGAGGAATCGCAGCAGAAAGAAATGCCACTGCTCCCTCGAGAACGCCGTGGCAATCGTCGTCAGGGCGACGAGGAGGACGGTGCCGATGATGACCGGTCGGCGTCCGTAGTGGTCGCCGAGGGGGCCGATGAGCAGCCCCCCGACGCCGAATCCGAGCGGCATGGCGGAGAGTGCAATGCCGAACTCCGCCGGGGAGATGCCCCATTCGCGCACGATGTAGGGCACTGCGAGCGGCATGGCCGCCATGTCCGCCCCGTCGACGAACATGATGAGCGCCGCGAGGATCACCAGCGGCACCACACCGCGGGCGGTCACCTGCGAGGTCTCCGACGCAGCGAGCGATCGTTCCATTGCCTTCTCCCGCGAGCTCGAACGTGCGCGCGCCGCGGTGTCGCGATCGCCCGCATCGCGTTACACACAAGAGTGGGGCCGGCAGCGTACCTCAGGTCCGCTGCCGGCGTCCGCTTCACTTGCGGTACGAGACCTGCAGGCTGATCGTGCGCGGCGGGTCGGGCAGGACGCCGACGCTGCCGGGCGAGCCGGTGACGGCCTGACGGAAGCCCGAGGTCGCCTTGTCGGTCAGGTTGCGGCCGATGACCGCGGCTTCCCAGTTTCCGTTGAACGGCGCGAGGCTCAGGCGCAGATCGACCTTGGCGTAGCCGCTCTGCGCCAGCAGCGGATCGGCCGTGGCGGACTGGAAGTGCTTCGAGGCGAAGTAGACGAGCGGCTCCGCACGCAGCTCGTAGTCCGCGCCGAGCGGCAGGGAGAACACCGCGCCCACATTGCCGCTCCACTCGGGCGCGTAGCCGCGGCGCTTGCCGGTCAGATCCTGGATGCAGCCGGGCGTCGTGAACTGCTGCAGGATCGTGCACGCGCCGTCCGGATAGCTGGTGTACTTCGCGTCCAGATACGCCACGTCGGCGGTGAGCGTCACCTGCGGCGTCAGGCGGAACGCGACGCTCGTTTCCACACCCTGCGAGCGCGACTCCGCGACGTTGCCGATGAGCGCGACCACGGCGCCGGAGGGCAGCGCGAACAGGGAGGCCTCCTGAAGATCACTGTACTCACTGCGGTACAGCGCCGCGTTGAGCATCAGGCGGCGATTGAGGAATTGCGCCTTGATGCCGAGCTCGTAGGAATCGACGGTCTCGGGACCGAAGCTCACGAGGCGCGACGTGGCACCCCAGCCGCCGGCCTTGAAGCCCCTCGCATACGACACGTAGCCCATGACGTTGGGATCGAAGTCGTACTGCACGCTGAGCGACGGCATGAACTTCGAGTCCCTGCGCTTCGGATCTGGGAAGTTTCCGAGCTCCGTTCCGAGCACCTCGTTCATGATGACCTCGGTCTCGGGATCGAAGGGCTGGAAGCTCTCCCATGAGACGCGGCCGTCGGCCGTGCCGTAGTTGAAGATGCGTTCGGCTTCCTTGCGGATGCTCGAATAACGCGCACCGAGGTTGATCCGGAGATTCTCGATCGGCCGGTAAGTCACCGACGCGAACGCGGACAGCGAGTCGGTCTCCTGGAGGTGCCAGAAGCTGCCGACGATGGGCGTCGTCGCGTCGGTCGTGCCCCTGGGGTTGAAGGCACCGAAGGGCGCGAAGAAGAAACCGACCTGCGTCAGCAGATCGAGATCGTCGGTGGAGGCGTATCCGCCGACCATGTACTCGAACCTGCCTCCGGTCTCCGACTGATAGCGGATTTCCTGGCTGAGCTGGCTGTACGTTTCGGTCTGGTACGTCGGCTGACCGTTGTAGCCGCGCACCGTGCCGGGATACGGGAAGGGGATGACCTGAGCGTACGCCTCGAATTCATGCTCGGTGTAGCCGGTCGTCGTGACGAGCGTGCCGGGACCGATCCTGAAGGCGTTGGTGAGCGCCGCCTCCTGGAACTCGAAGCGTCCATCGCTCGGGCCGTTGGCGGTGCGCCAGTCGAGCTTGTCATCCACCGATCCGCCGTTGGCATTGAGGTACGCGCGACACGACGCGTTCGCGGGCTGCTCGATCGGCGGAGGAGGAGGACAGTCGACGAGCTCCAGCGGCATGGCGTTGCGCGTGCTCGAGCGGCCGGCGTCGAAGCGGAAATCCACGTCGATCGCGTCGGTGGGCCGCCAGGCGAGGGCGATGCGTCCCTGCGTGGCGCGCTCGTCGGGCCCGTCCTCGCCGGTCACCGTGTTGCGCACGTAGCCGTCCATGCCCGAAGCGCGCCCGGCGACGCGCACACCGAGCGTATCGCTGAGCGGAGTGCTGAAACCGCCTTCGAAGCTGTATTCGCCGGTGTCCGGCGTGTAGAGCGCAGAAACGTTGTAGCTCGGCGTGCTTCCCGGCCGGCGGGTCGTGATGTTGATGGCGCCGGCGATCACGTTGGCGCCGAAGAACGTCGTCTGCGGCCCTTTCAGCACCTCGATCCGGTCGACGTCGAACAGCGCCGTGCGGGTCGAGCGCGAGCGGCTGCGGTAGACGCCGTCCACGAACGTGGCGACGGCCTGCTCGAAGCCGCCGTTGGTGCCGGAGCCCACGCCGCGGATCACGACGTTGTCGACGATCGCGCCGCTCGTGATCTGCACGTTGGGCAGGCGCGCGGTCACGTCGTTGAGCGAACGCAGTCCCGCCTGCTCCAGCGAATCTCCCGAAACCACGGAGACCGAAACCGGCACGTCCTGCAGGCGCTGCTCACGCCGCTGTGCGGTGACCACGATCTCGGTGAGTCCGCCGTCGTCGTCGACTGCATCGGCTGCGGCTGCCACACCAGGCAGCTCCGCCAGCACGATGAGCGACACCAGTCCACCGCACAGCCCATCCAATCTTCTTCGCATGCCCCCTTCCTCCGAATGTTGTCTGGTCGCAGCGCCCTTTTTTTCGGCGAGCCGGTTTCCCGATTGTTGAGACAACTTGCCATTCAATGAGCATCCCAGTCAACATTCCCCAGAAGCTGCCGGGTCCCGATGGCGCGGAGCCGGCGGGATGGGATCAGATCAGCGGCCGCCCGGCTCAGGTTCGAAGACCGGGCGAAGGAGTGGAATGAAAATGAGTGCACTGCAGGACCTTCAGGCGAAGCTGGCCTCGATGGAGGAGGAGCTCCGGCAGCTCCGGCTGGAGGTGCAGCACGCGCGCGATTACCACGCCATCTGCAACCTGCAGGCGGCTTACGGCTACTACATCGACAAGGGGCTCTACGACGACGCCGCAGATCTCTTTGCGCCGGATGGAACGCTCGAGATCGCAGGCCGCGGCGTATACTGCGGCCGCGAGCGAGTGCGCGCCTATCTGAAGCGGCTGCCGCCCTACGGTCGCGGGCGACTCTACAACCACATGCAGCTTCAGCCCGTCATTCACATCGACGTGCGCGCGGGTACGGCGAAAGGCCGGTGGCGCACTCTCATGCAGGTCGGAGGGCTCGGCGCTGAAGCGCGCTGGGGGGAAGCGACCTACGAGAACGAATACGTCCGTCTCGATGAAGGCTGGCGCATCGCGAAGCTCCACGGCTTCATCAATTTCTACTGCGAGTACGACCAGGGCTGGCACAGAGGCGGCGTACCGCTGCTGCGCAGTGTCGAGGGGCTGGCACCGGACCGCCCACCCACCATCGAGTACGAGTGCTACCCCGAGCCCGTGATCGCACCCTTCCACTATCCGAATCAGCGGGGTGAGTATCCGGGAATGCGCTCGGGCAATCGTCTCGTGCGCGACGTATCGGTTTCAGAAGAAGCATCGCAGGACCTCTTCGGGGTCGATGCTTCGCATCCGGGAAAGGCACAGGAGTGAGCATGTCGTACGCGGAAGACAGAGCGGAGATTCAGGATCTCGAGGCGCGTTACATGTTCGCGCTCGACTGGCTGGACGCCGATGCCTACGTCGCCACCTTCACGGAGGACGGCGTACTCGACTGGGCGCTGGGCGTCGCCAGGGGACGCGATGCGATCCGCGAGGAAGTGAAGCGCATGCGGGCCTACTTCGACGGCCTCTGGAAGGCGCAGGCCCCCGAGCGTCCGGCGCGCCTGCGTCACTTCATCGCGAACAGAACGCTGCGGATCGAAGGCGACCGGGCCTGGGGCTGCGCGTACTGGTTCGAGATCAACAACGACATCCGTGGCCGCTGGCCTTACGTGGGCGGTTACGGACACTACGAGGACGAGCTCCGCAAGGTGAACGGTCAGTGGCTGTTCGCGCGCCGCAAGATCTTCAACGAGTGCATGGCCGACCGCGCCGCGAGCGATACCAATCCTGCGGCAGTACTCTGGGGTTCTGCCGCGAAGAAGTGACGGACCCGCTTCGACGTCTGCGGAACCTGCAAGAAGAGTGTCGATGGGGCAACACGAGTCGACGAACGCGACGCCCGCGTCCGCGGGGGAGGACAAAGGCACCCCGGGCACCGTCGAGCGGGTGATCCGCCTGCTGCAGTTCGTCGCTGAGCGCGGCTCCTTCAACGTCAAGGACGCCGTCACTGCGCTGCGCCTGCCCACGAGCACCGTGCACCGGCTGCTGCTCCAGCTCGCGCAGATGGGGCTCGTGGAACGCGAGTCGTATCAGGGCTATCGCGTCAGCCGCGAGCTGTACCGGCTGAGCGGTCTCGTGATGCAGCGCTTCGACCTCCACGGCGTCGCGCACTCGCATCTCGTCGAGCTGGTGCGCGAGTTCGACGAGACGTGCTCCTTCGCCGTCTATCTGCCGAGCACGCACAGTGGCATGATCGTCGAGACGGTTCTGACGAGTCATCCGCTGCAGTTCCGGCTCGAGCCCTTCGTGAGCTGGCCGCTCACGTGGGGCTCGCTCGGCCGCGTGATGCTCGCGCATCTGCCTGAAGAGGACGTGCGCGAGGCGCTCAAGGGAGCCATGCCTTCGCCGGCGACCGGCGCGCCGCCGCCCACGGTGGAGAGCATCGCCGGGGAGCTTGCGCAGATCCGGGAAGTCGGCTACTACGTGGCGAGGAATCACAACGTGGCCGGCGCAGTCGGTACGTCGGCGGCAGTGCTCGGCGCAGGCGGCAAGCTCGTCGGCGCGATCGGCATGACCATTCCCGTCGCGCGTTACCGCGAGGAGCTGCAGCCCGAGATCAGCGCGAGGATCAGACACCACGCGCAGATGCTGAGCGCCTCGCTCGGCTACTCACACGAATCACATGCGCCCGCACACGGCAGGCACACTGCCGCACCGTCGGGACGGTGAATCCACTCGGAATGAAGGGGGTCGATCGATGAAGAGGGCTTCGTTCGGCGCGGTTCTGTATGTGACTGCAGCGGCAAGCCTTTTCGCCGCGGTGGACGCGGCCCGCGCGGATGAAGAATCTCTCGATGAGCGATGTGCCGCGCTGAAGGCGCTTTCCTCGCCGGCGTTCACGGTCGAGACGGCCGAACGCGTTCCGGCTTCGCAAATTGCAGCACGCGCGGACGGAACGACTGTCGAGGTGCCCGAGCATTGTCTGTTCCGTGCGGTGATCGACGCCCGACCTTCCGGCATCGAAGACCTGAGCTACGGCATCGGTTTCGAGCTGCGCCTGCCCGCGGAGTGGAACGGCCGTTTCCTGTTCCAGGGCGGCGGCGGTCTCAACGGCGTGCTGAACCCGGCGGTCGGCGCCATCGCAGGATTTCCTTCGGCGCTCACGCGCGGCTTCGCGGTGGTCTCGAGCGACGGCGGACATCGGGGCCGCGGCATCACGGATGCGCGCTTCGGTGTGGATCAGCAGGCGCGTCTGGATTTCGCCTACCAGGCGGTGGAGCGCACGACGCGAAAGGCGAAATCGCTGATCGAGCGCTACTACGGCCGCAAGCCTGAGTATTCCTATTTCATGGGCTGCTCGACCGGTGGACGCGAGGCGATGCTGGCGGCGCAGCGGCTGCCGCTGGAGTTCGACGGCGTCGTCGCAGGCAACCCCACTTTCAATCTCACCCGCATCGTCGTGAACCAGGCGTGGAACATGCAGGTGCTCTCGCGCATCGCGCCGCGCGATGCCGAGGGCCGGCCGGATCTCTCCCGCGCCTTCACCGATGCGCAGCTCGAAGCGGTCGCGACGGCCGTCGTGGAGCGCTGCGACGCGCTCGACGGCCTGCGGGACGGGATCGTCTACGACTACAAGGCCTGTGACTTCCACCCGAAGTCACTGATCTGCGGGACGCCCGGCGCGCCTGCAGGTGATCGCTGTCTCACCGAGGCACAGGCCGAAGCGCTGGCGGACGTTTTCGGCGGCGCGAGGAACTCGCGCGGCGAGTCGCTCTACGGCACTTACCCCTACGACACCGGCATCGCCACACCCGCCTGGAGATCGATGCATCTCGGATCGAACGGCCGCCCGCCTGCCGATGCGATACTGGGGCGGGACACGCTGCGCTACTACGTGCTGACGCCGCCCGATCCGGAGTTCGATCAGCTCGCCTTCGACTTCGACCGCGACCTCGATCGCACAACCGCAACGGCGGCCATCAACGATGCGGTGGGAACGTTCCATACCACGTTCGCCGCGCGGGGCGGAAAGATGATCGTCTATCACGGCCTATCCGATCAGGGCATGTCGACCAGTGCGCTCACGGACTGGTATGAGCGCCTGACTCCGCGCAACGATTCCGGGCCGCACGCCTGGGCGCGGCTCTTCCTGATCCCCGGCATGACGCACTGCGGCGGGGGCAAGGCCACCGACGAGTTCGACATGCTGAGCGCCATCCAGACGTGGGTCGAGGACGGTCGCGCCCCGGACCGCATCGTCGCCTCCGGCAAGGCGTTTCCCGGGCAGACGCGTCCGCTGTGCCCCTACCCCCAGGTCGCGCGCTTCGAGGGTGGGGATCCCGCCGACGAGCGAAGCTTCGTCTGCCGCTGACGGCATACTGATTGCGGCCCGTCCCTCGAGGGATTGGCCGGGCTGATGCGTACTCCGTACATAAGCCCGTTCGTGTGTATCGAGAATCGGAGGTGACCGGTGAATTCTGAGCTCGACCGTCTGCTCGACCGTCTCCGGCGCACCGAGCGTTCCCACGCGCGCCTCGACGAGCTCGAGACACTGGTCTGGAAGCGCATCGCCGCACGTGAGCTGGCGGCCCAGTGGCCGGATTTCGCATTGCCGCTGCATCTCGCCGCGATAGTGGGCGCTTTCGCCTGGGGCATCCTCGCCGGCAGCGGTGTCATCAGCGCCGAAGACACTGCGCACTCCGCCGACATCCTCGTCGAACAGGTTGAGTTCCTCGCACAGGAGTCGACGAGACCGCTGTCCTGAGATCGCGTCGTGATGCGGATGCCGCTCGCCGCGATGGACGAGTCTGAAGGCACGTGCCTTCCGGAGGAGCCGCAGGACTCCGTACTCGTCCGGCGCATTCTCGAGGGCGAGGACGCCGCGTTCACGCAGCTCATGCGGCGGCACAAGAAGTGGCTCTATCGGTTCATCTCCCGGTACGTCGGCCACGGCGACGACGCCTTCGACCTGCTGCAGGAGACTTTCGTCGCCGCATGGGCGGCACTCGAGCGATACGATGCCGACCGGCCGTTTCAGGCCTGGCTCCGGCAGATCGCGCTGAACAAGTGCCGGGACTGGTCCCGCAGAACCGCCGTTCGCAGCATCGTGCAGCGCGCGACATCGGAGCTCGCGCACCTGGCTTCCCGGGCCCGCTGGGCCAATCCCGAAGCGATGATCGAGACCGGCGACGCGTTGCAGAGACTCGATGCGGCCATCGCCTCGCTTCCCATTCACCTGCGCGAGCCGCTGGTGCTCACCGTGCTGGAGAATCTGTCGCATCGGGAAACCGCGCAGCTGCTCGGCATCTCCGAGAAGGCAGTCGAAACCCGCGTATACCGTGCCAAACGGCAGCTCAGCAGGCTGATCGGCAGACCGGACCTTCAGACACTCACTGAAGACGACGAACCATGAGCGCATCTCCTTCCGATCCCTCTTCCGCATCGCCTCGGGTGCTGCACATGCCCGGAAACCGCGCTCAGCCGCCGGGGCGCAACAGCGTGTGGACTTCCTGGCGCAACTCGATCATCACCGTCGTGCTGGCGGGCCTTGCCGCCTTTCTGGGTGCGCACCTCGGAAGCCGCCGCGTCGCCCCTCCGCCCGTACCGCTGAGCGAGCGCGTGTATGAAGTGCTGAACGAGAGCATGGATCTCACGGATCAGCAGCGGAGCGCGATCCGGAGCATCGGCGCGCGCTACACGCCGGAGCGCGAGAAGCTGCGGATGCAGAGCCGTGCGCTCAACGTCCAGATCGCGCGCCTGATGGCCGAGGAGCAGACCTTCGGCCCGAAGACGAGCGCTGCCATCGACGAGTTGCAGCTCGTCATGGGCGAGCGGCTGAAGCTCTCCCTGCAGTACATGCTCGAGGTGAGAGAGGTGCTCACGCCGGAGCAGCGGGAGTTCTTCGACCGGCGAGTGGCCGAGGAAGCCTCGATGTCGCGTTAGCCGTTCGTCAGACGAACGCGATCCAGCGACCGAGGAAGACGACGCCGGTCCAGAAGAGCAGCGACAGGCCGCCGGCGAACCGCGCGAAGAGCGGCGTCGCACCCGCCTGCCACGAGTTGAGCCGTTGCCCGGCGAGCGCGTGAAACACCAGCATGTTCACGCCGGCGAGCAGAATGAGCAGGAGCTTGTAACGGAAGGGCTCGTTCGCGAGATAGACCGTCGCACCGGTCGCGAACAGCACCAGCCCCGACACGACGGCCACCGCGAAGGCGACCCACGTGACGGGCAGCAGACTCCTCACCAGCCGCCCTGCCGGTACACCGGACGACCACAGGGACAGCAGCCGCAGATCGACCATCGCTATCGAGCCGACCACCGCAGTGAGCGCGAGCACGTGAACGGCTTCGATCGCCGGGAACAGCCAGCTCGACTGCGCGATGGCTACCGAAACCGGTGTGCTCTCCAGCCATTCGAAGAAGGTCGACGTCGTCATCTCAGAAGTCCGAGTACGCGATCCAGCGGCCCGCCACGGCAACGGTCACCCAGAGCAGCATCGAGAGTGCCGCGATGCCGCGGAGCACAGAGAAGCTCTGCGTGCGTTCATTACCGTAAGCAGCGGTCGCTCGGATCTTCCGATGAAGCATGCTCGTCACGGCGAGCGCACCGATGAGCAGCAGCAGCTTCATCTGCAGCACGCCGCTGAAGAGCAGCTCCTTCGGCTCCGCCACGACCAGCAGACCTCCCGTCAGCGCGAGCACGACGACTGCCGCGTGGATCCACGGCAGCAGGCGGTCGCTGATCTCCGGCAGCGGCTGCACACGCTCGAGGACGCCGAACACCTGCAGACAGACGACCCACGCCGCGCCCATCAGCGCGGCGATGGCGAGAATGTGCACGCTCTGCAGGAGCGGGATGGCCCACGGGGTCGCCTGGAGCTGGTGACTCAGCGCGGTGCCCGCGAGCCAGTCGGCGATGCTGCCCAGCATGTCATTCCACCTGCGAATAGAAGGTGCCGAAGGTGGGATCACACTCGTACGGATAGACGTACTCGCCCGGCTTCTTCGTCCACTGGATGTATCGAGCTCCGTTGTTCTCGAGGACCTCCGGGTCTTCGAACCACATCGTGGACATCAGCGTCTTGCCGTCCGGCGAGAGCTTGAAGCGCTCCACGACATGGACCTTGTCGCTGTGGTTGAGGCCGTTGTTGGTGATCGTCGCCGCGCTGAGGTGCGTCGTGTCGACGACGAGCTCATCGCCGTCCCAGTAGCCGATCGAGTGTCCCGTCTTCGAGTGCGGGGCTTCCGGCGGAGGATGCCCTCGCCCGTCCATGAAGATGACGCGGACGAGATCGAAGTACTCGTACTTGAAGACGATGAGGTCGGTGCCCTGGTGGATCTCGAACGGGAACGGTCCCTGTGTCGCGTAGACGATCGAAGGCGGCTGGCAGGCCTTGCTCAGCGTCATGTCATCTTCCGGCTTCCATGCCCGCGCGGCAGCGAGCGCGGCCGGCTTCACCTTGAGACCGCCGTAGTCGCCGGGCGGCAGCTCCGGCGCACCCGTGTCGTCGATGATCACCGTGTTCGGCGGCAGCTTCGCAATCAGCCCCGGATCGGGCGGGTGCTGCTTGCGCGAAAGCTCCCAGTAGCCGGATAGATCGGGACGCTTCTTTTCCTTCGCTTCGGCAACCTGTTCCGGCGCGCGCTCCGCCGCCACGACGTCGGCCGCAAGCGCAGACGCCAGAACGAGGACCGCGGACGCAAGACTGAACGGCACGCTCATTCGCACGGCCCCGCGATCTCAGTCTTCCGTCGGCTCGAACGGCACGCCGATGACGCTGCCGTCCGCGCGCATGGCCTTGCGCAGGCGCAGGTACTTCTTGCCGTCGCGCGCAGGCCAGCCCTCGATCGTCACCTGGTCGCCCGGCTTGAGGCTATCGTTCGACCAGCCCCGGCGCCGCAGGATGCCGGGGGAGTTCGTCTCCACCACCCAGGTCGAGACCTCCCCCGCGTCATCCTTCACCTCGAGAACGATCGAGCCGTGAGGATTCCGGAACGCGAAGGACTTCACCGTGCCGGTGATCGTGACGGTTCTGTCCTGATCGAAGAACACCGCGAACGAGTGGTGCGCGAGCGCGGCGGTCGCGCCGCTCGCCAGCGCCACGAGCGCAAGAACTGCAGTCAGTCTCTTCATGTCGTCCCTCTGATCGAACCGTGAGCGCAGGCCGCGCACTGGCGGGGCCAGCCCACGGTCTCGATGTCTTCATTCCGCTATACGCACCGCGGGCCCCGATCCCTCGGTACGCACTTTCCACGAGGCATAAAGAAGAGCGCACTGCCGGCTTGCCCTGCCGGCAGTGCGCGAGGTCCGCTTCTCAGAAGCGGCGCTGGAATGTGATCGCCCACTCCCTCGGCCGGCTCGGCGTTCCTTTCTGGCCGCCACCGAAGGTCGGGCCGTTCCCGAAGAGGTTGTAGTAGTAGAACTTGTCGGTCAGGTTGGTGACGGAAAACGCGACGGACCAGTCCCCTTCCTGAGGCTCGAACGTCACACGCCCGTTGAACACCGAATACCCGGGGATCGTCTCCTCGGGAAGCGGAGCGCGCGTCACCGCGCCGAAGGTCATCTTCGACTGATAGAACCAGTCGAGGCGCGGAGTGAGCATGCCGGCCGATCCGAGCGGAATGGCGTACTGAATGCCGCCGCTCGCGTTCCACTCCGGCTGCACGAGCGCATCCGGATGGCGATAGCCCTGCTGCGTCGGATCGTCGATCTCCCCTTCGAACCGGATGTATCCGGCCGTCGCGTTGAGGGTCAGCCGGTCGATGGGACGATAGGTCAGCTCCGCCTCGAAGCCGTAGACCTCGGCCGGCGCCACGACCTGCAGCGGCCAGCTGATTCCGGTGGTCCCCTCGAAGAACGTTCCCGGTGGGCAGATCGGATCAAACACCGGATCGGAGGGCTCCGTCGGAGCGGAGCACTGACGCGCACCGGCGCCACCGACGAAACGCTTGCTGTAGTCGCTGTAGAAGGCCGCCGTGTTCAGGCGAAGGCGCCGATCGAAGAGGTCACCCTTGAACCCGAGCTCGTACGCAGTGAGCTCCTCGCCGTCGAAGGGCAGGAGCTGAATCGGCGTGAAGGGTCGCGGCTGGAATCCCGGCGAGCGGAATCCCGTCGACACCTGACCGTAGACCATCATCGCGTCGTTGAAGCGATAGTCGACGCCCGCCTTCCAGTCGACGCGGCTGAGGCCGGCCTTCGCCGGCTCGTCGATCCGCAGGAAGACGCCGTGGTCGAATCCGTAGGACTTGCTCTCGTCGGTGTAGCGGAGACCGGCCGTCAGCGAGAGACGGTCGGTGACGTGGAACACCGCGTGCGCGAAGGCCGACGTGTTCTCCGTGTCGAACACGTCGTTCTGCTGGAAGTGCGGCACGATGTTGAGGAACGCGAGGTCTCCGAGCTGCACCTCTCCCGCCTGCACCTGATCGGCCGTGTAGTAGAACGCGCCCAGCGTCCACTCCAGCCGATCATCGATCAGGCTTCCAGTGAGCTGCAGCTCCGCCGAGAACTGCTCGTGCCCGATGACGTAGAAGATGTTGTTGATCGGGAACGGCGTCTCGTCGTCGTCGCGCACGGTCTGCCCGTCGTACTCACGGTAGGCCGTGATCAGACGGGCATGCGTGCGATCGGTGAGATCGTAGTCGATCGTGCCCTGCACGCCCCAGCCTTCGAACTTGACGACGGCGGGCAGAAAGCGACCCGTAAAGGGATCGCCGAACGTTCCGTACGTGGCGTAGGGATTGCCGGTCACGAACCGGTCGTCGATGTCAGTGCGGATGCCGTACGTCCGGTAGATGGCGTTCGCGTTGTAGGTCGTTATCGATCCCGGCGCGAGGGGAATCTGCGGGTAGACCAGATAGCTGGGAGGAGGCGTCTGCTCGTCGTCGGTGTAGTCGGCTGCGATCGAAGCTTCGAAGCGCTCGTTTCCTACGAAGCGGAGCATGAGCCGCCCCGCAGCCAGACGCTCGGCACCGCGCTCACCGAGCTTGCAGCCCTGACCGGCCGGCACGTACTGCGGGAAGGAGAACGCATTGTCCTCGGGGCTTCCCACCGGCACGGGATCGGGCAGCGTGTCCGCGTCGGGACCGTCTGCCCCGAGGCCGTCACCGATGCCCGCCAGCTCCGGCGTACCGTTGGCGATCATCTGGCACGTGAAATCGAGCACGTCCTGATAGCCGTCCCGGTGCTTCGAGACGCCGGTCACGCGCATGAACAACCGGTCCTCGATGAGCGGCAGGTCGTAGCTCCCCTTGAACTCGAGGCGATCGAGGTCGCCGTACGTGGCCTCGATGAATCCGCCCCGGCTGCCGGAGGGCTTCTTCGAAACCACGCGGATCGCACCGCCGAGGCTGTTCTTGCCGAAGAGCGTGCCCTGAGGGCCGCGCAGCACCTCGACGCGCTCGATGTCCATCAGGTCGAAGGAAGAGCCGAAGAGCGTGCCGTGATAGACGTCGTCGATGTACACGCCGACGCCCGGCTCGAACGCGAACAGCAGGTCCTGCTGTCCCACACCCCGGATCTGGATGGTCGGCGCGCCGGCGAACGCAGCGTGCGCCGGCCGGATGTAGGCGTTCGGCACCGACGCGCCGATGTCCTGGAGCTCTCCGAAGCCGCGGGCTTCCAGTGCATCGGCGGTCAGCGCGGTGATCGCGAGCGGGGTGTCCTGCAGGCTCTCTTCCCGGTAGCGCGCCGTCACGACGATCTCGTCGATCTGACGCTCGGCAGCCGCCTCTGACTCCTGCGCGGATGCCGGAAGGGCCGCACCCAGCACCGCCCCGACCGCGAACGAGACTTTCGCGAGCGGGATGCAGTGGGCCATTCGGGCTTTGCGCCTACTCTTATTAATATTAATAGTGTGATCCGATCCCGCTGCGCGAGCCGAACTCCCCTTCTCCATCGGATACTTCCCCCTTGCGTTGAGTGACGTCGAGAGCGCCAGGGCACACGCCTCACCGTGTGCCGGCGCTGATGACCCTGGTCTTTCTCATTACTGGTCATGTACGCACGAGGCGGGGAAATCCCTCACCCTCATGACGGAACCAGAGGGTCGGGGAAACCGGCCTGGCCTGGGGACCCTGCCGCCCCGGGGAAATCCGGGGCGGCGCGGAAGTGTGCGGTGAACGCGGGGAGGACCTCAGGGTCCTCCCCGCCATGGGGCCCGGGCTTGCCCCTCCCCGATCAGAGCTTCGTGCGATTACCAGCGATAGCCGATGGTCGCACCGAACCAGCGCGGCTTGTCGTAGATCGTCGAGACAGCGCCCGTGAGCGTCGCGAACGACGTGCGGAAGAGCGCGATCTTCTCGTCGGTGAGGTTGTTCACCCACAGCGAGCCGGTCCAGTGCCCGTCGTCCGAGGTGTACGTGAGGCGTGCATCCAGACGCGTGTACGACGGCAGGCGCAGATCCCGGTAGTCGATCGCGTTGCTCGTGCGCTCGTCGACGTACGAGACGCCGAGCTGCGCGCCGAGCCGGCCACCGAGCGCCGGCCACTCGTAGCGCGCAAAGCCCGTGGCCGAGAGATTCGGCGTGCCCGGCGTGGCGAAGCTGCCGAAGCGGTTACCGCCGAGCGGCACGTTCTTCTGCTCGCCGTCGAGCCAGGTGACCGCAGCCTGGAGCTGCCAGCCCTCGGCCGGGCTCGTGATGAGCTCGAGCTCCGCACCGTCGATCTCGGCATCGACGTTGAGCACGCGCAGGAAGCCGTCGACCACGAGATACGACTGATAGTCGTCGTAGTCGTAGTGGAACACCGCGCCGTTGAAGCGCGTCGTGCCGCCGAGGATCGTCGACTTGAAGCCCACCTCGTAGCTCGTGAGGATCTCCTGGTCGTACTGCACGTGCTCGAGGCCGTAGAACTGGCCGCCGCCGGAGTTGAAGCCGCCGGCCTTGTTGGCGCGAGTGACACCTCCGTACACGAGCACGTCGTCCATCGGCCGCCAGTTGAGCTGCAGCTTGCCGGACCAGTTGCCGTCGTTGAACCCGCCGTCGTAGCCCTGGAACTGCAGGCTCTGCGGGAACACGAAGGTGCCGAGGAACTGGCACATGTCCATGTCCACCGGCGGGAAGCCCGGTCCGGCCGATCCGGCCGGCACCACGCCGAACTGCGGATGCGGCACGCAGTCGCCGCGGTTGACGAGATGCTTGTCGTCCTCCGTCCAGCGGAAGCCGGCGATCACCGTCCAGCGGTCGGCGAAGTCGTACTCGCCCTGCACGAAGCCGGCGATCGACTGGGTGTCCTGCGAGTAGTTCGCCAGCAGGTTGACGAGGAACCCCGGGTTCTCGATCGTGCCGACGTTGGTGTGCGCATCGATGTCGATATCGAGGTAGTAGATACCCGCCACCCAGCGCGTGCGCTCGCCCTCGCCGGAAAGGCGCAGCTCCTGCGAGAGCTGCCGGCCGTCACTGTTCTGCGTGAACTGGAACAGTGGGACGTCCGAGCCGTCGGCGTCGCCGAGAAAGCGCGCCCGCATGTCCAGCCAGTCCGTGATCGAGGTGAGCGTGAGCCCGTCGCGCAGCCGCCAGTCGACGGTGACCGTCGCGCCGTAGATATCGTTGCTCCAGCGCGTCTCGTTGAACGAGCTGACGAAAGGATCGTCGTCGGGTTCCGCGAAGAAGCAGTTGCCGTACCGCTCGCTGCCCGGAGGCGCGAGCGTGAAGCCGAAGAGCGGCGCCGTCGGGAACGTGGCGTTGCAGTAGGCCGCATACTCGGCAGCCGAGCGCGGATAACGCTCCTCGCCCGTGGCCGGATCGACGATGAAGGGCCGCGGATCCTGTCCGCGCCCCGCCTCCGGCTGGAAGAGGCTCGCGCGCGCATTGACGAGCACCGAGACGTCGTCGTTCGGCTCGAAGAGAAGCTGCGCGCGGGCACTGTAGTTCTCGAGCGACTCACCGTCCTCGCCGGAACGGTTCTCGATGTAGCCGTCGTGCCGGTCCGAATAGAACGACAGACGCCCCGAAACCGTATCCGAGAGCGGACCGCCGACCGCACCCTCGATACCGAACTGACCGTTCTCGCCCACCGTGAGCTGCGTGTACGCATCGAAGACGCGGCTCGGACGCTTCGAGATCACGTGGATGAGACCGCCCGTGGCGTTGCGGCCGAACAGGGTGCCCTGCGGCCCTTTCAACACCTCGACGCGCTCGATGTCGTAGAGCGGCGCGCCGGCCGCCGGAAGGAAACTGACGTACGCACCATCAGTGAACAGAACCGTCGCCGCCTCGTTCTGCGGAGCGATGTCGCGCTGACCCACACCGCGCAGCGTGAACGTCGTATTCGAGGCGTTGCCGGACGACTCCATGCGCAGGCCCGGCGTGACGTCCATCAGTCCCTGCACGCTCGTCAGGCCGCGGTTCTGCAGCTCCTCGCCCGACAGGGCGGTGATGGCGATGCCCACGTCCTGGATGTTCTCGTCGCGCTTCTGCGCGCTGACGACGATCTCCTGGAGCTCCTGTGCGAACGCAGGCAGCGCTGCCGTCGCGACACAGAATGCGACCGTACCGGTGAGCACCCGTCGCACGGCTGTTCTGCAATTCATCGTCACTTCCCCCTCGTCATGCGGATGTTGTCTCGAATCGGAGACATCTAGCAGAGCGGACAGGGAGAAATCAACGCTTGACGAACTGCGTCGGCGCAACAGCCCGACGCGATGCACGCTATCGGATCCGTACTGTCGATTCCGATCGGGAGAGATTTACTTCTTGGTCAGTGGCGTGGAGGCACACGAAGCTTCAGGCACCAGCGGTCGGGTGCGAGCTCATCCGTCTCCGCCGTCACGGGAATGAATCGCTGGATGATGGAGAGATTGGTTCGGGTGTGGCTCGAGAGCGGAAGCGTCGTGAAGCTGCCGCCGGCGGCGAGCGCAAGCGGCACCAGCAGCTGATCCGCCAGGTACGGATCGACCGCGACGTCCGCATCGAGATAGCGGCGTACCTCTTGAGCGAGGTCACCTGCTACCTTCTCCGCGGGAACGCCTCGCATGCCGAAACCGATGAATACGCTCTCGAGGTGCTCCGCTTCGACCTTCACGTGGAGCACGTTGCCGGGTCCGAGCGCCTCTGCATGCTCGGTGACACAGGCATTCGGCCGGAGACCGAGCTTCGCCTGCAGCACGTTGAGCTCGCGCTCCGCGATGTGATCCGGCAGGCGGGACAGCAGTGCGTGCGCGGTGATGGCACGTATCGCGCCGCGTTCCATCAGCACCAGCTCCGTTGCCGCGGAGCGCGGCTCGATGGTCACGTGCACGATGCCGCCTCCCTTGGGGTAGAACCCGGGGCGCTCGAGCGTCATCTGTGCATTGAAGCCGACCCGCGCGACGACGGGCAGGAAGGCGTCACGCACGAACTCGAATGTCGGTGCACGAGGGTTGTGTGTGCCGCCGCGGAGCAGAACCCGCGAAGGCGCATCGCAGCACGCGAGAGCCGGAAAGATCGTCTGGAAGACGAGCATCGTGCTGCCGGCCGTGCCCACGTCGATCTCGTACGTGCCCGGATGGATCCCTGAGGGCTCGAACGAGAGCACGCTCGAGCCCACCTTGTCCCCTTCGACGCGCGCGCTGCTGATTCGCGCGGCCGCATGGACTGCGGCGAGGTGCTGCGCCCGGAGTCCCGGGTTACTGCGCCGCGCGCGGATGTTGCGCAACGTGACCGCGCGCCCTGTGCACATCGCGAGCGTGAGCGCGGTGCGGACGATCTGCCCGCCGCCCTCGCCGACCGAAGCGTCGATCTCGATCATGGCCCCGTGGAATACAGCACGGGCAACGAAACGGGGCAATCCGGACGTTTCGTCATCCGGAAAGGAATCGGCGCCCTGGCGGGCGCCGATTCCAGATCGATGCCCCGAGCGAGGATCAGAAGCTCGCGGTCACGGTGAGCCGTGCAGCCAGCGGTGATCCGGGCGTGATGTTGTTGTTGCTGTGCGCGTACTGGAAGTAGTGCTTGTCGAAGAGGTTCTCGACGTTGAGCTGCGCACGCCACCTGGCGTTGGGAGTGTAGAACACCGCTCCGTCCACACGGGTGTAGCCCGGCAGCTTCACGTTGCTCGCCGGCGTGGTGAGGTTCTCGATCGCGGCGAACACTTCGTCCTTGTAGACCACGCCGAGACCCACGCCCCACGTGCTCGATACGTCGTACCGGTTCCAGAGTGAGAAAGTCGTCTTCGGAAGGTGAGCGAGCTGCGCTCCCTTCTGCACGGTCGCCGACTGGTTGCTGGTGATCTCGCCGTCCTGGTAGGCACCCGCGGCGATGACGCTCCACCGGTCCGTGACCTGCCCGGCGACGCCGAGCTCGATGCCGCGATTGCGCTGCCCGTCGACAAGGATGAGTCGCGTCGCATCGTCGGGGTCCGTGACCGCCACTTTCCTGCGCTCGAGCTCGAACAGCGCCACCGTCACTGCGAGATCCGGTTTTGCGTCCCACTTGACGCCGACCTCGTAGTTGACGAACTCCTCGGGGTCGAGCGACGAGTTCGTCGCCGAAAGCGAAGAAAGCTGATCGCCCGCACGCGGCTGGTACGTAAGGCTGTACGAGGCATAGGCCGACACGTTCTCGACCGGCTTGTAGACCAGAGCCAGGCGCGGCGAGAAGAGGTCGTCGTCCGAGCTGAAGTCGGTGCCCGTGCGGCGGTTCGTGAAGTCCACCTCGAAGCTGTCGTAACGGAATCCCGCGACGAGGAGGAACTGCGGCGACAGAGCGATCTCGTCGTGCAGGTATACGGCAGCGATCTTCGCCGTGCCGTCGTTGTCGGCATCCGTTGCGCTCTGACGGAAGGAAACCGGCAGGGTCGTCCGCGGATCGCCGACCGGCACCTGGATCGAAGTCGTGCCGGGAGCCACGGTGTCGAAGTAGCCGGTATTGCGGAAGTTCTCGGTGTCCTGGCGTCCGAGCTCGATCCCCGCCAGGAGCTTGTGGGTGACCGCACCGGTCGTCAGCGTGAAGTTGAGGTCCGTCTGGTTGAAGAAGTTCTCGCGCTGGGTGGCATTGTTGTACGCGACGAGCGACACGAGCGTGCCCGCCGGATTGCCCCCCACCGGCGTCGTGTTCACGGCACCGGCAAACACGTTCTGATAGAACTTGTCGTAGTCGCTGTAGCGCGTGCGGTTGCGCAGCACCACGTCGTCGCTGAAGCGGTGCTCGACGAGGAGATTCGCCATCCGCACGGTGGCCTCGACCGGCGACTGATCCGGGTCGCCGAAGAACTCGCCGCGACGCGTCTCGAGCGGACGGCCCAGGAAGGACGACACGCCGCGATCGGCCGTGCGCTCGTCGTGGAAGTACTCCACTCCGGCGGTCACGGTCGTGCGGTCCCCCGCTCTGAACGTCACCGTCGGATTGATGCCGTAACGCTCGAGCGTCACGTCGTCGCGGTAGCTCTCGGAATCCTCGTACACGCCGTTGATGCGGAAGGCGATGCTGTCGGTCAGCGCCTGACCGAAGTCCGCGGTGATACGCCTGTTTTCGAAGCTCCCGAGCTGGAGAGAGACGGAGCGCACGGGATCGAACACCGGCTGCTTGCTCACGCGGTTGATGAGACCGCCGACACCGCCGCGGCCGAAGAGCGCCCCGTTGGGTCCTTTCAGGACTTCGACCTGCTGGACGTTGTAGAGATCGCGGTAGTACTGAACGTCATCGCGCATGCCGTCCAGGAAGAAGTCTCCCGTCGTGCTGTTGCCGCGGATGACCGGCGTTTCGCGGTTGCCTTCACCCTGCGCCATGCTCACGCCCGGCACGTACTGCATGGCCTCGCCGATGTTCTGCGTGTTGAGGTCGTCCAGCGTCTGACGCGTGATCACGCTGATGGACTGCGGCACGTCGCGAAGCGGCGTATCCGTCTTCGCCGTGCTGGCGGTCTCGGCCCTGTAGCCCTCCTCGAGGGTCGCTTCGACCTGAACCTTCGGCAGGACGGTCGGCTTGCCTTCCGCGGCGTGCGCTACCGGAACGACGGCGAGCGGCAGGCTCGCCAGGCTGGCTCGTATGAGCGGCGATGGCATGAGTCGAACCTCGGCAAGTCCTAACGGCAATTACGAACGAGAATGATTCTCATTACGATAACAGACGAGCCAAGGCTTGTCCAAGCGTGGGCGGCGACCTTACCGGCTCAGCCCTCGATGGACCTATGCCACAGAGACGGTGCGGTTCTGTCCGCCGATGTACCCGGCCATCGCCTGAAGCAGAGCGCAGACCGCGAGGCCCACGAGCGGAATCACCCATCCTCCCGAGAGATCGTGCGCGAGCCCGAAGAGGAGCGGACCGAACGCAGCGATGAGGTAGCCCATCGATTGCGACATGAGAGAAAGCGACGCGGCCTGATGGTGATCGCTCGAGCGCAGACCGATGAATGCCAGCGCCAGAGGAAAGCTGACACCGCAGCCGAATCCGCTGAGCCCGACCCAGAAGACCATCCACTCCGGATGCAGCAGCATTCCGACGATTCCGACGAAAATGACGAGCGACACGATTACCGCGAGCGCGCGCTGATCGTGCCGGAGGGCGAGCAGTTGCGGCAGGGCTGCGCCGGCCACGAGGGAGACGAGCTGGAACTCCGTGACCAGAAGGCCTGCGACCGCAGGGTCGTAGCCACTGTCCTGGATCACCGAGGGAAACCACGCGACCACCACGTAGAAGCAGAGTGACTGCAGCCCCATGAACGCGGTGACGCACCAGGCAAGGGGCGAACGCCAGACGTTCGCCGTTGCCGATTCCTCGATTGGCGGAGCAGGATCATTCGGCTGCAGGGAGGCGTACGCCCACATCGCTACTGCAGGGACGGCCGGCACGGCCCAGATCGCCAGCGCGCCCTGCCATCCTCCAGGCAGCGACCGCTCGAAGGGGACTGCCAGTCCCGTGCCAATCGCGGCCGTCAGCGCCAGAACCAGCGCGTAGACGGTCGTGAGCGAGCCAACCCGTTCCGGGTAGTCACGCTTGATGATGGTGGGCGCGAGCACATTGCCTACCGCGATGCCAGCGCCGAGTACGATCGTTCCGGCAAACAGCGCCCACGTGGTTCCCCCGGAGCGGAGGAGGACGCCCACGAGCAGCATGAACATGGCGATCGCCACCGTCCGCTCGAGTCCCACGCGGCGACCGAATCTCGCCAGCGGGGCGAACGCCGCGAATGCCAGCAAGGGAAGGCTGTTCAGAAGCCCTACGGAAGTGCCGGACAGACCCGTCGCCTTCTGAATACTGCCGACCAGCGGACCCACCGCGGTGAGCGCAGGCCGCAGATTCGCGGCGAGCAGCAGGAAGGCCAGAAAGGGCAGAAAGTTCTTTCGCACGGGTGCTCTTGTGTATGAAAGCCGATCGCAGGCCGCGGTCAGGTCCGCGTGCCGCTTCCGGCAGGACCTTCGGGCAGCGCGAGAGGATACCGGTTCTGCGGTAGAGAAATCCGCTTCCTCAGGAGGCTCCGCGCCAGAACCCGAGGACTTCGTCGAGGAACTCCCGATCGGATTCGTAGTCGGGTGAAGCTGCCCGACATTCGACGAACTCGAGCACCACTCGGCGCTCAGCTTCGCTGAACTGCGCGAACCTGTTCCTTTCGCCGACGTCGAGATCCCCGGACGGCGCCAGGTTGCAGTTCATCACCGCTTCCGCGCTCGACTCCGGTGTCGTGAGACAGACCTCGATGAATCGTGGCAGGTAGTAGCGGAATGCCTTGGGGCTGAGGAGCGGCAGGGAATCTCCGAGCCGGAGCATCTCGTCGTCGGGCACGTCTCGAGCCGCGTAACGCGACAGCCGCGCGGCGACCTCGTCGCACTCACAGCAGCGATGCGGCGTGCTCTCGTCGCGATCGCGCCGCGGCGCCTCGGCGAAAGCCCGGTAAAGGCGGTCGATGTAGTCGGCGACGTCCACTTCACTGCGGGGCCGGGCGATCACACGGCGGCATCTCCACATGTGTTATGTGTTCGAGCGCGACGAGGATCCCGGCGCCGAAGATGACGGCCCTTTCACGATACTAGCAGGAGAGAAGCGCCTCATGCGGGTGCCGATTCCAGCATCATGACCACGGCGGTCGAGCGTTGAGACTGATCCCGATGCGGGCTGAAACCGGGATTGATCAGGTTGTACTCATGGTCGATTGAAAGTCGTACAACCGGAGAGCTTCCTACTGCGGCGCGTTGTTTTCGCGGTGCATGGCCGCTGCCGATCGGAAGCACGGGCCGCACCTGCAGCGAGAATGTCCGATTGCTGTCGCAACGCACGGTGTAAGCTTCCGGGTGCCAGCGTACCGGCCCACAACATGCACGTGGCTCACAGAAGGGGCAAAGGGAGCTTGCATCTCAACGCTTGCGGCTTGTAAGAACAGGCGCTGTCATCTCTGCCGGTCTTGCGAACCCTCATGGAAGAGCTGCTGCGCATACTCGAGCAGCCTCGGTACTTCCTGCCGCTCTTCGTAGCATGGTGGCTCGTCATCTGCGCCTTGCTGGCTTATCTCAGCGGCTGGGCCGACCTCGCGAAGAGATACCGAGCGGAAGACCGGACACCGCTGGTCTGGCGAGTGATACCGTTTCGTATCCGGCTCGATCGGGCGCGGCTTGCGTAAGGTTCGCTATGGTGCCTGCTTGTCCGTGGTCCTGAGCGACGAAAGAATCTGCCTGTCGTTCATGTTCCCTTTCGGATTCGGGAACCCGCCACTGTTCCTGCCACGGCAGGACGTTGCCGCGATCACCCCTGAGCAAACGCGGCTCGAGAGTCGAGCCGTCATCACGCTGAAGGATCAGTGGGTGACAGTATCACTCCACGGAAAAGTCGGGGATGCACTGTTCGCAAGATATGCACATGAACGGGCGTTCCGTTCCACCCACGCCAAGTGATCTCAACGACGCGAACGACATGATCAGTGCGCGCCTGCCTTCGAGAAAAGGTTCAGCACGGTGTCAACGCCGATTGAATTTTGACCCACCTTGGACCGGAAACGCCGAAGT
>ERZ777010.628-NODE-628-length-32996-cov-31.427765_pt1 | contig 32996 bp, 34 predicted proteins | sample MGYA00374963_ERZ777010 | MGnify/ENA primary metagenome ERZ777010 (study PRJEB29309, sample SAMN06268256) | bioreactor metagenome | isolation source: Joint BioEnergy Institute, California, USA | place: USA:Joint BioEnergy Institute, California, USA | collected...
TTTTACAAAAAATCTTTTTGCAGCTCGTTCACTTTATTAGTTATGTCCCAGCCTCTTTCATTTTAAATAATAAACATGGCAACGATTGTTGTTACCACAAGCCCGATCACAACCGGAACCAGGTTTCTTCTTGCCAACTCAAACGGACTCACGTTGCAGATGGCAGCAGCCGGAATTAATGCCCAAGGCACCAATGTTCCTCCTCCGACATAAATCGCTGCAATTTGGCCCAATGCAGTCAGGGTGGCCGTTCCTTCACCAATCACAGCTCCAAAAAGATTGGCAATGGACCCCACCAATGAAATGCCGGAAAATCCGGATCCGTCCAATCCCGTAATGGCACCGACGCCCGCAACGGTTACGGCTGCAATTTCCGTTGTCAAAGGTACAACAGATGCCAGAGCCACCCCTATATCATTGATGATTCCTTGCGAATGTTCAGGGAGATAATCCCCAATGATTTGGGAAAAGCCTGAATCCCCCAAATAGAAGAAAGCTGCAATCGGAATTACCGGGCCAAACACTTTAAAACCAAATTGGAAACCCTGTATCAAATAGCTTGTCGTTTTTTCCAAACCTGCATTTTTATGGGCGAACATGGAAAGAAGCAACAGAATCAGCAGTGTCGTTCCACCGATCAACGCAGTCGCGTCTCCGCCGGTTAAATCAAAAATGGACATGGCCACGACATTTAGTAAAAAGGCAAAAGGAATCAAAATGGCGAAAAATCGCTTTTGTTGAATTGATAGGAGATTTTCTTCCACTTCTTCTTCTTTCTCTTCGCCACCATCAAAATTTCCAACCATTTCGAGAGTGCCTCGTTTCATATCGCGTCTAAGCAAGAAGTATGCAACAAATGTCGTTACAACCCCCATGACGATGACAAGTGGGACGCTCGCAGAAATCACTTCACTGACAGGAAGGCCTGCCGCATCAGCCGTCAATTTCGGTGCGCCTTGGATGACAAAGTCGCCGGATAAGGCAATTCCATGGCCGAATAAGTTCATGGCCATCGCAACCCCAAGGGCAGGAAGTCCAGCTCGTATCGCAACAGGCAAGAGCACCGCACCCAAGAGGGCAACAGCAGGGGAAGGCCAGAAGAACCAAGAAATGATCATCATTAAAATCCCGATGGTCCAATAGGCGAGTGCCGGATTTTTTATGATTTTGGTAAAAGGGGAAACCATCACTTCATTAATGCCTGTTTTTAACAAAACACGGCTCATGGCTACGATGACACAAATGATGATGATGGTCGATAACAGTTCGGTGATGGCGTAAATGAAACTTGAAAACACTTTGCTGATCGAAGCGACTAAATCACCAGTCGAAACAAGGGAAAGTAAAAAAATTCCAACCACACAAACAAGAGTTGTATCCCGCCGTTTCACCATAAATCCGATGATGAGTGCGATGAACACGACGTAAATCCAATGCAGTGCCGTCAACTCAATACCCATAAGTCACTTCCTCGATTCTTTTTTTGTCTAGCATATGAGGCAAATGACCAATGGGTGTGTGCTTAAAAGGGATACATTTTGAAGGAGGATTATTTGGTAAATTGGAGGGAGACGGCCGTAAACTTTATCTTAGTAGTCGGAAATATCAAGAGTGGTGTTGAGGCAGTAACGGGAATAGACCCAATCACCGGAAGAAAACGGAGCTCATTTGAACGAGGGGGCTCTGCAGCAAGTATATAGGGCAGATGACAACGTTAATATGTTGTAGTCACCATTAAATCTTCTTCTGTAATCTCTTGCTCGATTTCTTCTTTATTTTCGTCAACATCTCGAAACTCTGTCATCGAAATTTCTCCATTTTATAAGTAATGGTACCAAGGAATAGATTTTTCGTGAAAATTTTGTTGAATCTACCGTTACGTGAGCTTTTATAATGAAGAAAAGGATGTGAAATATATGTATACAATTGGTCAATTTGCTAAAAAAACAGGGATGACGATTCGAGCTCTCCGCTTTTATGACGAGAAAGGCATTTTAAAACCTGCAGCTCTAACAGATGGCGGACAAAGACTGTATAATGATGAGAATATTGTCGAAGCTCAAAAAATTGCAACATATAAGTACTTGGATTTTTCGATTGAAGAAATGAAAGCACTCCTAAAAGAGGAAGTTCCGCTGCTCGATTCACTTAAAGAGCAAAAGTCGATGCTTGAAGAAAAGAAAAAACATATTGAATCCATTATTAACACTTTGGATACGGCTATTTCGATTTATGAAAAAGTACAAGTGTCTGAACCTACACTGCTTCTTCTTGTGATGCATTCATTGCTAACGGAAGATGAGCAAAAGTCGTTTTTGCTTAAATTTGTCGATGAAGAAATAGTAGAAGAAATGTATTCAATGATGAAGATGAATTTTGTCGAAATTAACCGTCGTTATATCGAAGCATGCTACCAACTGAAAATTGCCTATAGTGAAAATGCACCAGATGAAGAAGTAAAAGAGTTGATTTGGAAATTGTTAAATATTATGCCGCAGGATTTGCTAATCAAAATTGCCGAGGCATTTAAGGATGTAGAAAATTTAGAAGTAGATACTTGGCTCTTCCCATCACCATTCACGCAAGATGAAGAACAATGGCTTTTGGAGCAAATGGCTAAGCATCAAGTGTTAGGGGATGATTTTTTTGAAGCTGAAAATGGATGAATTATGGCAATTGATGAAGAAAAGCCAATTTCCAAAAAAATTAGTCGCATTCGTATTAGTACTCGGGCTTTTTGACACAGCTCTTGGACTTACGGTTCCGTTATTAACGGTAAATTTAATCAATGGTTTTTCTGTTGAAGATTTCGATTGGTCGACTTTAATGCTTGTTGTGTTTGCTCTGATTTTACAAGCAATATTCAGTGGGTTAACGTTCTTTTTTATGCGAAAACTTGGCGAACGAGTTGTTGCGAACATGCGAAAATTTTTATGGAGTCATGTGCTAAGACTAAAAGTATCCTTTTTTGATCGAAACGAAACGGGCAGCATTCTTAGTCGAATTACACAAGATACAAGCATAGTGAAAGAACTTGTAACAGACCAACTAGTGAGTTTTGTGACAGGAATTTTTTCAATCATTGGTGCGATCGGAATTTTGCTTTGGCTTGATTGGAAAATGACCCTTCTAATGCTTATTTCTGTACCTCTTGCAATTGTGGTCATGCTGCCCCTAGGTTCAAAAATGCACAAAATCGCAAAAGAAAACCAAGATCAACTAGCGAAATTTAGTGGACAACTTGGCAGAATTTTATCCAATATTCGATTAATCAAATCAACACAAGCTGAAGAGAAAGAAACAAAGGAAGGCGCGCAAAATATTGAAGGCCTATATGGCTATGGCGTTAAAGAGGCTAGAATAATGGCCATTTTATCGCCAATTATGACGCTTATTATGATGGTGGTGCTTATTTTAATTTTCGGGTATGGTGGAGCACAAATTGCATCAGGCAATATTTCAGCTGGAGAGCTGGTCGCGATCATGATTTATTTAGTGCAAATCATCATCCCGTTTACACAAATGGCTACGTTTTTCACAGCACTTCAAAAGGCGCTTGGTGCCACTGAACGCATTCAGCAAATTTTAAAGGAACCTATTGAAATAAAAGAAGGGATAGACTTACCAGAAACGCTTCAAGACTTAGTGTTTGAAAACGTGACGTTCCGCTATACTGATAAAGATGTATTAAAAAATATGAGCTTTACAATACCTGCTGGAAAGACAACCGCCTTTGTCAGCCAAAGCGGCGGTGGAAAAACAACGATATTTTCATTGATTGAACGATTTTACGAGGCATCGGAAGGGACCATTCGATATGGTCGCACGGACATTACGCAATTTGATTTGTATAAATGGCGAAATTTGATTGGCTACGTATCTCAAGAAGCCCCACTTTTGAATGGAACCATTCGGGATAATTTAAAGTATGGTAATCCAAATGCAACAGAAGAAAAAATGAAAGAAGCGTTAAAAGCAGCTTTTGCTTGGGATTTTGTCGATAAATTGCCAGAAAAGCTGGATACATCCGTTGGAGAAAACGGTATTAAGTTATCGGGAGGGCAAAAGCAACGAATCGCCATAGCCCGTGCGATCTTACGAAACCCTCAGCTCCTTTTACTGGACGAGGCAACTTCCAACCTTGACAATGAATCCGAGCGGGAAGTACAACTTGCCTTATCGAACTTAATGAAGGGGAGAACAACGATAGTTATCGCTCATCGACTATCCACTATTACAAATGCTGATCAAATTCTTGTTTTTGAAGATGGCCATCTTTCAGGAAAGGGCACTCACCATGAATTATTAAAAAATCATTCTTATTACAAACAGCTTTGGGAAAACATTACTTAATAAAGGCCGGGACAAAGAGTTAAATAAGCACCCTATTCGGGTGCTATTTTTTTTGAAAAAAATGGCACTCTTTCTTGATGTAAATAGTAATAATTACGATTATCAACGAATACATTATGGAGAAAATAATTTTTTCTGCGGATTTTAGTAAATGAAAGTGGGAGTTCGGATGCAAACGAAATTGAAAAATGTTAACCAGTTTTTATCCCTTTTGCTTATAGGGTTTTTCCTTTTGTTTTTGGTTCCTATTTTTATTGATTACGAAGGATTTGCTTTACCAAAATCCTTTTATCAATTTAATACCATTTTTCTTAGTATTTTAATAGAAGCAATTCCATTTGTGTTGATTGGAGTGTTAATAGCGGGATTTATCCAAATGTTTATTACGGAGGATCATATTCGAACGTTCATTCCAAAGAATAAAATATTGGCAATTTGGATGGGCTGTATTATTGGATCCCTGTTTCCGGCATGCGAATGCGGGATTGTGCCGATTGTCCGGCGTTTAATTGAAAAAGGGGTGCCCCTTTATGCGGGAGTGGCTTTTTTATTGACGGGACCTTTAATTAATCCCATTGTGATATTATCGACTTATATGGCCTTTGGAAATGATTTGGAAATGGCATTGCTCCGGATGGGAGTCGGATTTGTGGCCGCTTTACTCATTGCATTCATCGTCAGTATACTCTATCCATCGAATCAACTTAAACGGGTGAATAAAAAGAAGACGATCATTTTGAAGAAAAGGCGGCCGATTGGGACAAGAATCATGGATATGTTCAAACATTCAATCGATGAATTTTTCGACATGAGCAAGTATTTAATTATTGGTGCGATGGTAGCGGCATTATTTCGAACGTTCGTGTCAATACAAAGCTTATTTCCATTTGGAGATGGATTGCTTCATTCGACAGTTGTCATGATGGTGCTTGCTTATGTTTTATCATTATGTTCGGAAGCGGATGCATTTATTGCGGCATCATTTAAAACGATGGTTCCTTCAACATCCATCTTAGCCTTTCTCGTTTATGGCCCGATGATTGATTTGAAAAATACTTTTATGTTACTCAGTGTGTTTAAATTCAAATTTGTAGTTGGACTATTTATTCTCATAACTTCCATTGTTTTTACGTTTGTTACTTTAACGAATTTTCTTTAGGAAGGGGATTGAATGGGTATCAACACGCAGCAATCATTGAAAGCAATGATACTAGGGTTGTTCGCACTATTTTTTCTCAAGCTTCATATGACAGGGGATATTGGGAAATACATTAATCCGAAATACGATTTTATGAGTAAGATTGCAATCGGTTTTTTTTTGATTTTCTTGTTGATTCAAGTGCCAAGAATTTTTCAAAAGAGGCATGCCCATCACGATTGTACGAATCATTGCTGCCATCATCATCATGAAAAATGGAATGTCGGGAAAATCATAAGTTTTGCCATCGTTATTTTTCCAATCATGACTGGTTTGACATTTGCTCCTGCAACATTAAATTCTTCGCTTGCTGCCAATAATGGGTCAATCCTTTCACAAATCAGTTATCAAAAAGAAGAAGCGTCATTGGAAGAATTGCTCAATCAAAATTCGGAGTCATTAACGGAAAAAGAATCGATTGATATTTACTCCAGTGATTATGAGCCATTAGTAAACGAAAATTATTTAACGGAAGAGGAAATAAAATCAAAACATGAAAAACTCCAAAATGCGGAAATTATTGAAATGGATGAGGATATTTTTATTTCCTATTACAGCAGCATTAACGATAATCCATCATCCTTTGAAGGCAGAACGATCAAAATGAAAGGATTTGTATTTAAAGAAGGGGATTTTACGGAAAATCAGTTTGTCCTATCGAGATTTTTTATTACCCATTGTGTTGCTGATGCGAGCGTGATCGGATTTTTGGCGGAATTGGACGGGGCCGATCAATTACAACAGGATTCATGGTTGGAAATCGAAGGAGGATTGGCTGTTGCAAATTATCATGGAATGGAAATCCCCAAAATCAACGTCACAAATTGGAAAATCATTGAGGAACCTGAAGAACCGTATATATTCCCGATTCAAACATGGGTAGAATAAACGATTTCATCCAAAAAAGCTTATTATGTTTCGGGCAGAACCATTACAGGTATCTGTTTCTTCCATTTTAAAATTTGGCCTATTATAACAGTTCACGCATTCGGATGCTTTACACCGCGTGCTGTTATAATAGGTTTTAATTTTACAGGGACAGCGAAGTCATTTGGAAGTAGGTTTCGTAAGTTTAGGGAATATCGAAAGAACGAAAGAGGGTAAAATTTACATTTTCTCTTATGAATGGCAGTACGTTATTCAAAAAACTTCGCCACATTTTGATTCCGCATGGCTTCTTGTTTTTGTTTGTTGTTTACATGGGTATAAATTTGCGTGGTACTTAAATTGGTATGGCCCATCAACTCTTGTACCGTCACAAGGTCGACCCCTTCCCGCACAAGTCTTGTGCCGAACGTATGTCTCAATTTATGGGAAGATAACTTTTTGCTTTGTAAATAATGGAAGTCGGGTAAACTTTTCAGCCTATTGAATGCCTCTTCCGAAATCATTTGAATTCTTCTTCTTGAAAGTCTTTCTCCCCGTTTTGAAACAAAAAAGGCATTGCGATGTTCCGGCTTTGGCGTTGGCCGATACATGTGTTCGTACTCCATTAGTAAATGAAACAAGGGGGCAGGCAATGGAATATAGCGAGCTTTGCTCCCTTTTCCCATGACATTAATGCCGGGTTCGTTTTCATCCCGAATGAGATCTGATGTGTTTAAATGATAGATTTCAATGACACGTAATCCAGCCAGACTCATAAGCATCAATATGCATTTATTACGGATATGGTATTGGTCATGTTTAATGCATTGAAATAGCAAACGAAGCTCTTCATCGTTTAAATAGGTGGGCAATGGATTTTTTTCAGTTTTTGCTATATCGATTTCAAGAGCCGGGTTAAAGTTCAGCTCCTCCGCTTTCACAAGGGATTTAAAAAACGTTCGCAAAGACATCAATCTCCGGTTGCGCGTTGTTTTTGCCTTGCCTTTTTGCGTTTTCCTCAAATATTCTTGGATATTTTTCGATCCCACTGTGTCGAGTGGAATCAACTTTTCTTCCTTTTCAAACAGGAAAGTTAGAAAAGACTGCACATCAGATAGATAACATTTAATTGTATAAGGCGAATAGCCCAAATCCTCCAGATAGGTTTTAAAAATATCGATTTCATTTTCATAATGGTCTAAGACTTGTTGTGATTCCATCATCTAAACCTCTTTTCAGGCCTTGTAGTTTCTGAATCAGCTTTTTCATCAAATAATCTATTGAGTCCATAAGATAGGGGATTGTTCGTTAAACAAAGGAAATTAAAAAATTAAAAACATAACTGCATATAATATACATTATATGCAGTTAAAAGTAAAATACAGGAAATAATATAAGGGGAATATGAAGCTCTCTGTAAGCGATTCTCAGATGATTTTGAAGGGAACGGTTCGCAAAATCATTTTTCGATGCGTCTCAGGGCGTCACAGGGAAAGATCCGGTTTATTCCATGTATATAGGTGGACGAGGTGTCATGATCCATTGCCGAAAGGGACAAGCGGGGAAAGTGCCAACAACGTACATATTGGGTTTTTGGCACTATTAATTTTATTTGTCAAAATTCATAAAGCTATTTTTATCTGGAGAGAAAATTGTTATGATTTGAAAAAGTGCATATAAAGGAGAGGAAACAAAATCGCCAGAACAGTTATATTCATTTTATCGGTACTTTTTTTAGCAGCGTGCAACATAGATTCGGAAAATGCTTCGGATATTTCATCCCCGCCAAAAATAGAAACGGAAGAGCCTCTAACTGTACCCGATGCTCCGGTGACATATACCGCAACCATTTCGGCGGTCGGCGATATTTTATTACATAATTCTGTCTATGAAGATGCATCCATCGGGAATCAACAATACGATTTCACCAAAATGTTCCGTGAGGTGAAGCCTTATTTGGAAAGTGCGGATATCACGGTGGCGAACTCGGAAAGTATTATCGGCGGAAAAGAGTTGGGGCTTTCCAGTTATCCTCAATTCAACAGCCCGTTTGAAATCGGCGACGCATTGAAAGATTCGGGTGTGGATGTGGTGAATATGGCCAACAATCATACACTCGATCGTGGGGAGCGTGCCATACTGAATGCAACCAACTATTGGAACCAGATCGGTATCATCTATGTTGGGTGTGCCGCAACAGAAGAGGAATCAAAAATTATCAAAACGATAACGAAAAATCATATTACCTTTTCTTTTTTAGGGTATACATACGGGACAAACGGGATTTCCGCGCCTCCAGGCAAGGATTATTTAGTCAATTATATAAATTTGGAAAAAATGAAAGAGGATATCCAACGGGCAAAGGAAATTTCTGATGTGGTTGTCGTGAATGTACATATGGGGAATGAATATGAGCGCCAATTCAATGATTTCCAGGATGAGATTGCCCAACATTTGGCTGATTATGGTGCCGATATCGTTTTTGCCCACCATCCCCATGTATTGCAGCCGGCGAAATGGTACACAGGGGAAAAAGGGAATCAAACCTTTGTCATTCATTCGTTAGGCAATTTTTTATCCGGACAAGATCGGCTTTATACACGTATTGGAGCCATTTTGCAATTGGATGTGAAGAAGACGGTCAATTATGACGAGTTTGGCAAAGAGCGTTCAACGATTGAAGTCATGGATCCCCAGTTGCTTCCAACTTATGTAAAGTTTCAACGTTGGAGAAATTATGAAATTCTTCCATTATATAGCGTTACCAACGATGAACTGCAAAATGCCCAATGGATTTATGAAGAAATCAAATCCCATATGATGCAGTACATGCCTGAAATCACATTTATTGAATGGGAGCCGGTACAATAATCATCACAAATTTTTCAAGCTGAGTATACAGTGGCTATACTTAGCTTTTTCTTTTTGTCATATCCGTTCCGCCTTTGGACATTCTAAAGATAAGGTGTTTGGATTAGTATGGAGCAATTCATCACATTTATGTAAAAAGAAAGGAGTGAGAAAGTGCCGATTCATTTGTATATCGAACAGTATTTTCAACAATATCCGAAGGCAAGAAAAACGGGCATTGAAGTGAAAAACCCGCCTCTGGAAAAACGCCCGAAAGTGTTTAATGTGGAAGATCGACTCGTTTCGATAGGGAATATGCAAGTTCCAATCCGTATTTATGAACCGAATGGAAAAAAGAGACATCCAATATTGGTTTTTCTCCACGGAGGAACTTTTATTCCTGGCGGTGTCGAAAGCCATGATGTCAGTTGCCGGTTGATCTGTTCTTTATCGGGTTTTAAAGTGGTTGCGGTCGATTATTGCACCAATGAAAACGCTTCGAACATGTTCCGGCAATGTGACGTTGTGGCGAAGTGGATTGTTGATCATGCCGAAGAATTGGGAGGCCTTTCAGAAGAAATGGCAATCGGCGGGCCAAGCATCGGCGCCCATTTTGCCGCAAGGATTGTTCTGAATTTCATCATTCAAGGCGATTTTCGATTTAAGAAGCAGATATTGTTTTATCCCATCATTGATTTCAATGATCAGGTGAAGAACAGCCCCCATTTTTCAAGAATGCTTTTTAATGGAAAATACGGCCTTGATCTCACAATGCATTCTTTGAATTTCTCCGAACATGATACATCTATTTCCTATTATGCGCCCCTTTACGAAAATAATAAGTATTTAACACAAATACCGCCCACCTTAATCTTGACGGCCGAATATGATCCGTTATGCGATGAAGGAGAACATTATGCAGAGACTTTGCGGAAAGCCGGTGCTGATGTAAGGCTCGTACGCTTTGATGGAAATGTTCACGGGTTTATGCAAAATTTTCCTGGTTCGCCGGATTATATGCGAGGTTACGACATCACTGCGGAATTTTTGTCTGTTCCATCCCTCATTTCACATGTGTTGTGACATCAAATCAAAAGGGAAGCCGGATTGGACTTCCCTTATTTTTCCGCTTCTTTTTTGTCCTTTTCCAAAATCGTTAAAATGACCATTTCAATCCGATTTTGTTCAAATTCGAGGATTTGGAACCTCAAGTTTTCATATTCGATGACTTTATTTTGTTTTGGATACCGTCCCAATTGTTCCAGCAAAAAGCCGTTGAGCGTGTCAAAATCCTCGGAAGGCAGATGGATCCCCAATTCATCTTCAATTTTATATAAATGGGTGATTCCTTTAATCAAATATTGATTTGGAGCAATTTTTTGAATTTCCTTTTCTTCTTCATGGGTTTCGCTATGGATTTCCCCCACGATTTCTTCAATGACATCTTCTATCGTCACCAATCCTTCTGTACCACCGTATTCATCAAGAACAATGGCCATATGAACATTGCTCTTTTTCATCGTTTGGAACAATATATCGATTGTTAGCGAATCGATGACAAAGGTTGGTTTTCGCAATATTTCCCTCAAATTAAACGGTTTTGTCCCCCAGTTCAAATGAAGCAATAAATCTTTCACATGCAAAATTCCAACGATATGATCGATATCTTCTTCATAAACGGGATAGCGGGTATATCGGTTTTCATTGACAATTGCCAACGTTTCTTCCAAAGTCGCTTCCATCGGGATGGCAACGATATCTACCCGGTGGGTGAAAATATCCGTTACCGATTTGTCATTGAATTCAAATACGTTTTGGATCATTCTGCTTTCGCTTTTTTTGATGGTTCCCTGAATATCGCCCAATTCGACCATCATCCGGATTTGTTCTTCCGTAGCCTCTTCACGGATGACTTTCTCATTCATTTTCAACAGACGAAGAACTGCATTCGTTGAAAAACTAAGCACTTTTACAAGTGGATAACATACATAAAAAATCAACGTCAGTGGCAATGCCACCATATTGGCAACACTTTCATACCGCTGCAATGCGATTTTTTTCGGCACCAGTTCCCCAAATACGAGGGTAAAATAAGATAAAACGGCAGTAATGACGATAACGGAAAGAATATCGAGCACTTCCAGGGATAAAGGGATGCCCAGGTCAAATAAAACTTGGGCAAAACGGTCCGAAAAATTATCTGCAGCGAAGGCGCTTGCCAAGAAACCCGCCAATGTAATCCCGATTTGGATGGTGCTTAAAAAACGGCTCGGTTCGGAAATTAATTTATCCAATAATTTTGCTTTACGGTCGCCTTTTTCCGCCAAATTTTTTATTTTTATTTCATTCAATTCCACAAGCGCAAATTCAGATGCGGCAAAAAAGGCGTTTAATAATACAAGGAAAATCAATACGATGAAAGTCGTCATGATACTAGTCCTCCAGTAACAGGGGTGATTACCTATATTTTAGCAGAGAGCATAAAATTGGTTAAAACTTTTCAAAGTATGGTTCTTACAAAATGTTGACGGGATGGCAGTTGATCGGCATCATCATTCGGCCAAACTTTTTTATTTTCAACGAGAACTATTTATGAGATAAATATTGGTAAGAATAAGGGAGAGGAGTGGGAGATTTGAGCAAAATCGAAACGGTTGTCAATTGGCTTCAGTCATCGAAAAAAACAGTCGTGTTGACTGGCGCCGGCATGTCTACAGAAAGCGGAGTTCCTGATTTCCGTTCCGCATCCGGTTGGTGGACGAAAACGGATCCCCAGCAAGTGGCGACGGTGGATGCGTTAGAATCCAATTACCCTCTGTTTCATGAATTTTATTCCATGAGAATTCAATTGCTTGATAAATGTTCTCCCCACAAAGGCCATTACATTCTGGCGGATTGGGAGAAAAGAGGGATTCTTCATCATATTGCCACCCAGAATGTGGACGGTTTTCATTCCAAGGCGGGAAGCAGGAAGGTGGACGAACTGCACGGCTCAATTTATACGTTCCGCTGCCATTCTTGCGGAAGAGATGCTTCAAAAGAAGCCTTTTTGGCAAAGGAACGCTGCGCCCATTGCCAAGGCTGTTTGAGGCCGAATGTCGTCCTTTTTGGTGAAATGTTGCCAGAGAATGCTTGGAGAAGCGCTTTATCCAATATTCAAAGTGCGGACGTCGTCATCGTGATCGGAACAAGCCTGGAAGTGTATCCGGTCAATCAGCTTCCGATGATGACGAAAGGGAAGAAGGTCTACATTAATAAAGAAGCGGCGTCCCACGCATCTTATTTCGATTGCATTTTGGAAGGGAAAGCGAAAGAAGTTATAATGGAGCTGGATGACCGGCTAATTGGATAGCTGTTCGGGGTTCCAAAGAAGGTTGGGAGGATAATCTCATATGAATTATCCTCTTTTATCGTTTTAAAGGGCTTATTGAATTTCTAATTTATATAATCGCTCGATCGGCGAATCTTTCCGAAACGTTTGGACTTCCCCGATGAACTTCCAACCGAATTTTTCATATAATCCCATGTGTTTTGTATATAAGTACAGTTCGTTTAAATTCGCTTTTTTCGCATTTTCATTGACGGTGTTCATTAATGTGCGGAAAACGTTTTTTCCCCGGAATTTTTCATCCACATAAACATTGATCAACCAAGGATACAGATCCGGCCTGCTTTCCAAATCATCAAACATGGCCAGTTGGTACATGCCTGCAGGTTCATCCCCGATCATTGCGACAAAGGTTTGGGGCAACCGCACTTCATTTAATGAATGTTCCAAATTGCACCGCACCTCTTCGAAACTCTTTCCGTCCCTTAATCCCCACCAGTGATAATTCCATTCGCATATTTTTTCAAAGATCGGATGATTTTTGTCCACCAATTTTATGATTTTCATCGGCGCCGTTTCCTTTCCATCGTTGTACATTCCCTTGTATGTTACCATATGGCGACATCCAAAATCACTCGCTTTTGTGGGGCTTTTTATCGGAAAATGGGGTAAGCAAAATTCTGAAAAAAGAAAATCGGAGAATAAATGATGGAGATTATTGAATGTTTAATGATTGAATTTTTTATGCAACAGCACCTAAAATAGGATGGACTACATCTAGAGAGGTGCATACATATGTGGATAGGGGCGGCATTGGCCACAATGTTTTGCTTTGGAACGAATAATATGATTTTCAAGTGGAGTACGACAAAAGGGTACTCGAAAATACATATCCAGCTTTATTTTTATTTGATCGCCTTTTTGTTGGCTTTGGGCTATGGCCTGATGACGGGAATCCATGCAATGAACTTGTCGACAATCGTTCTGGGGGCATTGATCGGCATATTAAATACGAACGGCAACATCCAAATGTCCAAAGCCTTCGAAAAAGGGCCGGCAAGCATCACCAGTTCGCTCATCAGTTTGAACACCATTATTCCGATTTTAAGTGCCGCGTTGATATTCCATGAACATATCACCGTTTTGCAATGGACGGGCATTATCATCATGTTGTGCTCCGCCGTGGTGATTCAATATTCGCCTTCAAGCAATGTGCATGCGGAATATTTGCCTTGGATGATCAGAATTTGCCTCGCCATTCTGTCATTAGGGATTCTAGGAATTTTGATGAAAGCATCGACTTATTTGCATATTGAGCCGCTCAATACTTTAATTTGCATGTATGGCGGCGGGGCGGTTTATTTGATTGCAAATAGTCTTGTCCAAAAAGAAAACTGGCAGCCTTCCGAATTGAAAGTGGGCGCCGTTGTCGGTTTGTTGAGCGTGATCGCCTACAGCTGCTATTTCTTCGCTTTGCAAAAAGGAATCGCAAGCATAGTTTTCTCCATCGTTTCGTTAAGCTGTTTGGTGGTCGTTTGCGGAAGTTGCCTGATCTTCCACGAAAGGCTCAAAACTTATCAGATTATTGGTGTTATCACCGCGCTGTTGGGCATCATTTTTACAAAAATATAGGATTGGGTGATTGTCATGACGTGAGGGCTGATTCGGCCCTCATTTTTCATTTCCATGAACAATTAATCAAGTTGTTCAATATATATAAATATGGAAACATAAATAGAAAAGAGGTACGCAAGTGGTTACTTATCATTGGGGTGTTGATTCATCGCAAAAAGTGACGACAGACCTTTATAATTGTGTTTTGAACAATTACGGGAAGCCGGAGTTTTGGGGAAGATATTTGACCCGTGTCGAAGGGGCATCAGAAGGTTTGGATCGGGAAGAAATTGAACTGCTCCATAATAGTGGTACAAAATTGCTGCCAATCTACAACGATTTTAAAAGAGCGGTAGGGGAAAATGAAGGAAGAGTGGTGGCGATGTTTGCCTCTTATCATGCAAAAAGGCTTGGCATCCGGAAGGGAACACCGATTTTCGCCAATGTCGAACGTTTTTTTGATGTGGATGGCAGTTGGATCCGTGGATATGTCAATTACATGTATAATACGGATTTTAAACCGGGCTTTTATCACGATCCGACGGAAGGAAACTTTGCAAAAGCCTATTGCGAGGCGGTCAATCAAGATCCGTTGGTGGCGAATCAGGCCATCTTATGGAGTGCGGAGCCTGATCCGGGGGTGACAAAAGCACAATTGGCCCCAAAATTTGATCCGGCGAAAGTGCCTTGTGAAGGAAATGTCTGGATTTGGCAATACGGAAGAAATTCAAGAACATGTCCTATTGATACGAACTTGGCGGACAGCCGTTTATTTGAAATGTTATATTAGATACAAGGATTTTGTAAATGAAGTTTACAAAAATAATTGTAAACATGTTGATGAAATAAACGTTTATCAACAGTTATAGGAAAAAGTTAGGGGGAATTTTTATTTGTTATGGGAATTTTCCCTTTATTCAAGTAATCAAATTTGATATAAAAAGCAAATTTTTAATAATAATACAAAGAATATGCGGGAAGAATCGTTCAGCATGTTGAAGGAAGATTAAACAGCCCATTCGAAACATCCGGAAGCATTTCGGCAATTGCTTCCGCTACAGAACAAGAACTTGGCACGATGCAGGAAATCGCCGATGAAGCCCAAAAGATGGTCCTTGAATACATCCACTCAGAAATTTAAATTTTATTCTGGACTGCCAGCAAATTTTCATTCCAAGAAGGCGCAAGAAAATATCGCCTTCTTTTTTTGTATGAGTCAATTGAATCGGGGAACAATACATAGCAAAAAGATTGGGTTGTGTGGAACCATTGATGAAAAGAAGTTTAATCCTTTTGCTATTACTGACCTTTTTCAAGCAGCCGGTTGCAACCGGTGCTTATTTTGACTCGATATTGCCACTTACCGGAGAAAGAAAGATCGATCTCATTGATCCTTATACCAAAGAAGTCATACACACTTTTCATCCTGAAGATTATTGGATTGAACTGGACGTAAGGATTTTCAAGGAAGAAGTGGAAAATTGGATTCAGGAAATTCAACCAAAATATTTTAAAGAAATGACACTGGATCGGATTGATACCGATGGCGAAATCATCAAAGGCACACCGAAAACGGAAATCAATGCCTCCTTATTGACTGAAGAGGTATTAAAGCGGGCTTTTACAGGAGGCAGAATCGAAATTCCGTTAAAAGTGACCGAAAGCAATTATCGGCCAACGGATGTGCCTCATTTGAAGGAAGTGGTGATTGCCACTTATACCACCCGTTTCAACCCGAATCAGACGGGCAGAAGCAAAAATATCGAAATTTCGGCGGCCGCCATCCATAATGTGATCGTCGGAAGCGGGGACAAATTCTCTTTCAATTCCATCGTGGGGCCAAGAGAAATTGCCAATGGCTATCAAATGGCTCCGGAAATTGTCAACGGAAAGTTGGTCATGGGAATCGGCGGGGGAATCTGCCAAACTTCATCCACTTTATTCAATGCTGTTGATCAGCTGTCAGTGGAGATCATTGAAAGACATCATCATTCAAAGGATGTGGGATATGTCCCAAAAGGGAGAGACGCAACGGTTTCCTTTTATGGGGGATTGGATTTCCAATTTATTAATACGACGGGAGTCCCTTTCCTCATCCAAACGTATTACAGGCCGGGTTCCCTTACTGTCGTTATCAGGACGTCCAAAGAATATGCGGAATTGATGCAAAATGAATTGGCAAAAAACGATGAATCCCCTTAAAATTTCATTTCATAGTTCCTCTGAATCAACTCAAAATAAGACTGAACAATAAAAAAGGAGGAGAGATGGCAATGACAAACCGCAAACCGAAACCTGACGACCGTTCCGATAATGTGGAAAAATTACAGAACATGATTCAAAATACAATCGAAAATTACCGTGAAGCAGAAGCAAGTATGGAATTTGCCGGACCTGAAGAAAGAGAAAAGATCAAAGCGAAAAATGAACGGCGAAAAAAAGCGATTGAAGGTTTCCGAAAAGAAGTGAAGGAAGAAGCGGCTGCCCGTGAAAACGGGGAAGTCTAATGATCATATGGAAACTGGCGACTGGCCAGTTTCCTTTTTATTTTGCAATTGAAATTTCTTTTTTTATAATTAATATTGTGTTTGAAAATAGATTTCGAAAACTGTGAGTTTTTTTGGGGGGGAATTCAGGATGAATATGGTAGAAACGCTTATCAATCAAAGCCAAAACGTCATGGAACTGATGAAACAATTGAAAAAGGTTGCATCCAAGAAAGGAAGCAAACGGGCTGAATTGATTGAGAAATTCACTGCCAACCATCATTCATTTAATGTTTATACATATGCCAGCGAGGAAGCGAGACAATCGAAGGAAGTGGATACATTAAAACTGAAGTTGGATGAATTCAGCAGCCAATTCGATGCAGCCCGTTATGAAGATGACGGGGAAGTGAATGTAGAGCAAGTGCATGTTTTATATAAGGAAGTGCTGGTCGCGTACAACGATATGGTGATTGCCCTTGGGTACGACAAACATGTGATTGATATTGAGAAATTTTAGTCCAATAAAAAAAGAAGCGGATCTTTTGGCGTGCTTTCAGATCCGCTTCTTTTTTAATTTTTATAACTATATTCCAGTTCCTCCGTTTCCGGATTGACAGTAACGTATAAATCATGTTCATTGAAAAACCATACATCATCTTTTTCAATATAGAAATGGATATCATCAATGACCGTTTCAATGCCGATATCATGGGGTTGTTCCCGATTCATCCCAAGGGAAAAAGCTTCATGAAAAGGAGATGAACCGCCATAGCGGGCATAAAACCGGATATAATCACCTGCCGTTGCTTCCATTTCTTCCTTGAACCAAGATAATGCTTCCTCTGAAATGACGATTTTCATTCCCCCAACCAAATCCTTTCAAGTAACATTATAACCATTTCACTTTCGGCTCAGTGCCTTCCTTGATGCGTTTAATATTGGAGCGGTGGCGGTAGATAATGAATGACGCCAATATCACAACCATTATAAATAATGCATAATCACCTGTCACAATCCAATAAATAATACTATAAACGACGGCGATGAGCGAAATGAGCATGGAAGACAAGCTGACGATTTTGGTGATTTTTAATAGAATCAAAAATCCAATCACAAGGAACACAAAGAATGGCCAGGAATATCCAAGCAACACCCCTCCGGATGTGGCGACGGCTTTCCCGCCCCGGAAACCGGCAAATATCGGGAACATATGTCCAAAAGCGGCGATTGCCCCCAAAATAAGAGGATGCACGCCGGTATCGCTGAAATAAGAGAAAGTCGGCAATAGCGTAGCAATGGTACCTTTTAATATGTCCATAACGGTTACAACAATTCCCGCTTTTTTCCCTAACACTCGGAAAGTGTTGGTGGCTCCTAAATTTCCGCTTCCATGTTCCCGGATGTCCGTTTTATAAAAAATTTTTCCAATCCATAAACCAGACGGAATCGAACCGATTAAATACGCACAGATGATTGCCAATACATTAATCATATCTTGATTCCTTTCAATTTTTACTATTTCTTTAGCGATAATCATTTTACACTTTTTCGCTTCTTTGAGAAAGTGTAATTTCTCTTTTTCGGCATTGATGAAAAACTTTTTCAAAAAAAACGGTGATAAAAGGAGGAAATTGTGAACTGTATCGGGAATGAAAGAAATGTTTTATTTATTATATATGGTATACAAAGTAAAATAAATAACTGCAAAATCATCCGTCGAAAAGACATTTTCGATATTCTCGAATCGTAAATCTTGAAAAGTGTACGGGTTTTCTTCATAAAACTCCTTTTTTATTTGAAAGGATTTGTTAAAATGATAAAGATGCTCTAACGTGCTAGTTATTGACAGATGCGTATATTCTCAGTACGATTAGTGATACAGAACGGATGTTTGTATGTGGAGGGATTACTTTTGGCAATAAATCAACCGGAACTCAGATATGATGCTGATGCCATTCAAGTATTGGAAGGTTTGGATGCAGTACGGAAACGTCCAGGGATGTATATTGGATCCACTGACAGCCGGGGACTTCATCACTTGGTTTATGAAATTGTCGACAATGCGGTCGATGAAGCCCTTGCCGGATTTGGATCGCATATCATCGTAAAAATACATGAAGACAATTCGGTCAGCGTGCGGGATTATGGCCGCGGAATGCCAACCGGAATGCATAAATTGGGGAAACCCACTCCGGAAATCATTTTTACGATTTTACATGCCGGAGGGAAGTTTGGACAAGGGGGATATAAAACAAGCGGTGGATTGCACGGTGTAGGATCTTCCGTTGTAAATGCCCTTTCCAAATTTCTTGAAGTCACTATATATCGTGACGGGAAAATCCATCGCCAGCGTTTTGAAAATGGCGGAAAACCGGTGACGACCCTTGAAATCATCGGGGATACAAAAGAAACGGGAACACTGGTGCATTTTCTTCCGGATGACACGATTTTTTCCACGACAAAATTCAATTATGATACATTGGCGGAACGTCTTCGGGAATCCGCTTTTCTGTTAAAAGGATTGAAAGTGGAATTGATCGATGAACGGGAAGAAGGAAAGCATGAAGTATTTTATTACGAAAACGGCATCCAGGCGTTTGTGGAATATTTGAATGAAGAAAAAGATGTCATGCATCCCGTGAAATATGTGGAAGGGATTCATGATGAAATCGAAGTGGAATTTGCCTTTCAATTCAACGACGGCTATTCGGAAACGATTTTATCCTTCGTTAACAATGTGCGCACCCGCGATGGCGGCACCCATGAAACGGGGGCGAAGGCGGCTTTGACACGGATTTTTAATGAATACGCCCGCAAAGTAGGTCTATTGAAAGAAAAAGACAAAAACCTGGAAGGATCGGATATTCGCGAAGGCCTTTCAGCCATCATTTCCGTCCGCATTCCGGAAAGTTTGCTGCAATTCGAAGGTCAGACAAAAAGCAAACTTGGAACGCCGGAAGCCCGTACGGCAGTGGAGTCTGTATTATCCGAAAAATTGCTTTATATTTTAGAGGAAAATGCCGAATTATCCGCAACCCTTGTCCGCAAGGCGATCCGTGCCCAACAGGCCCGTGAAGCGGCGAGAAAAGCCCGCGAAGAAGCTCGAAGCGGCAAAAAGGGCAAAAAAGAAAAAACCATTCTTTCGGGCAAGCTGACGCCGGCCCAATCCCGCAATCCAAAAAAGAATGAATTATTCCTTGTGGAAGGGGATTCGGCAGGTGGATCGGCAAAACAGGGACGGGACCGTACTTTTCAGGCCATATTGCCTTTACGGGGGAAAGTCATCAATACAGAAAAGGCAAAACTGACGGATATCATGAAAAATGAAGAGATTGCAACGATCATCCATACGATCGGTGCAGGCGCAGGTCCGGACTTCAACATTGAAGATGCGGCCTACGATAAAATTATCATCATGACCGATGCGGATACAGATGGCGCCCATATCCAAGTGCTGCTGCTCACGTTTTTCTACCGTTACATGCGCCCATTGATCGAGGCGGGAAAAGTGTATTTGGCGTTGCCGCCCCTTTATAAAGTGTCTAAGGGCACCGGCAAGAAAGAAATCATTGAATACGCTTGGACAGAACGGGAGTTGCAGGAAAAAATCAAAAAAGTCGGGAAAGGGTACGTCATCCAACGTTATAAAGGTCTCGGTGAAATGAATGCGGACCAGCTTTGGGAAACGACGATGAATCCTGAAACAAGAACCCTGATCCGCGTGACGATTGAAGACGGTGCCCGGGCAGAACGCCGTGTGACAACATTGATGGGAGACAAGGTGGAACCACGCCGCAAGTGGATTGAATCCCATGTAGACTTTGGGATGGAAGAGGATACGAATACATTGGTACCTGATTTCATCCAGTATAAGGAGGAAGAATAATGGCGCTAACCGAACGATTTCACGAACTGACTTTGGAAGATGTAATCGGTGACCGCTTTGGCCGTTACAGTAAATACATTATTCAAGATCGTGCCATTCCTGATGCACGGGATGGGTTAAAACCGGTGCAACGGAGAATTCTTTATGCGATGTATCGGGAAGGGAACACCCATGATAAACCATTCCGAAAATCCGCCAAAACGGTCGGGAACGTAATCGGGAATTACCATCCCCACGGGGATTCTTCCGTATATGAAGCGATGGTGCGCCTCAGCCAGGACTGGAAAGCCCGCTATCCATTGATTGAGATGCACGGAAACAATGGTTCCATTGATGGCGACCCTCCCGCAGCGATGCGTTATACGGAAGCCCGCCTTTCCGCATTGGCAATCGAAATGCTGAAAGATATCGATAAACAAACGGTCGATTTTGTTCCAAATTTTGATGACCAGGATGTGGAACCGACAGTACTCCCTGCGAAACTGCCCAACTTGCTTGTGAACGGTGCCACAGGGATTTCTGCCGGTTATGCCACGGATATTCCTCCCCACAACTTGGCAGAAGTGCTGGATGGTGTATTGATGCGGCTTGATCGTCCGGATTGCACCGTGGATGATTTAATGACGGTCATCAAAGGGCCGGACTTTCCGACTGGCGCCATCATCGAAGGGATTGATGGCATCAAAAAAGCTTATGAAACAGGAAAAGGAAAAATCATTATCCGTTCCAAAGCGACGATCGAACCGATCAGAGGCGGAAAAGAACAAATTGTCATTACAGAAATCCCTTATGATGTCAATAAAGCTTTGCTTGTTAAGAAAATCGATGAAATGCGCTTTGACAAACGGCTTGAGGGAATTGCGGATGTACGGGATGAATCGGACCGGACAGTGGGGCTTCGGATCGTCATTGAGTTGAAAAAAGATGTAGATGGGGAAGCCATTTTAAACTACCTTTATAAAAATACGGATTTGCAAATCACGTATAACTTTAATATGATCGCCATCCATAATCGCCGTCCGACTATGATGACGCTTCCACTCATGCTGGATGCATATATCGATCATCAAAAGGATGTCGTGACAAGAAGAACGAAATATGACCTGCAAAAAGCAAAAGATCGGCTACATATCGTTGAAGGATTAATCAAAGCATTATCCATACTTGATGATGTCATTCAAACCATTCGTTCTTCCAAAGATAAGAAGGATGCCAAAAACAACCTGCAAGTGAAGTTCCAGTTTACGGAACAACAGGCGGAAGCGATTGTCAACTTGCAACTTTACCGTTTGACGAACACAGATATTACGCAATTGCAAAAAGAGCATGAAGAATTGCAAAAAACAACTGAAAAGCTGACAAAAATATTAAGCAGCGAAAAAGAGTTAATTAAAGTGATCAAAAAAGAAATTCTGGAGTTGCGTAAACAATTTGCCGAGCCCCGCCTTTCCACAATCCAGGCGGAAATCAAAGAGATCAAAGTATCCCTTGATGTATTAATACCAAGTGAAGATTTTGTTGTGACCGTGACAAAAGATGGCTACGTAAAGCGGACAAGCCTTCGTTCCTATGCGGCTTCCAGTCCGGAAGATATTGCAATGAAGGAATCGGATTATTTGCTGTATGAAAACACATTGAATACACAGCATTTTCTTCTCATCTTCACGAATAAAGGAAATTACATTTTTCAACCGGTTCACGAACTGCCGGAAATTCGTTGGAAGGACTTGGGACAACACATATCAAGCATCGTTCCTATTGAAGAGGGAGAAAAGGTTGTCGGCGCCGTTGGGGTTGAAAACTTTGAGGATGAAAATCTCTTCATTTTAACAGCGACAAAACAGGGGCAAGTGAAATTGTCGAAACTTAATGAATACCAAGTAACCCGTTACTCAAAACCAATCAAAACGATGAATTTGAAAAATGATGATGAAATGATTTATGCAAACTTGGTGACTCCTGGAAAAGAAATCATTCTTACTTCATATTTGAGTTATACGGTTCGATTTGACATTGAGGAAATTCCGGTAACGGGAATAAAAACAGGAGGAGTAAAGGGAATCAATCTAAAAGAAGAAGATTTCCTTGCGGCTGTCAATGTCATTGAAGAAAATTCCGAGAAAGATGTGATTGTCGTTACCCAACGCGGAGCCATCAAACGGATGAGTTTATCGGAAATTGAGCAAACGGGAAGAGCCAAACGCGGATTAGTCATTTTGAAAGAATTGAAGAAAAATCCTCACCGCATTTTTGATGTTTCTGTTGTTCATCAAGACGATACGATCGTGATGTCAACAATCAAACAGGTTCAAGAAACAATGGCAGTATCGGATCTTCCGATTTCCGACCGCTATTCGAACGGCTCACTGAAATTTGATGTAAATAGTGATGGCGATTTATTGTTTGTGAAGATCCTTCATCCCGAACAAGATGAAAATAAAGAACAATAATCCATATATGAACCAATGCCGTCCGCCGTTTAGTGATGAGAACCGGAAAGAATAGAGATAAAGAAAAATATTTTGACAGGATTTTTGCCGTCTAGATCATATCCGGATTCTAGGCGGCTTTCATTGTCATTGAAAAAAGAAAGAAAAGGTTTTACTATTTTTATATGGATAAATCTGGAGGAGTATAAGATGGGAAAATTCTATTTAACTTTTGAAGCGCGTTCGAAAGGGATTTTCTTAGTGATTATCGCCGCGTTGTTTTGGGGCATTTCCGGAACTGTTTCCCAGTATATGTTTCAACATTTACATATCAATACAGAATGGTTTACCACCTGCCGCCTGTTGCTTGCCGGATCCTTGTTGTTAGCGATTGCTTATAGAAATGAGGGAAACCACATTTTTGACATATGGAAGCAAAAAAGGGATGCCATCCGGTTAGTGATTTTTGGAATTGTCGGGATGATAGGAGTCCAATATACATATTTAACGGCCATCGCCCATGGCAATGCCGCAACAGCCACCGTTTTGCAATATTTAGGACCAGGTTTGGTGACGATGTATTATGTTCTGATTGCGAAGCGTTTACCGACAGTCAAAGAGCTGATCGCCGTTTTTTCGGCTCTCATCGGAACGTTTTTGCTTGTAACCCATGGAAAAATGGATGTGTTGACGATTTCGAAAGAGGCCTTTATTTGGGGAATCTTATCCGCATTCGGATTGGCTTTTTACACCATTTATCCCATTGAATTATTGAAAAAATGGGGATCATTTATCACGATCGGATGGGGAATGATGGTGGCGGGGATTGTTTTCAGCTTCATCAGAGCCCCTTGGCAATTTGAAGGACAATGGCATTGGACAACAAACTTTGCCTTTTTGTTTGTCGTGATTTGTGGAACAGTCTTGGCATTCTATTTCTATTTGGATAGTTTAAAATATTTGACTGCTTCAGAAACGAGCCTGCTTGCCTGTGCCGAACCATTATCTGCCGCTTTCACTTCCGTCGTCTTTTTAGGGGTGCCTTTCGGATGGATGGATTGGCTTGGTTCTTTATTGATTCTGTTTACTATTGTCATATTATCGAGAGAGTAGGGAAGGGGAGGGGCAACTATTCAACCCCCTCCCCAACTTGCCTGGTTTTGAATAGTATTGGCTGTACAAAAAAATCCTTGAGTATTACTACTCAAGGAAAATAGAAAGATAAGGATGAATGTAAGCGATTCAATTAGTGGGAGACTTTGCTTACTGAAATACCAGTTTGTGCGCGAACTTCAACTTCGCTGTATTTTGCGTAATCCGCTTCTTTAGAGAAGACTGTACCAAGCCATCCGCAGATGAAACCAACAGGTACGGAAACAATCGCAGGGTTTGTTAAGCTTACAAGTGGTGTACCCACGAAAATGGCTTTACCTGGTTCTGGGTTCCATACGTTTGGTGAAATTGCCACAAGTACTAATGCAGTAATCAAACCACCAAGGATAGCCCATACAGCTCCATTTGAATTGAAGCGTTTCCAGTAGATTGTATAGATAATAACTGGTAAGTTAGCAGATGCTGCAATACAGAATGCTAATGATACCAGGAACGCAACGTTAAGTGTTTGTGCACCTAATGCCAATAAGATGGAAATTACTGAAATGACTAATGAACCGATACGAGCTGCGATAACTTGTTGTTTTTCTGTAATTTGGCCTTTCTTGATGATTTGGCCATAGATGTCGTGAGATAGGGCAGAAGCGCCGGAAAGTACCAAACCTGCAACTACCGCCAAGATTGTCGCGAATGCAACGGCGGATACGAATGAGAACAGGATGTCTCCACCTAAAGCTTCCGCAAGCAACGGTGCAGCCATGTTACCAGCAGGGTTTGCGGCAACAATTGTATCTTTACCAACGAATGCAGCTGCTCCGAATCCTAAGAAGATTGTCAATACATAGAAAAGACCAACGATCCATGTAGCCCAAATTACAGATGAACGCGCTGTTTGGGCATCTTTTACTGTGAAGAAGCGCATTAGGATGTGCGGAAGTCCTGCAGTACCCAATACTAACGCCAATAGTGTGGAAATTGTATTGATACCGCTCGTATAAAGCAATCCCGGATTCAAATATGCTTCTCCAGCTTCAGTGGCAGTTGTCATTTCTGAGAACATTCTGACAATACTGAAATCAAATTTCAATAATACTAAGAAAGAAATAATAACAGTACCAAACATCAATAGACAAGCTTTAATAATCTGTACCCAAGAAGTGGCTGTCATACCACCGAACAATACGTAGATTGTCATCATGACACCAACGATTAATACAGCAACCCAATAAGGAATACCGAATAATAACTGAATAAGTGCTCCTGCACCAACCATTTGTGCAATCATGTAGAACAATACGATAACGATTGTACTTAAAGCGGCAGCTCCGCGAACTTTAGCCATATCAAAACGTGCTGTGATCATATCGGCCAATGTGAATTTACCAAGGTTACGTAATGGCTCGGCAACGATATAAAGAACTACCAGGTAAGCCACCAAGTATCCGATAGAGTAGTAGAAACCATCATATCCGTATAATGCAACGGAACCTGCAATCCCTAAGAATGATGCCGCTGATAAGTAGTCCCCTGAAATAGCCAGACCGTTTTGCCAACCTTTAAGACCGCCGCCTGCTGTATAGAAATCAGTTGCGGTGCTCGTTCTTTTGGAAGCCCAATAAGTGACATATAATGTAACTGCAACAATTGCTAAGAACATTACGATGGAAGTAATACTCATTGACCAGCACCCCTTTCGAATTCATCAATGATTGATTGAGCATCTTTGTCATATTTGTTTGCTCTTGAAACATAGAAGTGTGCCAGTCCCCAAGTCATAACGAACAAACCGAAAGAATAAATCCATACCCAAGTAATTTCCCCAACTGCTTTTTGATGCAAGATTTTCGTGTAAGATGTCAAGACTGGTAGCAACATGTAAAGAATGAAGAAAATTGCTGTGATCGTCCAGAGAAAGGAATTTTTCTTTTTGGAAAGCTGTCTGAACGATTCCGACTTGGCGATTTTTTCGTAGTCGATATTTTTACCGTTTTCTCTCGCCATAAACATACCCCCTTTAAAATTGAACGTTTTTTCTGTATCATGTTCGTAAAATTCTAGTTTAAGAATTTTACAATTTCAATTTTATAGAGCGGTTCACAAAATTGCAATACTTTTTCTATAAATTATTCAAATTTTTTTGCGAAAAAAATTGATTAAAAGAGAAAATTTTTGCGTGAAAACAACAAAAGGATCAAATGTAGTGCAGATAAAAGGGAACAAATAAATATTTAATAGGTAAAATTGAAAAAAATAATGCGGAAATGACTATTGGAAAACAGAACATTGATTTCAGGTAATAATAATTTGATGAAAATAGTGGATTTATAATCATAAAATTATTATACTGCATATTTTGATCGAACTTAAAAAGCTATATTATTATTATTTTGCAACAAATATTTGACATCGGTTTCGGAAAAAAATGTCGGAAAATCAAAAAAAGAACAAGAATTCTTCTTCTGTCTCACTATTAGAAGTATTCTTGGATTATGAGATATTACTTCCGATAAGATATATTATGTCGGGGTCCCTATTTTGCCGAATAAAAAAAGGCGCTATTCGCCTTCGTATTCTACTCTATATCTCCAACTTTCTTGTTTTACATCATTTGTGTTTATGTATGCAACACTTGCTTCAATAACATCGTTTAGATTCAATTGGTGGTCTTTTGCAAATTTTTTTAATCTCTCAAGCAATTCTTTATCACATGTTGTACGAAATTCTACTCGATCTTTTGGACGGTTTTTTTTATCAAATGTTATTGCATTCTCCTTTAATATATTTTCAAAGCCATTTTCAAGTAAATATCCAACATAAGTATTATTCTTATCTGCCATGATTTTTAAATCATCCAACAAGGCTTTGCTTATACGAGTTTTATATTTAATTCTTGAAGTATCAATAGTTTGTAATAATTTCCCATTTACCAATTTCCACAAAATAGTCCACCTCCTATTTTTTAAACCATTGAATTAATCGTTCTTTTTTATACGGAATAAAATTTTCACTGCAATTTGAATAAATGATTTTTGCCAGTTTAGAAAGACTGTCTTTTCCTTTGACCCAGACACGATAAATATCTCTGCCGGACCTAGTTTTTTCAATTGATATTTCAGATCTCAATTCCCATGCTACAATAACATTATACAAGCCATTTGCAAATTCTGCACTTGCAGTAGTGATGTTCATAACATACCCTCTATCTTGAATCCAACCATCCCCGTCAATCACGCCTCTGATAAAGGAAGGCAAATATTGATCGGGCACTGGCGGGAATTTCAGGGACAATGATTTGTTCGCCGTAATTCCCAACCGTTCAAGATCCCTTTTGATTTCACGGGAATGGATGACAAGAACGGGCACGGTCCTTGTTTTTCCCGGCGGAACTATTACATAATCCGCTTCCATATAGTTGGCGATCAGTTTCAAAATCCGCTCCTCTTTTTGAGAAAAATAAATCGTGTTTAACCGGTTATTGACCGTTCCATCTGTCACAAACAAACCTAAAACCCAGGCCATTTCATCCGTCCAAACTTTGAAAAAATCCTCATTCACCTTATGTTTTCTCGGCTGTCCCACGTTCCTTCTCTTTACTTGATTTTTCTCTAATACATAACGGATACCGCGATCCGTAAGCCCGGTCATTTCGCAAATTTCCTTCACCGGCTTGCCGCTGGTATACATTTCAATGATCATTTCATCCGAAATTCCGCGTTTTCTTGGCACACAATCCCCCCTCCAAGAAAAACTGTTTACAAGATAGAATATATGCTCATTTAACATTATAAGAACAAATGTTCTTATTTTCAATTATTTAGGTGACTTCTTCATCCTGTTTTCTCCTTGAAAAAGATTTTAACCCACGGATACAGACCGATATTTATTTGAAAGCTCCAAGAGAGGTCCTGTATAAGCATAATTCCATTCCCCATCGATTAAATACGTGGCTTCGTATCGAACAATCAACCGTTTCATTTCTTTCAGCACATGCTCCGGAAAAGGATGGCTTTTTACCACTTTCCCCTCCTTCCCAATCAGAGAACCATTTCCCCCGATCATCGGCAACTGATGAAATGTATGATCGATAACAGGCAGCATATCCCGTATCGGTCTTGCAGAAGCAAAGACAATTTCATGGCCGTCTTCCCTGACCTTCTGCAACGAATCTAAAATCTTTTCCGATATCGGTTGTCCTATAAAGACTATGGTTCCATTCAAGTAAAAACAAACTTCATCCGTATCACCTTTTCCTTTAATTTTCCATTGCCTAATATACCATGAAACTGTTTTTATGGGATATTTCGCCAAACGTTTTGCCATCTATGTACCAAAAAATATATGCGCCAGTTTTCCAACTGGCGCATGGCCAAGAAGGGTGTTCTGGCCCTGATATCCCGACTTCCTTTATATAAATGCCATTATCAGCGAGCGATTGTTAGGCCTGTAGTATCTGTTGATAATAATCTAGTCTCGCCGTTCACATAAGAAACCCAAACAAGGAAATTATCTTGGAATGCGATGAAAATTCCTTGCGTATTGTTGAAGCCGTTGCCTGTTACATAAATTTTTTCGCCGAAATCAAACTCCAAGTGTTTTTCCATGCCATCATTCACCTCCATTTTTGAAGTTACTATAATAAATGCAGATTTTTTTATGCGAACTGAGTCATATGTACCAGGTTCAAAACAAAAATTTATATTTTATTTATAGAAGAAAATCTAATGAACATCTCTTTCAACAAATGCCCATTCCTATCAAATTGAACCGGCTGAACAAGACCGGGAAATAATCGCGCATTATAAACGAACAAAAGAAACGCTTCAACATCAGCTCACTGGTGAACGCGCGTTTTGCGCCCGGAAGATGCGGGAAATGGATTATACGAAGGAAATGAATGGATATGTATGACGGAGAACAAAAGGAAAGGAAAAGCTGTTTCAGAATAAAAAAATAGGTTACAGGTTTCATAAATTGGAGATTTTGTTAAATTTCAATATATTCACTGCAATTGAATCATGATTATGATATAACTTTCATAAAATTTACAAGATGGACCGTGTATACATAAAACAAGACTTTTTGTTCATTTTTCTTGAATGATTTCATCGATTTATACCCCGTTATTTCTCCAAAAAGTATATAATAGCTGTATATGGAGGTCGAACATGCTAAAAATTAAGAAAATCGAATTTATTAAAGCGGTATATGATGAATCTTTGTCCCATAATATTTTCTCTATCGCCAATGTCTATTTTTCGAACTATCCGCCCATTTTAGGCGCGTTGATATATTGGAAGAAAAACAATTCCCGTTCCGAATTTACACGGGAAGGTGAATATAAATTTTTTTACAACCTGGATGATATCACGTATTTTGCTGCTGTGAAATTCCCGAAAGGCACGAAATTGACGAGGGACCAAAAACAAGAATTATCTTATATCTTATTGGACGAACGGGGATCCATCGGCACATATACCTTTAAAACCCATCCGAGCAGAAGAAAGCGATTCGATCCGAAAAAGACGCTTGCAAGATTGAACATTCCTGAAGATTTTGATGTCAAATCGATTCCTGTCCATTATGGTCCGATCATTGATGAACAGAGCGCGGAAGAAATCCGTAGGGAAAATCCGCATTTATCAAAGGAATTCATTATCGATTATTGTTATTGGCGATATCGTTTAATAAAGCTCCATCCGACTGATTTCGAGCCTTATTTAAAATATGTGGATTTTGCATATGTATGCTATGCTTGCGATCAAATTTCGGAAAAATATTTGATTGATCATTTGGATATGGTGGATGTTTCTGCATTGCAATATAATTACCCGGTGCTTGCAAGGCTTTCTTCATCCTTTAAAAAATATTTGGTCGAAGAATTGATTCGAAATGGTATGGAAATCAATCCGCATTTTGCTGATGAAATTGATACGTTTATTGAGGATGATACGTATTTCAGCGAATATGCAACCATTGATTTGTTGGATGATGATTTATTTGAAGAAGATGAGGAAAAAGTCGAATTTCAATTCTTTGAATTCGACCGCGGCCCATATAAGTGGCTTGGAAGTGAACATTTGGTGAAAGGCATCCCTTCCCTCGCTTCCCAATTATATGATGATATGGGCTATAAAAAACCGACAAACGAAGAAATGGATGAACAATTTGACAAATACAGCAAGCAGCAAATCTCATTGATCAGTGCCATTTTGGAGCCCCATTGGCTAAACCGCTACAAAGATCGCATCGATTGGAAAGCGGCCTGTTTATATAATAAACACCTGACGGATGAGTTCTTGACAGAGCATATCGAATTCGTCGATTTTGAGTGTCTTGGCAATAATTTGAGTTGCGTTTTATCCGAAGAATTCATTGAAAAGCATATGAATCAGTTCAACCACGACAAACCTGTACCGTTAATTATCCGCTTTTTGACGGTGCAAATGTATTTGAATCATAAAGACAAAATCAAAGTGAATTCCGAATTGCTGTTCCAATATTATAACAGCATCGGCGCACCCGAATACAAACAAATTCTTGATTTGCTGGATGAATAGCAGTTTTTGGACGCCATTTTCAATGAAAATGGTGTTTTTTTTTACCAATAAAACAACCTTGCTTGCGGCAACTCGACAAGCAAGGTTGTTAACTGGCTCGTATGTTTAATGTAGACAAGTGTATGACCTCTCTTTTCTGCGATCTGTAATGGTTACAGAATATATTCGCGATTTTCTTATGCATTTGCTTGTTCTTTCGTTTTTCGTGCATGTTCGTTGAATTGATCCAATTGTTCTTGGGATAGATGCTCAACGAAAATTGAAAAATTGATTGGTTCCAGACCGAATTGTTCGCATTTGGAAACGTAATATTCATAGCCTTCTTGATAAGTAGTCATAAAAAACACTCCTTTTTGATTTGTACTATAACAGTTGTTGTTTGATGATTCTAATATAGTACAGTTTTATTTTGCTGTCAACAAAAAGTTGAAAGACTTGTCTAAATTTTTAAACAAGTCTTTTTGATCTTAAATGAGGCTTTTTACCACTTTCGCGATCGTTGCTCCATCGGCTTTTCCTGCAAGGAGCGGTTTTGCGATTTTCATCGCCTCCCCCATATTCATTCCTTTTGAAATGCCTGCTTCTGTTAAAACATTGGCAATTTCCTCTTCAGATAATTGTTTTGGCAAGAAACTTTGCAAAATTTCCAGTTTGCGGTTTTCCTTTTCGATTAAATCTTCACGGCCTGCTTGCTTTGCTCCTTCAAGGGCTTGATGGGTCTGTTTCACTTCACGATTGACAACCGCAATTTCTTCTTCATGGGAAAGTTCGGAACCTTTTTCTTTTTCCGCTTGATCCAAGGCGGATTTTAATAATGTAAGAACTCCTTTTGCAACAGCATCCTTTTCTTTCATCGCCTGTTTCAATTGTTCGAAAACGGCTTGTTTCATCATATGATCATTATTCTCCTTTCATGGGATTTTATGAATATTATTATAATAAATTTTCTTTTCGCCATGAATGAAAAAGTGCTATTTAATCCAGGATTCAAAACTGCAACAAACAAGGATGGATAGTAGAATGCGGCAGGAAAATCGTCGAACGCCGCCTGCATTTCCTCTGGTTTAAACAGATCTGTTTTTATTTGGATACCAAAAGCGAATTTTCCATTTTTAAATATAAAACTTCCTATCCCCTGTACAAATACGATCTTTAAAGCTATACTTAGAGCGACAAAATTAAAATCATGATTGAAACCACAGGGGGAGCTTTATGCTGAGAGTGAACAGCTTTTCGTTGTTCTGACCCTTCGAACCTGTAAGATAATGCTTGCGCAGGGATTGTGGGATTTTGGATATATGTTGAATGGCGGACGAGGAGTTCTCCATACATATTCTCCCCCTTGAGGTTTCCATTTTATACAAATGCTGAATTAAGCATGTACAAAAACGCTCGTTTAAAGATGTACATTTTTGATTTCCCCTGTATATTACAACTTTACATGGAGTGGCGGGTATGATAGCCTTGGTTGGCTTGCCAGCCCTTGTTACTGCTGGCTTTTTAGCGGCATAATCATGCCCGCAGAGGCTCCGTGTCAAGTTGTAATTATGCACTCACTTGTATAGAGAGCCGTATAACGGTCAAAAGTGTACATGCTTATATAAGCAAAAATGTACATTTTGATACAGACATTTACACATTTTATGGAGGGGAGAATTTTTTTATGAAAAAAATTAAATTGCAGGCTCTCATTGAAGCGGCGTTTTTTGCGGCATTCGCTTTAATTTTGGATTTGCTGCCATCGATCCAATTGGGGCCCTGGATGTCGGTTTCCTGTGCCATGTTGCCTATCTTCATTTTAGCTTTCCGTTGGGGATTCACTGTCAGCGTGATTTCCGGGTTTATTTGGGGGTTGTTGCAAGTGGTCACGGGGGATGCCTATATATTAAATATAGTGCAATTCTTAATCGAATATTTTGTCGCTTTTGCTTTCGTCGGTTTTGCCGGATTATTGTATAAACAGATACAAATCGCCTTTTTTGCAGAGAAGAGGAAAGCAAAAGGATTGATTTTGGCTGTATTGGCCGTCTTCCTGGGAAGTATCGCCCGGTATTTTTGGCATTTTCTTGCGGGTGTCGTTTTCTGGGCGGAATATGCGCCGGAAGGAATGTCCCCGGTGATCTATTCGTTGGTCGTAAATGGTGCAACGATGATTGGCGCGGCCATTTTCTGCTCGATTTTGATTGTACTTCTCCTTTCAGCCGCACCCCGGTTGATTCAGCGAAAAGGATTTGACATTGAAACGAATAAAACAACCGAGGCTGGGACAAAACTAGCTTCTAGATAGGAAAAAGGAGAATTTGAGCCAACTC
>ERZ777010.637-NODE-637-length-32644-cov-6.030010_pt1 | contig 32644 bp, 33 predicted proteins | sample MGYA00374963_ERZ777010 | MGnify/ENA primary metagenome ERZ777010 (study PRJEB29309, sample SAMN06268256) | bioreactor metagenome | isolation source: Joint BioEnergy Institute, California, USA | place: USA:Joint BioEnergy Institute, California, USA | collected...
AGCTGGTTGGTTATTTCGGCGACGCCGGCGCCGGTAACAGAGCCCAGATTGTGGTACCACCAATCGATGCGCTCGCCGGGGCGGGTATAATCGGGCGTCCAGCCGAAGTCGGCCGGATAGATGTCGGTGGTCAGCCGTTCCTCGAACCCGTGGAGCTGGTCCGGCCCCACAAAGTGCATTTTGCCGGAGAGACAGGTGTAATATCCGGCCCGGCGCAAGTGATGCGCATAGGTGGGAATGTCGGAGGCAAATTCCGCGGCATTGTCGTAGACGCCCGTCCTGCTCGGCAGTTGCCCGGACATAAAGGATGCGCGGCCCGGAGCGCAAAGCGGACTTGCCGTATAGGCATTGGCGAAGCGGACGGACTGCTTAGCAAGCGCTTCAAGATTGGGCGTCTTCAGGAATGGAGCCGGGCCATCCGGAAACAGGGTTCCATTGACCTGGTCGGCCATGAGAATGAGGATGTTCGGGCGCTTCATGATGATGCGAGATGGCTCCATGAAAAGGACGAGAACAAGGATAACGGGCAGCCGAGGCCGTCTGCGCCAGCCCGGCCCGCCCCCTACCGCTCATCCCGGCCAACCGGAGGGAAACCCGGGATGGCTGATGTGCGCCTGAGCCCGCGCTAGCGCGTTGCGAGCGAGGCCTTTACCGCCTCAAGGCCAGGCTCGCCCAAGCGCGTCGTCACGCTGTCAAGCCACGGCTCAAGCAGATCGGGATTGGCCTTGAGGAATTCGACGGCCGCCTCTTCCGGCGTTTTCCCCTCGTCCAGGATCTTGGCCATCATCTCGTTTTCCATATCGATGGTGAAGACGAGATTGCGGAAGAACTGCGCCGCATTGGGACACTCCTCGGACCAGCCGGTGCGAGCGATCGTGAACACCTCCGCGCCTCCGTAATTGGGGCCGAAGTAATCGTCACCGCCGGAGAGATAGGTGATGTCGAAATTCCGGTTCATCGGGTGGGGCGCCCAGGCGAGGAACACGATGGGGTCCTGCCCCCGCGCGGCGCGCGCCACCTGAGAGAGCATTCCCGTTTCGCTCGACTCCACCACACGCCAGTCACCCAGCCCGAAATCATTGGCGTCGATCATGCGCTGGATGTTCTCATTGGCGGGGGCGCCGGGTTCGATGCCGTAGATCTGCCTGTCGAAAGCATCGGCGTGCGCGGCGAGATCCTTGAAGTCGCGCACCCCCAGCTCCGCTGTGACATAGCTCGGCACGGCGAGCGTGAACTTCGCCCCTTCAAGGTTCTTGACCAGCACCTCCGCCGCATTGGCCTGATTGAGCTCCTCGATGAAGTTCTGCTGCGAGGGCATCCAGTTGCCCAGGAAAACGTCGATGTCCTGGTTCTTCAGCGCCTGATAGCCGACGAGCACTGAAAGGGTTTGTATCTCCGCAGTGTAGTCCAGCCCGTCGAGCAGGACGGAGGCGATCGCGTTGGTCGAGTTGATGTCCGTCCAGCCGGGATCGGAAAGGCGGATGGTTTCGCAGCTTTCCGGATCGGCGGCGAAGGCCGAGGTGCTTGCGAGCAGGAAAGCGGCGGCAGCCAGGCCGAGGCAACGGTGTAACATGGCGAAGTTCCCCTTTTTCAAGTTGCACGTGACGCAAAACCGGGCTCCTTCCATTAATTCCGCATATGACATTATCTTTGAACCCGCAGATTTTCGATCGATGCCATAGAGGTTCTTTATGAGAGACAGGCCGTTGGACGTTGGCTGGCTTCGCATCTTCGAGGCGGTCGGGCGCCTGGGAAGCCTGACGAAGGCCGCGCAGGAACTGGGCCTTTCCCAGCCGGCGGTGACCTATCAGATCCGGCGCATCGAAGAGCAGCTTGGCGCGACGCTGTTTCATCGCTCTCACGGAGGCAGCCGGCTTTCGGAAGCCGGGGAGATGCTTTACCGCGTCGTGCATTCCGGGCTTGAACGCATTGACGAAGCCGCGCGCGACATCCGCCGCAGGGCGCGGGCGCCCGCGATACGGATCTTCACGGATTACGGCTTCGCCGCCTACTGGCTGATGCCAAGAGTGGCTGATTTCCGCCGGCTACATCCGCATGTGGAGGTCCATATCGTGGCCTCGCAAAGCCTGGAGGACGAGTCGGCGGGGGACGTCGATGCGGCCGTGCTCTTCGGCGAAAGAGACGACTTTCCCGAGCACGCCCGGCTCCTGATGCCAGAGCGCGTCGTGCCGGTCTGCGCGCCGGGTTTTCTCACCCGCTACGGCCCGTTCGAGGATACGGCCGCGGTGGCGAGGGCGCCGCTGCTTCATCTTGAAACTTCCGGGGTTCCGCGCTGGCTCACATGGAGCACGTGGCTCGCCATGCACGGGGTCACGCGGGAACCTGCGCAGGGCGACCTGGGGTTGAACACCTACGGCTTCGTGATCCAGGCGGCACTTGCCGAACAGGGAATCGCCCTCGGCTGGATCGGCCTCGTCGATACGTTTCTAGCGGCCGGAACCCTCGTCGCGGTCGCGCCCGAGGTGCAGCGCCAGACTTTCGGCTACTGGCTGATACCCCATCAGCCGGCCACCGCCGCCACGCAATCGCTGACGGAATGGCTGATCAGCCAGGCCTGACGGAACCGCATATTTGGTGGCCGACTGGCCGGAAATGAAGGCCACGGTTCCTATTACGAGACAAGATATGCTTGCTTTGCGTCTTCCCTGCGTGTCTGCTTCCTCGGCCCGTGCATGGGGAGCGGCACGCACCGCTCTGAGGAGATTGGTAGGACTGATAAGCTGCGCAGCCGGGAGCGCGACGCGCAATCCACCTTGAGGGGGCAGGAGATGTGGGATTTCGGTTTCGGAAAAGCCTTGGCGTTGATGGCCTGCTCCCGTCCACGGAAGGGAAGCCGCAGTCTGATACGCCCTCACCTGCTAACATGGCTGCTGGCCCTGGCTTTCTCGCCCTTTATGGCGGGACCCGCAGTGGCGCAGGATGATCTCGCATGGCATGGCAGTGTCGAAGAGAGCAGCGCCGCACTCTTCTACGGCATTCCCGGCACCGATTACGGACCGCTGTCGTTCACGTGCTCGCGCGAGGGCGATGGCCTCACCTTCACCTACATCCATGAACCGATTGAGGCCTATGACGGCGTCGAGGTTGAAGTCCTGCTTCAGGCAGGTGACATCGAGGTGCCTATCAGAACCTTCGGCTGGCGCCTCGCACTTGATGACACCTTCGTTCTGGAGGGCAAGGCGGAGTTGAACGACCGGCTGATTGATCTCCTGACGTCCCGGGGCATGCTGTTCGTCTTCGTAGGGGACGGTGTGGAGGAATTTCCGCTGGAGGGCGCCCGTGAGGCGGCGGCGCCCCTCATCGAAACCTGTCGCGGGCAAGAAATCGCCCCCGAGGCGGCCGATGTGAGAATGTGTGACATATCGGCCTGGTTCAACGGCACGGGGTCTGAGGAACTCGATATTCGCGCAGCACCCCGGCCTGACGCTCCGGTCATCGGAAGCATGCCGCCACCTTATCGTGTCCAGGACTTCACCTTCAAAACGGAGATGGAAATCTCCGGCTTCAAGCAGGGCTGGTTCAGGATCAGTCAGGCTTTCGTCATCGATTACATTTTTGATGAAGAAACCAAGGTAGTGTTCAACGGGGAAGGATGGGTACAGGGCGACCATCTCGGCCTGCTTATCAACCACCGTTATCTCTACGAAAAGCCGTCATCCGACGCGATGGTCGTCGCGGACCTGTCCAAAATTGACGAGAGGGCGGGGCCAGATTCATTCGCCGTCCAGAGGCTTCATGCCTGTGCCGGCTCGTGGGTCGAGGTGGAGGGCCATTTATTTAGCAGGCATCATCGCGGCTGGACGCGGGGGACGTGTTCGAACCAGGTGACCACCTGCCCATAGCGCGAAAAGTGGGGTCGGTTTTCACGCCGCATCCGTCTATCGAGCCGGCCCCCGTGGATATTCGAGCTGCATGGCGACTACATCCGTGGTCCGGCTGCCATAGCGCGCCGCGATGGCCGCCAAGGTTTGATCGAGCGCCACGGCTGGAGGACTGTCGGGAAACGTCGAGACCATGCGATCATTGGCCCATTGCCCGGCCGCCTCGTCAGGGATGATGCGCAGGCCGCTGCGCGTTTCCACCGGCTCCGGCGTGGCGGCAAAGGTCGAGGCGCTGGAACGGTAGGTTCTCGACCATGCATCGGCCACCAGAGCCAGCGAGACCTCATCCATGCCCGGCTCCAGCCGGATGCCGAAGCTTTCGATGCGCCAGAAGGCCAGCCTGTTTACAAGTACCGTCGATGCGAAGGCGCGGGTAATCCTGAACGCATCGCTTGCGTGGCGCGCACTCCACGCCTCCACGCCGAGACCGTGCGCAACCTCCTCCGCCTTCGCCCGGCCTGCAATCGCCTCGATCAACGTCAGCATCATCGGCATTGAGGCGCTGATGCCGGTGGTGGTGATCACCTTTCCGTCCGACACCATCCGCCGGTCCGGCACATACTGGGTTGTCGGGCTGAGCTTGAGCATTCTCGGGCGATAGTACCAGTGGGTCGTGGCGCGTTTGCCCTCGAGCAGCCCGGCGGCCGCCACCACCTTGGCCCCGGCGCAAACGCCGATGATGGTCGCGCCCTGTTCCGCCTGCCTCCTGATCCACGCCAGCGCCGCCGGGTCGTCGTCGCGGCTGATGGCGGGCACGATCACGTAATCCGCGCCTTCAGGATGGGCAGCGTCGAACTCGACGATGGTTGCATCCGGCTCGGCCTTCAGGGCGGGATAAAGCTGCACCGGACCCGGCCCGGTCGCCAGCATGACGACGTCGGCAACATCGGCGCGCCGCAGGATGCCCGCAGTCATGATGTAGTCCGTCGTTTCGGTGGCATCGTTGAGGCCGATGATCGCGATCAGCGGGCGCTCGCGCTTGGGCGGCTTCAGCGAGGCGAGCATCGCCTCGGCTTCGGCCTGCGGCACTTCCGGCGCTTCCGCGGTCGCGGTCGAGCTTGGGAGGGTGAGCATCCAGCCCCCGAAACCGGCCAATCCGAGCAGCGCGAGCGCGACAATTCCCCAGGCAACGAACCTGCGCATTTTCGTATCCCCTCCGAATTGGCCGCGCCTTGGGCAGCCGATCAGGAAAGATACCTGTCAGCACCGGGTTCGACAAATCCGCTGGCACGGGCATTGGCGGAAATGTCTAAGGGATGTTCCGCTCACCCTGCCAGAGCCGCAGCCTTATTCCGCCGCAGACTTCGCGGTGAGACCGCCGTTTTCTTCCAGGAAGGCGACGATCTCGTCCACTCCGATGCGGCGGCGAAGATCGGTGAAGAGGAACGGCGCACCGCCGCGCTGGCGCTCGGCGTCCGCCCGCATCACGTCGAGGTTCGCGCCGACGTAAGGAGCAAGGTCCATCTTGTTGATGACCAGCAGGTCGGACCGGGTAATCCCCGGCCCGCCCTTGCGCGGAATCTTTTCTCCGGCCGCTACGTCGATGACGTAGATCGTAAGGTCCGCAAGGTCGGGCGAGAAGGTCGCGGCGAGGTTGTCGCCGCCGGATTCGATGAAGACCACGTCGAGGTCGGGGAAGCGGCGGCGCATCTCGGCGACCGCGGCGATATTGATCGACGCATCCTCGCGGATCGGGGTGTGGGGGCAGCCGCCGGTCTCGACGCCGATGATGCGGTCTTCGGGCAGCGCCTGCAGCCGGTTGAGGATCAGCGCGTCTTCCTTGGTGAAGATGTCGTTTGTGACGACGCCGACGGAATAGCGGTCGCGCATCGCCTTACAGAGCATCTCGGTGAGCGTCGTCTTGCCGGCGCCCACCGGCCCGCCGATACCAACCCGCAGCGGCCCGTTCAGTGAACTCATGATCGAAATACCCTCGAATATTGGACTTCGTGCCGCATCGCCATGATGTCGGACATGAATACGGAGGAGCCAAGGTCGTCTAGCGTGGACACCGCCGCCCGCTCGGCGGTCCGGCGGATCACGGCTTCGAGCGCTGCCATGGCCTTCACGCCGTCGCGCTGGCCAAGCGGAACGAGGCGCACGGCCGCCTGGACGAGGTTCGAGGCGAAGGCGTGGAGATAGGCGGCGAGAGTATCCTCCAGTTCGAGGCCGTGTTGCGCGGCTGCCTGCCCCACCGCAACAGGATAAGCAATGCGCATCTCGGTCTTCTCGGGTTCGCCAGCCCATGCGGATATGGCCGCTGCAAAGGCTACGCCCTGCAGCATCGTTTCCATATGCCGCTCGCGAGAGCCGGCCATTGCCTCGGCAAGTTCGGCGACTTCCGCGCAGCTGCCGGAGGCAATCACCTCGCGCCAGGCCTCAGCCAGCAGCACCGCGTCGTTCCATGCCGAGCCACGCTGAAGCAGCACTTCCAGCCATGCAATAAGCGATGCGCGGTCGCGTACCTTGCGCTCCTCGATCGCCCGCTCCAGCCCGTGGCTGTAGGCAAAGGCGCCGACCGGGAAGGCCGGCGAAAGCCAGGTCATGAGCCGCAGCAGCGCTGATGTCGTCGCTTCAGTCATGGTGGTGATGGCCGTGCCCGTGGGCATGGCCATGGCTGTGGCCGTGCTCATGGTCATGGTCGTGATGATGGTGATGCCCATCATGCGAATGACCATGCCCGTGATAAGCGCCGTGCACCGGCTGAAATGGGGCGACCATCTCGCGCACCGTCGCGCCCAAGCCTTCCAGCATCGCCCGCAGCACGTGATCGCGGCGGATCAGGATGCGCAGGGGCTCGATCTCGATCTGCGCCTGGAAGTGGCGGTTGCCGAGGTGCCAGGCAAGCTCCGCAAGGTGCAGCATATCGCGCGGCACGACCTCGTAGAGTTCCTCCTCCTCGGCGATGATCTCGACCTCCCGGCCGTCTTCCAACACGAGGCGGTCGCCATTGGCAAACAACACCGGCTCGGGCAGATCGACGAGCACGTCCTCGCCGCTGTCGAGCGTGATGCGCTTGCGACGCAGGTGCCGCTTGTCCTGCGCGAGGCGGACGGTGGCCGAGGAGGGCCGCTGGTCCTCCCCGTGGCGGATGTAGGAAAGGGCGCGCAGCATTCGTCTCGCCTTAGAACAGGAAGTAGCGCTGTGCCATCGGCAGCACGGTGGCCGGCTCGCAGGTCAGCAGCTCGCCGTCAGCGCGCACCTCGTAGGTCTCGGGATCGACCTCGATATTCGGCGTGGCATCATTGAGGATCATCGACGCCTTCGAGATGCCGCCGCGGGTATTTTCGACCGCCACCATTTCCTTTGCAACGCCTAGCTTTTCGCGCAGGTCGAGATCCATCGCCGCCTGGCTAGTGAAGGTCACGGACGAAGCTGCCGGCGCGCGGCCGAAGCCGCCGAACATCTGCCGGTAGTGCACCGGCTGCGGCGTCGGGATCGAGGCGTTCGGGTCGCCCATCGGCGCTGCCGCGATCGTGCCGCCGACCAGCACCATGTCTGGCTTCACGCCGAAGAAGGCCGGGTTCCACAGCACGAGGTCCGCGCGCTTGCCTACCTCGACCGAGCCGATATGCGCCGACATGCCATGCGCGATGGCCGGGTTGATTGTGTACTTGGCAATGTAACGGCGGACGCGGAAATTGTCGTTGTCGCCGGTTTCCTCCGGCAGGCGCCCGCGCTGTATCTTCATCTTGTGTGCGGTCTGCCAGGTGCGGATCAGCACCTCACCGACGCGGCCCATCGCCTGGCTGTCGGAGGAGATGATCGAGAACGCCCCCATGTCGTGCAGGATGTCCTCGGCCGCGATGGTCTCCTTGCGGATGCGGCTCTCGGCAAAAGCGATGTCCTCCGGGATCGACGGCGACAGGTGATGGCAGACCATCAGCATGTCGAGGTGCTCGGCGATCGTATTGTGGGTGTACGGCCGCGTCGGGTTGGTCGATGACGGAATGACGTTCAGCAGGCCGCAGACCTTGATGATGTCAGGCGCATGGCCGCCGCCCGCACCCTCCGTGTGGAAGGCGTGGATGGTGCGGCCCTTGAAGGCAGCGATGGTGTTTTCCACGAAGCCGCTCTCGTTGAGCGTGTCGGTGTGGATCATCACCTGCACGTCGTAGTCGTCGGCCACCGACAGGCAGCAGTCGATTGCCGCCGGCGTGGTGCCCCAGTCCTCGTGCAGCTTGAGCGAGCAGGCGCCGCCTTGGATCATCTCGATGAGCGCCTCGGGGCGTGAGGCGTTTCCCTTGCCGGCGAGGCCGATGTTCATCGGGAAGGCGTCGAACGACTGGATCATGCGGGCGATGTGCCACGGGCCGGGCGTGCAGGTGGTCGCCAGCGTGCCGTGCGCGGGGCCGGTGCCGCCGCCGAGCATTGTCGTGATGCCCGACATCAATGCCTCCTCGATCTGCTGCGGGCAGATGAAGTGGATGTGGGCGTCCATGCCGCCAGCGGTCAGGATGCGACCTTCGCCGGCGATCGCCTCGGTGCCCGGCCCGATGATGATGTTCACGCCTGACTGCGTGTCCGGGTTGCCGGCCTTGCCGATGCCGACGATACGGCCGTCCTTGAGACCGACGTCGGCCTTGACGATGCCCCAGTGGTCGACGATCAGCGCGTTGGTGATGACGGTGTCGACGGCGCCCTCGGCGCGCGACACCTGGCTCTGGCCCATGCCGTCGCGGATCACCTTGCCGCCGCCGAACTTCACTTCCTCGCCATAGGTCGTGAAGTCCTTCTCGACCTCGATGATGAGGTCGGTATCGGCGAGGCGGACGCGGTCGCCGACCGTCGGACCGTACATGTCGGCATAGGCCGAACGGGAAATCGTTGCTGGCATCAGAGCTGTCCCATGACTTTGCCGTTGAAGCCAAAGATGCGACGCTCGCCACCGACGGGCACCAGCCGCACCTCGCGCGCCTGGCCCGGCTCGAACCGGATCGCGGTGCCTGCGGCAATGTCGAGGCGCATGCCGCGTGCGGCTTCACGGTCGAAGTCGAGCGCCTCGTTGGTTTCGTAGAAGTGGTAGTGGGAGCCAACCTGCACCGGGCGGTCGCCCCGATTGGCGACGCGCAGCGTGATCGCCTCCTTGCCCTCGTTGAGGACGATCTCGCCCTCCGCCGGAATGATTTCGCCGGGGATCATCTTCATGCTCCGACCGCGAGCCATGCACCGCCGAGGGCGGTCGCGGCGCCGAGAAGGCGGGCAAGGACGTTGCCGGATGAGGCGCGGCCGGCCTTGCCGAGGAGGACGCCAAGGCCAATGCCGGCGGCATGGAGGAGAGCAGTGGCAGCGGCGAAGCCGAGGGCGAAGGTGAGCGCCCCCGCCGCGCCGAGTTCAGAACCGTGCGCATGGCCATGGAAGAAGGCGAAGAAGCCGACCATTGCGGCTGCGGCAACCACGGGAACGCGCAGCGCGATCATTGCCATGAGACCGAGGGCGATCACCGATGCGAGAATGACCGGCTCGACGAGCGGCAGGGGCAGCGCCATCAGCGAGGCAGCAAAGCCTGCGGCCATGCAGGCGACAAATGCGGCTGGGACCGAGAGGATCGCACGTCCGCCCAGCATCGAGGCCCAGAGGCCGACGGCAACCATGGCAAGCACATGGTCGGTCCCGAAGAACGGATGCGAGAAGCCCGCCGCGAAGGAGCCGTGCTCCACGGGATCGAGATGAGCGAAGGCAGGGCCGCAGGTTGCGGCGACGGCTCCGAGGGTAAGTGCGATGCGCTTCATGGCTTATTCTTCCGGGTTGGTTCTGCGTTAGCGAATGGGCTGATGGACCGTCACCAGCTTGACGCCATCGGGAAAGGTGGCCTCGACCTGGACGTCGTGGATCATCTCGGCAACGCCCTCCATTACCTGGTCGCGGGTGAGCACATGCGCGCCTTCCTCCATCAGCTCGGCGACGGAGCGGCCGTCACGCGCGCCCTCCACGACGAAGTCGGTGATGAGCGCGACCGCTTCCGGATGGTTCAGCTTCACGCCGCGCTCGAGCCTGCGCCGCGCGACCATGGCGGCCATTGCGATGAGGAGCTTGTCTTTTTCTCTTGGGGTCAGGTTCATGGAAAACTCAGATCTGCCAGACTTTGGGTAGGGCTCTTCCGCCCAGGAGAACCGCGAGTGCGGGAATGAGAAACCGGCGCAGCGTCAGGCTGTCGGGCGCGGCAAGGCGGGCCACGAGCTTGCCGTCCCACGCGCTCGCACCGCCCGCGTCGCCGATGGCGTCGCGCAGCAGGTCGAGAAGCTGGTCGGCGTCTTCGGTGACGAGCAGGACCGTGGCGATCGCGCGATTGCCGCCGAGCGTTGCCTTTTCACCGGCCAGCGCGGCGATGTCGCCGGAAAGGCGCAGGTCGTCCGCGAAGAGAAGTCTGCCGTTCCGGCGGATGCGCCAACGATCGCGGAACAGGCCCGAGGTGACCGTCTCGCCCATGGCTTCGCGGCCAAGCACCAGCGCCTCGACGGCGAGGAGTTCCGCGCCTCCGGCAAGGTCCGCCTCGAAGCGGCGCGACAGGCGCCCGCCATCGAACAGGATCGTCTCCTGCGGCAGCCAGTCGAGCCGCGTGCCTTCAGAAAGTTCAATGCGCGTCGCAACCTCGGCATCACCGCCCACCGAGCGGTAGATGCGCTCGCAGGCCTGTGTGGTCATGACCGCCTGCGCGCCGGCTTGGAGGGAGATCTCCGTAGTCAGGCTGTCGCCGCCGGTGAGGCCTCCCGCCGTGTTGATCAGCACGGCTTCAGGTACTGCACCCGACATGCGCGGCAGGCGGATCTTGGAGCAGCCTTCCTGATAGAGCCGGTCAAGGCTGGTGGCGCCCTCGCGTCGCTTGAAAGCGATACGCGCATGCCCGCCCGCCCTCTGCAGCTTCGGCATGGTCGCTGCTTCAGCCAGGGGCAGCCAATTGCCGGAAGGCTCAAAGCATGAGGTGACGGCGTACATCCGGCTCATCCAGGCTTGCCGCGTTTCCGGTGAAAACGATCTCGCCACGATCCATTATTGCTACGGTATCCGCAAGCTCCCGCGCGAAATCGAGATACTGTTCGACGAGCAGGATCGTCATGCCCATCGTGTCGCGCAGCCACGTGATCGCGCGGCCGATATTCTTGATGATGGACGGTTGAATGCCTTCGGTCGGCTCATCGAGGATGAGCAGCTTCGGCCGCATGACGAGCGCGCGGCCGATCGCGAGCTGCTGCTGCTGGCCGCCCGAAAGATCCCCGCCGCGGCGCGACAGCATGTCCGCCAGAACCGGGAAAAGCTCGAAAACATGTTCGGGAATGGTGCGTTGTGATCTCGGCAAAGGTGCAAAGCCGGTTTCAAGATTTTCTCGAACCGTCAGCAGGGGAAAGATTTCGCGGCCCTGCGGCACGAAGCCTATGCCCAGGCGGGCGCGGTCGTAGGCGGCACGTCTGTTGATCGTCTCGCCGTCGAAGGAGATGCTGCCGTCGCTCAGCGGATGATGACCGGCCACCGCCTTCAACAGGCTGGTCTTTCCCACCCCGTTGCGCCCCAGAACGCAGGTGATGCGGCCCGCCTCGGCCTTGAGCGAAACCCGGCGCAGCGCCTGGGCGGCGCCATAGTGGAGGCTTGCATCGGTGATTTCGAGCATCATCACCTCCCGAGATAGACCTCGATCACCCGCGGATCCTGCGAGACGTGATCGAGGCTTCCTTCCGACAGCACCGAGCCTTCGTGCAGGCAGGTGACCTTGACGCCAAGCTCGCGCACGAAATGCATGTCGTGCTCGACCACGATCACCGAATGGCGCTTCGCCACATCCTTGAGCAGGCGGACCGTCTCTTCGGTTTCCGCGTCGGTCATTCCCGCGACCGGCTCGTCTACGAGAAGCAGCTTAGGGTCCTGTGCCAGCAGCATGCCGATCTCGAGCCACTGCTTCTGGCCGTGGCTCAGGTTGCAGGCGAGTTCGTCGCGCCTCTCCTCCAGCCGGATGGTGGCAAGAATCTCGTCGATCCTTCTGGCATCGTCGGCAGAACGCCGGTTGAGAAGCGTGGACAGGACAGTGCGCGGCCCCTTGAGGGAGAGGGCGATGTTGTCCTCCACCGTATGGCTCTCGAACACGGTCGGCTTCTGAAATTTCCGGCCGATGCCGAGCATGGCGATATCGGCTTCGTCATAGCGGGTCAGGTCATGAGTGCCGTCGAAATAGACGGTGCCCGTGTCCGGCCGCGTCTTGCCGGTTATGATGTCCATCATCGTGGTCTTGCCGGCGCCATTGGGGCCGATGATCGCGCGCATCTCGCCCCTGTCGAGCACCAGCGAGAGATTATTGATGGCGCGAAACCCGTCGAACGAAACCAAGACGCCGTCGAGATAGAGGATCGTATTCGTGTTCGTCATCTGTCACTCGGCAGGTTGCGGCTCGATGGAATGCAGGGTGGTTCGGGCGGTTGTGCCTTCGGCAACGGGCGGTTCGACCTGCGAAGTCCCCTTCCCCGCCGAACGGCGCGCCCTGCGTGCAGCGCGCCACGCATCCCATGTCCCGACGATGCCCTTGGGCAGGAGCAGTGTGACGGCGATGAACAGCCCGCCAAGCGCGAACAGCCACAATTCCGGTATTGCAGCAGTGAACCAGCTCTTGCCCCAGTTGACGGCAACGGCGCCGATGACTGGGCCGAGGATGGTCCCTCGCCCGCCCACGGCCGTCCAAATCACAATCTCGATGGAATTCGCCGGCGCGAACTCGCTGGGATTGATGATGCCGACCTGCGGAACGTAAAGCGCGCCTGCAATGCCCGCCATGACGGCCGATACCGTGAAGGCGAAAAGCTTGATGTTTTCCGGCCGCCATCCGAGAAACCGCGTGCGGCTTTCGGCGTCGCGCACGGCGATCATCAGCTTTCCGTATTTGGAGCTGACGAGCACCGCCGTGACGATCACCGCGATTGCGAGCATCAGCGCGCTGATCGAGAAAAGCGCGGCGCGCGTTGTCGGCGCCTGAAGGCTGAAGCCGAGAATGTCCTTGAAGTCCGTCAGGCCGTTATTGCCGCCGAAGCCCATGTCGTTGCGGAAGAAGGCCAAGAGCAGCGCATAGGTCATGGCCTGCGTGATGATTGAGAGATAGACGCCGGTGACGCGCGAACGGAAGGCAAGCCAGCCGAAGGCGAAGGCAAGAAGCCCCGGCACCAGCATCACCATGAGTGCGGCGAACCAGAACTGGTCGAAGCCGTACCAGTACCAGGGAAGCTCCTTCCAGTTGAGGAAGACCATGAAGTCGGGGAGCACAGGGTGGCCGTAGACGCCGCGGGTGCCGATCTGGCGCATCAGATACATGCCCATGGCGTAGCCGCCGAGGGCGAAGAAGGCGCCATGGCCGAGGCTCAGAATGCCGCAATAGCCCCACACGAGGTCGAGCGACAGCGCCAGCATCGCATAGCAGAGGTATTTGCCGAGCAGGGCCACGGCATAGGTGGGAATGTGGAAGCTGCTGGTGGGCGGAACCGCCAGATTGAGCACCGGCACCAGAACCGCGGCGCTGGTGAGAATGGCAAGCAGCCCGAGAATGCGCCGGTCAAGGCCGCCGCCGAACAAGCTTGAGGACATCATGCTTCCACCGCCCGGCCCTTGAGCGCGAACAGACCGCGCGGGCGCTTCTGGATGAACAGGATGATCAGCACCAGGACGATGATCTTGCCCAGCACTGCTCCGGCATAGGGTTCGAGGAACTTGTTGGCGATGCCCAGCGAAAAAGCGCCAAGCAAGGTGCCCCACAGATTGCCGACGCCGCCGAACACCACGACCATGAAGGAATCGATGATGTAGCTCTGCCCGAGATTGGGCGAGACATTGCCAACCTGGCTGAGCGCCACGCCGGCAATTCCGGCAATTCCCGAGCCGAGCCCGAAAGTGAAGGCATCGACCCAAGGCGTACGGATGCCCATGGATGAAGCCATGCGCCGGTTCTGCGTGACCGCGCGCATGTGCAGCCCCCAGGACGTGCGGTTGAAGACGAACAGCAGCAGCACGAAAACGCCGAGTGAGAAGGCGACGATCCAGAGCCTGTTCCAGGTAATGACCATCTGGCCAATCTCGAAGCTGCCCGACATCCAGGACGGATTTCCGACCTCGCGGTTGCTCGGCCCGAAGATCGTGCGCACGGCCTGCTGCAGAACGAGCGAGACGCCCCAGGTGGCAAGCAGGGTTTCCAGCGGCCGACCGTAGAGAAAGCGGATGATGCCGCGTTCGATCGCAACGCCGATCGCCCCCGCGACGAGGAAGGCCAGCGGCAACGCGAAGGCCAGGGACCACTCCTGCAGGGCAGGAGCGAAGGCGTGGACAGCCCCCTGAACCACGAAAGTCGTGTAGGCGCCGACCATTACCATCTCGCCATGGGCCATGTTGATGACGCCCATGACGCCGAAGGTGATGGCAAGGCCGATGGCTGCCAGCAGCAGCACCGATCCGAGCGAGATGCCAAACCAAACGTTCTGCGCCGCGTCCCATGCGGCAAGCACGCTCCTGATCTCCGCGATCGCGTCCGCGGCGGCACGCTGGAGATCGCCGTCTGCATTGGCCTCGACGGTCGCGAGCAAAGACAGCACGCTCCGGTCCCCGAGGGAGCCGAGCAGTTCGATTGCCGCGATCTTGTCGCTCTCAGGCAGATCGGAAAGCACCACAGCAGCGGCGCGCGCCCGCTCCATGCGCAGCTTCACCGCAGGATCGGACTCCGCTTCGATTGCCGCGTCCAGCGCCTCGATCATTGCCGGATCGGGATTGGCGAACATCGTGTCGGCGGCAGCCATGCGCGCTTCGGCGCTTTTTGCGCCGAGAGTAAGCGTGCTCAGCACGTCGCGAATGAGGCGCCGCAGCCCGTTGTTCACCCGAACCTTCTTGAGAGCGGACGAGGATGCCTCGTCGGCCTCTTCGCCCGTGAGCGGATCGATGAGCTTCAGGACCTTGCCGGAACCGGGGACGATGAAGATGGCGTTGTCGACCTTGCGCACGTAGAGATTTCCTTCGGCAAGCGCCTCCAGAACGGGCCGTACCCCGGGATCGCCGGTCGCGCCGAGCTCGCGCACCAGAGCTTCCGTCTGGTCGAATTTCTCGACATTGGCGAATCTTGCAATGATCTCGCCCAGCGGAGCATCCTGCCCGCGCGCAACGCCCGGCAGGAGCAGCAGCGGCAGCAGAAGCATCCATAAGGCGCGCAAGATCATCATCGGCTCAGGTCGCAATTGGTGGATTTTCGTTCCGGCCGGGGGCGGAAGCGTACCCGTCCCCGGCCCGGAGGGGCAGGTCAGTTGATGCCCTTGCCGCCGCACTTGCCCGTGGCGACGTTGAAGTTTCCGCAGGAGAGCGGCGCGCGCCAGTCGGCGATCAGGTCCTTGGAATCGGGCAGGTAATCGGACCATTCGTCACCGACCACCAAGCCCGGCGTCTCCCAAACGATCTCGAACTGGCCGTCGTCCTGGATTTCGCCGATCAGCACCGGCTTGGTGATGTGGTGGTTCGGCATCATCGTGGAGTATCCGCCCGAAAGGTTCGGCACGGAAACGCCGACAATGGCGTCAATGACGGCGTCGGGATCGGTCGTACCGGCCTTTTCCACCGCTTTGACCCACATGTTGAACCCGATGTAGTGGGCCTCCATCGGATCATTCGTGACCCGGCTTTCATCACCCGTGAAAGCATGCCAGGTTTCGATGAACTCGGCATTCGCCTCGCTTTCGACGGACTGGAAATAGTTCCATGCCGCGAGATGGCCGACCAGCGGACCGGTATCGATGCCGGCGAGTTCCTCCTCGCCTACAGAGAAGGCCACGACCGGAATGTCCTCCGCCTTGATCCCCTGATTGGCCAGTTCCTTGTAGAAGGGCACGTTGGCGTCGCCATTGATGGTCGAAACCACGGCCGTCTTCTTGCCCGCGGAGCCGAAATTCTTGATGTCGGTGACGATGGTCTGCCAGTCGGAATGTCCGAAGGGCGTGTAGTTGACCATGATGTCTTCGGGCGCCACGCCCTTGGATTCCAGATAGGCCTGGAGAATCTTGTTCGTCGTCTGCGGATAGACGTAGTCGGTGCCGGCGAGCACCCAGCGCTCCACGCCCTCCTCGTTCATGAGGTAGTCGACGGCGGGGATCGCCTGCTGGTTCGGGGCCGCCCCAGTATAGAAGACGTTGCGCTGGCTCTCTTCGCCCTCATACTGGACGGGGTAGAAGAGCAGGGAGTTCAGCTCCTCGAACACGGGCAGCACCGACTTGCGCGAGACGGACGTCCAGCAGCCGAACACGGCGGCGACACCGTGGACCGAGATCAATTCGCGCGCCTTTTCGGCAAAGAGTGGCCAGTCCGATGCGGGATCGACGACCACGGCTTCGAGCTTCTTGCCCAGAAGACCGCCTTTCTTGTTCTGCTCCTCAATGAGCATCAGCATGACGTCCTTCAGCGTGGTCTCCGAGATCGCCATGGTTCCGGAGAGCGAGTGAAGCACGCCGACCTTGATGGTGTCTTCCTGAGCAAAACCCGGTTCAGCCAGCATCCCCGAGACGATGACTGCTCCCATCACCAGGCTGCGCCTTTTGGACTTCAGATACATAGCACTTCCCCTGTTTGCGGCCGATATGGTCCGAACAGTCGAAGCAACGGATGTGCCAGTTCCGGCGCTGCGGAAAGCTTACGGTTTTTCAACGAGATGGCACTGCCGATATTGCAATGGGCGTGCCTTCCGGGAAGTGTTTTGCCTAATTCTTAATCAAATGTGCCTTCCTGCCTACATATTAGGCAGGATGGTTGTAGCGAGCTGCATTCAAAAAGAAAGGCCTCCGCACGCCTCGTTGCGGAAGCCTCCTTTTCGCAACCGCAGGCAAGCTCTGCGGCCATGTTCATGCGGCCTGACGGTTGACCTCTGCTTCCGCCATCTTCGTCAGCATCGCGGCGGTCTTCTTCTCCTCCTCGAGATTCTGCTCGAAGAGCTTTGCCGCCTCGTCCATTCCGAGCTGCTGCGCCCAGGTGCGTAGCGTGCCGTAGCGCGAAATCTCGTAATGCTCGATGGCCTGACTGGCGGCGACCAGTCCAGCGTCCAGAGCATCGGAATTGGAAAAATCCTCCATGATGTCCTGGCCTTCGGCGATCAGTCCTTGCATGGCCTCGCAGGTCTTGCCACGCGGCGTCTTGTCCAGGGCCTCGAACACCTTTTCGAGGCGCTCGATCTGACCTTCCGTTTCCTTGCGATGTTGTTCGAGGCCATTTCTCAACTCATCGGAGCTGGCTGCCTTGGCCATCTTCGGCAGCGCGCGAAGGATCTGTTTCTCGGCGTGGTAGATGTCCTTCAGCGTCTCAAGCATCAGCGTTTCAAGAGTGCGGCTTTGGCCTGGCATTTTGGCGTCTCCTTCATTTTCGGCTTGCGGGAAGCCCTATCAACGGCCTTACCCTCCGCGCGTTCCCGGCCGCTTCGAGATTCCTCAAGGTAGGGATTTTCGCTTCCCGCCGAACAATCATCCGCAACCAGGGTTGGAGACCTGGAGGATGCGTCGATGGCCGCTGCGGAGCGCAGCAGCGCGCTATGTTCTTTGCGGAGCGAAAGGTTCCACTTGACGGCGCCCGCGGGAGGGACAGGATGAGCCTCATGCACCGCTCCCAAACTGAGTTCGTTGACCGCCATGATGCGGGGCAGCGCCTGGCGGGTGAACTCCTGCATCTGAAAGAGGAACGCCCGGTCGTGCTTGCCTTGCCGCGCGGCGGCGTGCCGGTGGCCTTCGAGGTTGCCAAGGCGCTCGCAGCGCCTCTGGACCTGCTCATGGTGCGCAAGCTCGGCGCGCCCGGCCATCCCGAATACGGCATCGGCGCGGTGGTGGATGGCAGCGAGCCTCAGCTTGTGCTCAACGACGAGGCGATGGAGATCGTCCGTCCTTCCGCCGAATACATCGAAGCCGAGATGCAGCGGCAGCTCAAGGAGATCGAGCGCAGGCGGGCGCAATATTTCTCCGACCGGGCCCCGATCCCGCTCAGCGGACGGACGGCCATCGTGGTCGATGACGGCATTGCCACGGGCGGCACGGTCCGAGTGGCACTTAAAGCCATCCGAAAAGCGAACGCCACCCGCATCGTTCTTGCCGTTCCAGTTGCGCCGCGCGACACGTTGGAGTCGCTCCATGACGAGGCAGACGAGGTCGTCTGCCTCAGCGTGCCGGACCATTTCCGCGCGGTAGGTCTCCACTACGACAATTTCGAACAGACGAGCGACGCCGAGGTGGTCGCATGTCTGAATGCGGCGCGCGAATGGCTGTCTCCTGAGGCATAGCTCCGGCAATATGCCGCGAGCTGCGGCCCCAAGCGCTCACGACGCTTCGGCAAAAAAGGCCGCGAGCTGAAAACTTCCAGTGCCGGCCATCCGAGGCTCCACGTCATAGCCGTTCAGCGCCGCCACCTGCTCGGTAAAGCGCATCATCGTCCCGGCGCTGGATGGCAGGAGCAGACCCGTTGCCAGCGAGGAGGATTGCCGCCTCCCGCGGAACTTCATGTTGAATGCGTAGACGATGCCCGGTCCGGAACGATGTCGAGGAACAAGCCTCGTAGATATGCTCGGGCCCGGCTGGCCCCATTGCCCGGTTCACCTCCATGCCGCCGATGCGGAAATCAAGGTGATACTCCACATCAAACTCGGTATCGTGGCACGCCGCTTCGCATCTTCGTTCGCCCGGGCGGTGAACACCTGCTCGGGCGGTGCATCGAAGCTGCGTTCGATGGTGAAGGTCACATGCTCCACGAGGCTCCGGGCCATTTCCGGGACGCCTTTTGCGGCGCGCCGGCCGGCTGAGCGACATGGTCGGCCGGACGGTCGAACTGACGGTGCCACATAGCCCTACGCGCTTCTATCGATTCCTCCATCGCCCTGAAGGCCGTGGGCTCGATACGATAGGTGCGTACGCGCCCCGTCTTGCAGGAAAGGACGATGCCGCCTTCCTCCAGCACGCGCAGATGCTTCAGAACGGACGGCAGAGCGATTTTGAAGGGCTCCGCCAGTTCCTTCACCGATGCAGGCCCACGGGAAAGCCGCTCGACGATGCCGCGCCTGTTCGGATCGGAAAGCGCATGAAAAAGACGGTCCATATTGACCTGATGCGTGGCGGTCATGGCTGCCTCAGAAATTGCTCCGGGATGTTCTCACGATAGGATGGGGGAGGAGGTCGAGATAGGGTCTCGCCTTGTCGAGCGTCCGCCCGCCTGAAGGACGGGCGTTCCGTCAGTCGGTCGAAATAGGCGGCCATGTTCCTGTACGTGCTGCTAAAGGAAGCCCGCCGCAAGGAAAGTTTCCTAACCAGGCAATGGAACGAAAAAACGCCGCACCTCTTTGAAGCGGCAGCTTGGGCACTAAATCATCATCGAGTATCGACCCGCTTGGGGTTCGGGCTTCCTGACTTGATGATGCTTGCTCTGAGACAAGAGGAGGTGTTGCCGATGAAGATTGCCCAGATCGCTCCGCTCGTCGAAAGCGTTCCCCCGCGCCTATACGGCGGCACGGAGCGGATCGTTTCCTATCTTACCGAAGAACTGGTTCGCATGGGGCATGAGGTTACGCTGTTCGCCTCCGGCGATTCATTGACCAGCGCCGAGCTCGTGCCTTGCACGAAAAGCGCGCTGCGGCTTGACCCTTCGGTACGCGATCCCATTCCCCATCATCTTATTCTGCTGGATGAAGTCCGGCGCAGAATGGACGAATTCGACATTCTGCATTTCCACATAGACCTCCTGCATTTCCCGCTGATTAGGCCCTTTGCCGACCGTACGGTGACGACCCTTCACGGGCGCCTCGACCTTCCCGACCTCAAGCCGTTCTACCAAGCCTTCCCGGAAATCCCGGTCGTCTCCATCTCCGACCATCAGCGCATTCCGCTGCCAATGGCCAACTGGCAGGGGACGGTCTTGCACGGCCTTCCGCTTGATCTCCTGCCGTTCAGCGCGCGCGCCGACGGCGGGTATCTTGCTTTCCTCGGCCGCATCTCACCGGAAAAGCGGCCGGACCGTGCCATCGAGATCGCCGCGCGCACGGGCATGCCGCTGAAGATCGCCGCCAAGATCGACGTGGTTGACCAGGCCTATTGGGACCAGGTCATCGCGCCGATGGTCGAGCGCCATCCGAATGTGGAATATGTGGGCGAGGTCAATGAAGCCACAAAGGCGGAATTCCTCGGCAAGGCGACCGCCCTCCTCTTCCCCATCGACTGGCCAGAACCCTTCGGCCTTGTGATGATCGAGGCGATGGCCTGCGGTACGCCCGTGATCGCCTTCCGCTGCGGCTCGGTCCCCGAAGTGCTAGAGGATGGGCTCACCGGCTTCATCGTCGACAACCTCGACGAGGCTGTGGCCGCCGTCGGCCGCATCGGCTCGCTCGACCGGGCGGCAATCCGCCGACGGTTCGAGGTGCGCTTCAGCGCCGGCCGCATGGCCTCCGACTATCTTGAGGTCTATGATCGGCTGTTGCACCATCGCCTGCGGGCCATTCCGTTCCCGGCCGAGGCTGCGGGTGTGCCCACCATAGCCTGAAGCCATCTTCGGGAGATGTAATGGAAGACCGTACGGATCTTCTCACTCCGCAGCCGATGGAGTTCGGCACGGCGCGAACGCCGCAATTCTTTATCGCTGCCACCGCTCCCCTGCAGGAACGGCGGCCGCGTACGCAGAAGCATGGGGACACCTTCTCCATGTTCGACCACAACGGAGATGCCCTCGGGAGCCCCGACAGCCCTGAGGGCATCTACCATCGCGACACCCGCTATCTTTCCCATTTCTTTCTCACGATCGGCGGAGAGCGGCCGCTTCTGCTGAGTTCGATGCTGCGCGATGACAACGCGCTGCTCACCTTCGACCTTGCCAATCCCGATCTCTACGAGGCTGACGAGCTCAGGCTCCAGCACGACCTGATCCACATCCGCCGCACGCGGTTTTTGTGGAACGCCACCTGCTTCGAACGGGTGAGCGTGCGCAACTATGACGAGACGACACGGCGCATCCGGCTGGAACTCGCCTTCGCATCCGATTTCGCCGACCTTTTCGAGGTGCGTGGCGCACGCAGGCCGAAGCGCGGCACGATGCACAAGCCCAAGGTGGAAAAGGATCGGGTCATTCTTTCCTACACGGGCCTTGACGGCGTGAAGCGGCAGACGGTCCTGCGCTTTGACCCGGCGCCGGACGAATTGACCGGCGAGCGCGCGGTGCACGAAGTGGAGCTGAAGCCGCGCCAAACGCGCCAGCTCTTCATTGAGGTGATCTGCGGGGCGGAGGAGCCGAGATTCGAGCCCCGCCGCCAGTTCTTCTCCGGCCTTCTCGAGGCGCGCCGCTTCATGCGTGGCATGGTTACGAAAGCCGCGTCCATAGCCACCTCCCACGATGTCTTCAACGAGGCCATACGGCGCGCCATAGCCGACCTCTACATGCTCGTCACCGAGACGGAGCACGGCCACTATCCCTATGCCGGCATTCCATGGTTCAGCACCGTCTTCGGCCGCGATGCTCTGATCACCGCCATGCAGACACTGTGGCTGGACCCGTCCATTGCCCGCGGCGTGCTGAAGCATCTCGCGGCCAATCAGGCGACAGAGGAGGATCCTGCCGCCGATGCGGAGCCGGGAAAGATCCTGCATGAGGTGCGTTACGGTGAAATGGCGGAGCTGGGCGAGGTGCCGTTCCGCCGCTACTACGGCAGCGTCGATGCCACGCCGCTCTTCGTCATGCTGGCGGGCAGCTACCTGGAGCGCACCGGCGACGTGGACACGCTGCGCGGGCTCTGGCCCAACATCGAGGCGGCGCTCAATTGGATACGGACTTACGGCGACCGCGACGGCGACGGCTTCGTGGAATACGGCCGGCGCACGGTGGCGGGGCTGGCCAATCAGGGCTGGAAGGACAGTTTCGATGCGATCTTCCACGCCGATGGGCGTCTCGCCATTGGTCCCATCGCACTATGTGAGGTGCAGGCTTACGTCTACGGCGCATGGAAGGCGGCCGCCCGGGTTGCCCGCGCGCTTGGCCTCGAAGCGCGTGCGCATGAGCTAGAGACGCTGGCGGAGGATCTGCGGGGCCGCTTCGACCGGACCTTTTTCGATGAGGAGCTCGGCACCTATGTGCTTGCGCTCGACGGGGAAAAGAAGCCCTGCCGCGTACGCGCCTCCAATGCCGGCCACACCCTCTTCACCGGCATAGCGTATCCTGAGCGCGCCGTCTCCGTGGCTCACGTGTTGATGGGCCGGTCGTCCTTCTCCGGCTGGGGCATCCGCACCGTTGCCACCACCGAATCACGCTACAATCCGATGAGCTATCACAACGGCTCGGTCTGGCCGCATGACAATGCGCTGATTGCCGCCGGGCTCTCCCGCTATGGCTTCCGCGCCGAGGCCGCGCGCGTTCTGGAAGGGCTGTTTATGGCCTCGACCTATATCGATCTGCGCCGGCTGCCGGAGCTGTTCTGCGGCTTCCCTCGCCAACGCAGCCGCGGCCCCACCTTCTATCCAGTGGCCTGCGCGCCCCAGGCCTGGGCGGCGGTGGCGCCATTGTCCATCCTGCAATCCTGCCTCGGAATGAGCTTCGACTGTTCCGCCGGGACGCTGATCTTTCATCAGCCCATGCTGCCTGACTTCCTGAAGGAGGTCACGCTGCGCGGCATAACGCTCCCTCAGGGGCGCATCGACGTGCTTCTGAGGCAGGCGGAGACGGAAGTGGTTGTCCACGTGCTGCACCGGGAGGGCGAAACCCGCGTCACCACGACTTATTAGGCCGGCCCGCCCTTTCGCGAGCCGGCGCATCGAATCACCCGTGCTCAAAGTCCCAGGAAGGGCTGGAAGCCGCCGAAAATCATGCGCTTGCCGTCGAAAGGCGACTTGCTCATATCCACCTGCATCCGCGGATCGGCCATCACCTTGGCGTTCACCTCATCCCTGTGCTCGCGCGACTTGTAGACGATCCAAGAGAAGATAACGACCTCGTCTTCCTTCGCCTGCACCGCCCGCGGGAAGGAGGTCACCTCGCCATAGGGCACGTCGTCGCCGATACATTCGACGTAATCGAGGGCGCCATATTCCCGCCAGACCTGTTCGCCGAGGCGAGCCTGTTCCTTGTAGTCTTCGATCCGGTCCTTGGGGACGGGAATCAGAAAACCATCTACATAAGCCATCGGTCAGTCCTCCGTGTTGCATGCAAACAAAGGACGAAGACGACCGGCCTGAGCCGACAGGCCGCACATTTTTATTGCGATCGCCTTCACTTCCTGAGCGAAGCCTTCTGCTGCGCGGATTTGCGCGGTTGAACGCGCCATAGAGCAAGCCCCATCTTGACGAAACTGCGGCAGATTCGAAGGACCGGCTTATCGGGATCAGGGAACACCCCTCTTGCTGAAGGCGTTCGCTTGCCGAAGGCTTTGCATTCCGCCGGCCGATTGGCCAAAACGCCTATTGCATCGCAGGCAAACCGGTGGGACATCTTCATTGTGACAATCGGAAAGAAAGCGTGATCCGGAATGGCCCATGCAGCTTAAGAAGTATTTCTGGCCCGCGATTGGCTTCGGTGCAGTGTTCTTCTCCGCCTGGCTGCTCTATCACGAGCTGCGGGGGCTTTCGCTCGACGAACTGTGGGACAGCATCGTTGCCATTTCGGCGCCAAACTGGCTGCTATGCATTGGGGCGACTCTTCTGGCTTACGCGGCGCTGGCGGGCTACGACCATCTGGCTCTGCTTCACCTGAAGAAACGGATCGACTGGTTCTACATCACCGTAACGTCGTTTACGACCTACGCCCTGTCCCACAACATCGGCGCATCGGTGCTCTCCGGCTCGCTCGTGCGCTACAGGGCCTATTCGGCCAAGGGCCTGTCCGCCGCCGAAGTCGGTGTGCTCGTCGGGTTCTGTTCCTTCACCTTCGCTTTGGGCATCACGCTGCTGGCGGGGCTCGTGCTCGTCCTGGTGCCTGAGCTTTCCGAACGCTTCGTTGATGAGCTGCCCATGGAAGCCTCCGCGGCCACCGGCGTTCTTCTTCTCGGGGCCGTGCTGCTTTACGTAATCGGGAGCGCGTTGAAGCTGCGGCCTCTGCGGATCGGCAAGCTCGAGATCGCCTATCCCGGCCTTCCCATTGTCGGCCGCCAATTGCTGATCGGGCCGCTGGAGATCATCGGTGCGGCCGCGATCATCTATTTCGCCCTCCCGGCTGCTGGCAATCCCGGGTTCCTCGTCGTGCTCGGCATTTTCGTGATTTCTTTTTCGCTCGCGCTTCTTTCTCATGCGCCGGGCGGACTTGGCGTGCTGGAAATCGCGTTCATCACCGGCCTTTCCGAAATGGACCGGGCCGATGTGCTTGCCGCCCTGCTCGTCTTCCGGCTTCTCTACCTCATCATTCCCTTCATCATCGCGCTTCTGGTCGTGCTCGGTTTCGAGCGCAGCCAGCTGGCGAGCAATCGAGCTTGAGTTGAGGCGCCATTGATCCGGTTCAGGATGCGGGTTCGGCCGTCGTTTCCTTGGACGGCGGCGGCGCGACGTCCATAGGCGGCACGAGCGGGCTTCCCTCCGACCGGTCGCGGTAGAGCGCGGCACGCCCAAGCAGCATGAAGGTCACCGGCGTGGTGACCGTCACGAAGATGCCGATCAGGATCTCGTGCACCACCGGCCGGCTCTCGAGATAGGAAAAGAGGATCATCGAGGCGATGACAATCGCCCCGGTCCCCCAGCTCGATCCCAGCGTTGGAGCATGGAGGCGGTCATAGAAGATCCTGAGCCGGATAAGACCGATGGTCCCCGTCAATGTCAGGAACGCTCCGATGAGCAAAAAGGCCGAAACCGGCAGCGCGATCCACAGGGGAATATCGTATTCGACGCTCATTCGATCACCTCCCCTCTCATCAGGAACTTGGCAAGGGCGACGGTGGCTACGAAACCGAGGATTGCAATGACGAGCGCCATCTCGAAATAGATGCTGGTGCCCGTTCTGATCCCGAACAGCAGGAATTGCAGCATTGCCGTGATGTAGAGCGTATCGAGCCCAAGCACCTTGTCCTGCGCGCGCGGTCCCTTCAGCATGCGGATTGCGGCGAGGATCATCGCTGCGGCGACGGCGAGTTGGGCGATCAGCACCGACCAGCCGAGAATGGCACCACTCATTCGAAGATCTCCATGAGAAGGTATTCGTAGCGGGTCTTGATCAGATCGACCCATTCGGATTCATCCACCAGATCGAAGATGTGCAGAAGCAGAACGCCGCGCCTGTCGCTGTAGTCGAGCCAGGCGGTGCCGGGCGTGCTCGTGATAATCACCGCCAGCACGGCAAGCCCCATCGGATCGCGCAGTTCCAGCGGGATGGCCACGAATCCCGATTTGCGCTTCGCCCGTTTGCCAGAAAGGATCAGCCGCGCCACGGCGATGTTGGAGCGAACGATATCGAGGAGGACGATGCCGATCAGCTTGGGTATGAGGTCCCAGCGCCTCAATCTGGGTGTCGACGGGCGGAGCGCTGCAAGGCCCTGAGCGGCCACCAGCGCCACCCCCGTGCCGAGCAGAAGCTGCCCGACCGAAAATCGTGTGAGCGCTAGCCACATGACCACAATGGAGACGATCAGCAGCGGATAGGGAAGGAGGCGGTTCACGGTAGAACCTCCCGCGCATGCGGCACGGCCTGCACCGCCTCCATCACCGACTGGATATAAGCCTGCGGCGAGTGCAGATCCGCCGCGGCGGCCTCCAGAAAGCGCATTACGGGTCCGGCCCCGATGGTAAGAAACACCGTCATTGCAAGCAGAGCCGCGACCGGTGCCATCTCCACCAGCAGGACGCGCGGCACTTCCCCGTCTATGCGGGCCCAGAACGCGCTGATGCCGGCACGCGTCATGGCAATCAGCGTGGCAAAGCCCGACAGGATCAGGAAGCTCGCAAGCCACCAGGAGGAATGCCGGATGACGCCCTCGCCGACCCCGTCGGGATTGAACATGGAGGTTAGCATGGCGAATTTGGCGACGAAGCCGGACAGCGGCGGAAGGCCCGCAAGCAGGATGCCGCAGGCGGCAAAGCTGACGCCTAGAACGGCCAGCGTTTCGGGGATGGTGACGCCCACTTCCTCCGCCTCCTCCTCTTCTTCCTCGCCTTCGCCATAGGCTTCCATCGTCACGGCCAGAACATCGGCCGCAGGGTCCTGCCCACGCGCGATCAGTTCGATGAGCATGAAAAACGCGCTGAGCGTCAGCGTGGAACTGATGAGATAGAAGAGCGCGCCCGCCGTAACACCGGTCTGCGCGAAGCCCACGGCCGCAAGCAGAGTTCCCGACGAGACGAGGACGGAATAGCCGGCAAGCCGCCCAAGCGCCTGGGAAGCAAGAATGCCGATCGCGCCGAACAGGATCGTGGCCATGCCGACAAAGAACAGCGCCTGTTCCCCGAAGCCCGTCGAGGCGGCTTCGCTGCCGAACAGCAGAAGGGAGAGCCGCAGAAGCACATAGACGCCGACCTTGGTCAGGATGGCGAAGATCGCCGCCACAGGCGCCGCAGCCGCCGAATAAGCGGTGGGCAGCCAGAAATTGAGCGGCCAGCTGCCGGCCTTGACCAGAAAGGCGATGCCCAGGATTCCAGCGCCTGCTTCGGCCATGAAGCGGCTCTCACCTTCAAGCCCCTGCAGAACAATGGCCAGATGCGCCATGTTGAGCGTGCCGGTCACGCTGTAGATCATCGCCACGCCGATGAGGAAGAGCAGCGAGGCGGCGAGATTGATGACGATGTAGTGCATTCCGGCTCTTACCCTGAGCTGGCCGGAGCCATGCAGCATCAGCCCATAAGAAGCTGCCAGAAGCACCTCGAAGAAGACGAAGAGGTTGAACAGGTCCCCGGTGAGGAACGCGCCGTTCAGCCCCACCAGGAGGAACAGGAACAGGCTGTGGAAGTGCGCGCCGGCCCTCTGCCAGCGGGCGATCGAGAAGACAAGTGCGGGCAGCGCGAGAACGGCCGTCAGCAGGAGCATCATGGCCGACAGCCGGTCGAGCACCAGATTGATGGCGATGGGCGATGGCCAGTTACCGAGCAGATAGACGAAAATCCGTCCACCGTCCGCGCCGGTCCTGAACAGGAGCACCGCCGCCACCACCACGAGCGCCGCCGACGTCAGTATCGAGACCGCGTCCTTCAGCCGGCGTTCGCGATCCTCGAAGAACAGAAGGAGCGCCCCCGCAAGAAGCGGGATTAGAATGGGCGCAATGATGAGGTGCGAGGGAGCGGACATCATTTCTCCGGCTCCCTTCCGTCCACATGGTCCGTTCCCGTCAGACCGCGCGAGGCCAGAAGCACTACCAGAAACAGCGCCGTGGTCGCAAAGCTGATGACGATCGCGGTCAGTACCAAGGCCTGCGGAACGGGGTCCGTAAAGGCTGCGGGGTCGACTTCCATACCTTTCTCGACGATGGGAGGCGCGTTCACCCGCAGGCGCCCGGTGGAAAAGATGAAGATGTTCACCGCATAGGAAAGCAGCGCCAGACCCATGATGACCTGATAGGTGCGCGGCCTGAGCAGCAGCCATACGCCCGAGCCGGCCAGCGCCCCCATACTCAGCGACAGAAGAAGTTCCATCAGGCAGCCTCCTCCGTCCTGGTGGCGGCCGCCTCTGTCGCGCGGACGCGATGGCTGCGGATCGATTGATGCGCGATGGCGATCAGCATGAGCACCGTGGCACCGACGACCAGCAAGAAGACCCCGAGATCGAACAGCAGCGCGCTGGCGAGCGGCACCTCGCCGATCAGCGGGATCTCGAGATAGCCCGAGGCGGAGGTGAGGAACGGAAGGCCAAAGAGCCACGCGCCCATGCCGGTAAAGGCCGCCATGAACAGGCCGAACCCAATCCAGCGGACCGGCAGGATGCGCAGCCGTTCCTCGACCCAGCGCGTTCCTCCCGCCAGGTACTGCAGCAGGAACCCGATCGCCATGGCAACGCCCGCAGTAAAGCCGCCGCCCGGAAGATCATGGCCGCGCAGGAACAGGTAGGCTGCAAGCGCGATGATCACCGGAAACATCCACTGCATGAGAACGGAGGGTACCAGCAGATAATCATGCGCGGTTTCGCCAAGCTTGCGTCCCTGCTGCGCATCGTCATAGGCGTTTTGAATGCGCTGTTGCTCGGGCAGTTCGATGCTGTCCGGCGCGGGGCGAAAGCGGCGCAACAGCGCGAAGACGGAAAGCGCGACGATGCCCAAAACCGTGATCTCGCCAAACGTGTCGAAGCCGCGGAAATCCACGAGGATAACATTGACGGCATTGGTGCCGCCGCCTTCCGAATAGGCGCGCTCGAGATAGAAATCGCCGACCGTGGTTGGCGGCGCGCTGGTCATGATGGCGTAGGACACTACCGTGACCCCCAAGCCGCAGGCCAGTGCAAGCAGGAAATCGCGTTGCCGGCGCAGACGCGCAGCAAGGGTCGTCGGTGTGTCGATCTCCTCGATGCGTTTCGGCAACCAGCGCAGGCCCAGAAGGATAAGCACGGTGGTGACGACCTCCACCACGAGCTGGGTGAGCGCAAGGTCCGGCGCGGAAAACCAGACGAAGGTGATGCAGGTGGAAAGCCCCGCGCCCCCAATGAGGATAAGCGCCGCGAAGCGGTGATACTTTGCCTGATACGCCGCGGTGATGGCGCATCCGATCCCCACGATCCAGATGATGGCGAGGACCGGGTCGAGGTTCGCGACCGAAATCAGGTCCGGCATCAATCCCGCCTCGAAGAGCGGCCAGGCGCCTGCCATGAGCGCGACAGTGACGAGCACGCGAAGCTGGGGCTGCAGCCGTCTGGTGCCCAGATTTACCTCCACCCAGCGCGCCCAGCGCCAGGAGACCGTCACCAGCACGCGCTCGAAAATGCGCTGGCCGACAAGCACGCGCAGACCGGGCGGATCTTCTTTGCAGTGCGCAAGGTACCGGTGAAGGAGGAGGTAAAGAATGACGCCGCCGACGAGCGCTATCGCGCTCATCACCAGGGGCAGGTTGAATCCGTGCCAGATCGAAAGGCTGTATTCGGGAGTCCGGTCGCCCAGCACGGAGGTTACCGCCGTGTTCAGATAGGGTCCGATGGTGATGCCAGGAATGATGCCGACCAGAAGGCAGGCAAGCACAAGCAGCTCGATGGGTAGGCGCATCCAGTGGGGCGGCTCATGCGCCTCGTTAGGCAGATCAGCCGCCTTCGGCCCGAAGAAAACGGAGTGAATGAATCGCACCGAATAGGTCACGGCGAAGGCGCTGGCGAGCGTCGCGAGATAAGGCATCGCGCTGTCGAGCAGCGATTCCCGATGCTCCTCGATCGCCTCGGCGAAGAACATCTCCTTGGAAAGGAAGCCGTTGAGCAGCGGCACGCCCGCCATGGCCGCGCTCGCCACCATGGCCAGCGTCGCCGTGATCGGCAGCGCGCTGAAGAGGCCGCTCAGCTTGCGCATGTCGCGCGTTCCGGCCTCATGGTCGATGATGCCGGCTGCCATGAAGAGCGAAGCCTTGAAGGTCGCATGGTTGACCATGTGGAAGATCGCCGCCACGGCCGCAAGCGGGCTGCCGAAGCTCAGAAGCGTCGTGATCAGGCCCAGATGGCTGATCGTGGAATAGGCGAGCAGTCCCTTCAGGTCCTGCTGGAAGATCGCGAAATAGGCGCCGATCACCAGTGTGCTGATGCCTGCGATCCCCACGATGAAAAACCAGGCGTCGGTGCCCGCAAGAACCGGCCAAAGCCGCGCCAGGAGAAACACGCCGGCCTTCACCATGGTCGCGGAGTGAAGATAGGCCGAAACCGGCGTAGGCGCGGCCATGGCATTGGGAAGCCAGAAGTGGAACGGAAACTGCGCGCTCTTCGTCAGCGCCCCCGCCAGGATCAGCAGGAGCGCGGGAAGATAGAGCGGATGCGCGCGGATGGCGGCGCCGGATGCCAGCACCTCATCCAGATCGTAGCTCCCTGCGATGTGGCCGATCAGGATGAAGCCCAGGAGAAGGCAGAGGCCGCCGATGCCGGTGATGGTGAGCGCCATGCGCGCGCCGTCGCGCGCAGCCGCGTTGTGGTACCAGTAGCCGATGAGCAGGAAGGAGACGATGCTGGTAAGTTCCCAGAAGATCGCCAGCAGGATCAGATTGCCGGAAAGGACCACCCCCTGCATCGCGCCCATGAAGGCGAGCAGAAAGGAATAAAAGCGCCGAACAGGATCCTGCGGCGACATGTAGTAGCGCGCATAGATGACGACGAGGAGGCCGATGCCGCCGATCAGGATGGTGAACAGCCATGCGAAGCCGTCCATCCTGAGCACGAGATTAAGGCCGAGTTCCGGAAGCCAGGCCACTTCCCGGCGGACGATCCCCCCGTTTTCGACCGAGGGGTAGAGCAGAGCTGCGAGCCCGAATGTCAGCAATGCTGTTACGCCCGAGAGCCACGCCTCGGCGTTGCGCGCGTTCGCAGGCAGCAAAGCAGCCAGCATCGACCCCAGAAAGGGCAGAAAAATCAGCGCCGGCAATGCATTGTTCGTAATCATCATCCACTCGCGGCCCAGGCGAAAAGAATACCGGACTTCGCACGGCATCTTCGGTCGAAAGACACCCCGTCCCGCCATACCGCCGGAAAAGGGAGGGCAAACGAAACCGAGAACCTGCCAATCGGTCGCTCGAGAAAAAGTCACTCAGCGATTGCTGTCAGTTCCCGGCAAGCGCGAAGCAACGGGCGGCGCCCTTGGTGCGGTATCCTTGTCTAGACGGAACGGCAGCGATTCGGCAGCCATCCCGCTAAGGTCGCATTTTTCCATGGCCTTCAGCGGGATGAAAGGAGGCAGGGAGACGATCGCGGCTTGGCCGCAACCGTCAAGCGCGCCGGCGGCGAAACCGTCCCGGCTGTGGGCCTCCAGTCGCGGATGGCTGCGTATGGGAAATTTGAATAGCCTGAACTCGAGCACGGAGTCCGGTTCCCCGGAACTCCAGAAGGCTCTGGCAAACGCGCCGTGAATGCCAACGATGATGACCACGCAGGCAAGCAATACGGGCTGCCAGCGTGGCACACGAACAACGATTGGGCGGTGAGGTTCCGCGCCGATCACGGCATCTCCAAGGCAGGTTTCGGGCGATTGATTTTATACTTAGGCAAATATGGACACGCCTGTCCATTGTTTCGATATGCCGAAACCAATCTTCTTGAACCTTGGTAGAAAGTACGGCGGCGGGCGCGAAAAAACCGCGACCTCTCCGACTGGCGGCCTATGTTCCCAGCACAGCCAGCACTTTGCGAATCTGCAATTTCGCTGCTTCTTTAAGCTACGGAATTCAAAGAAATTATGGCGCACCCGACACGATTCGAACGTGTGACCTCTGCCTTCGGAGGGCAGCGCTCTATCCGGCTGAGCTACGGGTGCCCGGATGCCGCCGCTGATGCGGCGCCGCTTACTTAGCCGATAGCGCCCGGTGCTTCAACGCTTAATCCGCTGTGTGCTCCACACATTTGCGTGGTATCGCACATCAAGGTCGAAACCACATCAAGGCTGATGCCAACCATGTGGCCAGCATATGCCCGGATAAGCGACGGTTTGCCAGTAAAGAGCTGAGATGTCTGGACGCCGGCCGTCCAGCATCGATGCTCCAATATCGCGATATGCGCGCTCAGGTTCCGCGCACCCGGATTTCGGGAAATGCGCCCGGTTCAGATGCCTCGGCCCGGCCGGGAACCTGGAGTCCGTTCGCTCGTTTCATGCCAGAAGGCTGGAAACCTCCCGCCGCAATGCGGGAACGCTGCGGCCCTTCCCTCCCGGGGCTCACAGCAGGCCGCCCCGGCGTCGCGCCCCGGGGCGGCCGTTTTCCCGACAGAAACCCGTCGCTCATGTGTTTGCACGGCCTTTGCCTCTCCGCTAAAGCGAGCCCATCGGCCAATCCGCCTTTGGGCAAAAGTGAATGCACCACACAGGGCAAGCGCCCCTTCTTCTCGGCATAGATACGGGTGGCACCTATACGGACGCGGTGCTTTTCAGCGAAACGTCTGGCCTTGTCGCCAAGGCGAAGGCGCTCACAACGCGCCATGATCTATCTCAGGGGATCTCCGAGGCCGTGGATGCCGTGCTGGCCCGGGCCGGGGCCGACGGCAGCCGGATCGGGCTCGTCTCTATGTCCACCACCCTTGCCACGAACGCCCTGGTGGAAGGCCAGGGCGGACGCGCCGGGCTGGTGATGGTGGGTTTTACCGAGGCCGACCTCAAACAGGACGGCCTACAGGCCGCCCTCGGCGGCGACCCGGTTCTGTTCCTCGCTGGCGGCCATGATGTACACGGCAACGAGATGCCGCTCGATCTTGCGCCGCTCGATTCGTGGCTCGACGCGGTTGCTCCGGCGCTCACCGGCGTTGCCGTGTGCGCCTATTTCGCCGTGCGAAATCCGTCTCACGAGGTCACCGTCAAGGAGGCGATCCGCACGCGGACGGGGCTACCCGTCACCGCAAGCCACGAGCTCTCGGCCAGGCTCGGGGGGCCGCGCCGGGCGCTGACCACCCTGCTCAATGCCCGTTTGATCGCGCTCGTCGACCGGCTGATCGAGGCCACCACGGGCTTTCTCCACAGGCGCGGGATCACGGCCCCGCTGATGGTGGTACGCGGGGACGGCGCCTTGATCGCGGCCGACCTCGCCCGCGCGCGACCCATCGAAACGATCCTGTCGGGTCCGGCGGCAAGCCTGGTGGGCGCCAGGCATCTGACCGGCCTCGATGACGCCATCGTCTCCGACATCGGGGGTACGACCACCGACATCGCCCTGCTTGCCGGAGGCAGGCCGCGGCTCCACCCGGAC
>ERZ777010.645-NODE-645-length-32288-cov-285.352279_pt1 | contig 32288 bp, 18 predicted proteins | sample MGYA00374963_ERZ777010 | MGnify/ENA primary metagenome ERZ777010 (study PRJEB29309, sample SAMN06268256) | bioreactor metagenome | isolation source: Joint BioEnergy Institute, California, USA | place: USA:Joint BioEnergy Institute, California, USA | collected...
TGTTTTCCTGCTCCTAATGTTCCATCATCAGTCATACTATAAGTGTAAGTATTCTTTAACTGAAGTTTTCCATTGGCTTCTGTATATTCATTCAAAGTCATCATGTTTTCTGGAGAAGATTGATTAAAGTCAAGTGTTTTTACTTCTCCTGGTTGTGCTTGTGCAGATAAAGTTGCACGTATTTTAATATATCTTCCTTGCGGCGGATCCGATGGATTAAAAGGGGTAAATGGTGAAAAATTTACTCCATCTGAAGAAGTAGAGATTTCTAATTGACAATCTGTATTGCCTGTATTAATTTGTTTTACAATGTTTACTAATTTTGTTTTTAACCATCCTTCTCCTAGATCAACAATTGGAGATTCCCAAGTACCTTGAGAAACATATTTGGCTGGTGAAACTTTAATGTACCAATATCCATCTGTATGTTTACCATTGTTTGGATAAGCACCATCTTCTGCGGTAATATTTTCAATTAAATTTCCGACACCTTCTGGTTGCTGAGCTATATATGTTATTTTTCTAAAGTATTGCCTGATATTATCAGTATTAATGTACTGAAAGTAATATAATTCTTTTTTATCAGATGATACATTATAACAATAACGTTTTGCATCTCTACCAACATAAATATGTTTACCAGATACATAAAATTTGCCTGTTTTAGAGTCAAAAGTATAAGATTCATAACCAGATTGTTTATAATAATAAGATTCTACATAGTTAATTCCTTCTTTTACTATCATATGATATTCATTATCAAGTAATTGAACTTCATGTTTTTTATAATAGTAAAGTTGAGCCATTTATTTTCACCTCATTACTGTGGTGGTAAAACTTTTAATCTAAGTGATCCATAAGGATTTAATTCAACATTATTGAATATGCCTAACGATAAATCAATTTGTATTGTATTTTCTACATGTATTTTTTCTGTCTGTCCCTCCAGCCAATCCAATCGAGCATCAACAGTTGGAAATCGATCTTCTGCTAACGGAGCAACAACGGATTCGTCTAATTGTTTAATCTGTTTAAGTGTTTTATTTGCTTTTGATAAAGAAAGAATATCCATTTTTATGCACCTTCTTCACTTGGCGGCATTATGGTTGTCGTTGTTTGAATATGTCTAATGTTACTTGTTTCGTCATAGGTGTAATTTTTTCTGACGGTTACTTGCTCCCCTTTTGAGTTCCTATAGATTTTTTCCGAATACATTAATTCTTTGCTTTCGTTTTCACTATAATGATATGTTATCGTATAATTTTTATCTCCGCTGACAACATGACGAATGACATCGCCGTCACTATCATACTCATAAACTTCATCATAATTTCCTTCATCACTTTCTAATTTCAAATCTTCTAATCTTTCTGATAAGTGTTTATTTGTACGATGAAATGAATCAATCAAATCTTTAATGACCGCTTTTGTATCTGGATCAAATAATTCTAGATTTATATTCGTTAAACGCTCTTTTAAGCTTTCATAAGTTCCTTGAATATCTATTAAATCTTGAATGATTTTTTGTACATTTTCTTCTAAATCATATAATAAGATTTTGGTTGTTTTCATATTATCCCTCCCTTTATGTAAGGTCTTTCAATTATATTATAAAATTTCAATTATATTCGGTCTAATTCGCTCATCATCCATAATATCATGATTGGTTAGCAAAACTGGTTCATTTCTTAGATATAATGAAACAACTTGAAAATCAACTACTTTCTGATCGATATTCATAACTTCTTGAACTAAATCATGATAAATAAAATCTTGCGCTAATGAAAAGTTTCCGTAATACTGATACAAATAATTTTGCAGTCGTTGTCTAATTTCCTGTTTTTCAATGGCTGTTGCTGATTCCTGAAAAATCAAACTGATCTCTAAATCTAATAAAACTGGTTCAGGAAGTATAACACCAGGCCGAACACCAAACGCTTTTGTTTTCATGATCGCTTCTTCTACTTGGCTTTTGACCTCTTCTTCATCAAATCCGTTTTGCACAACCAGTATAAAAGAAAAACTTCCTGTTCCGTATGTGTATTCTTTTCCAATGATATTTTGCACTCCCGGAATTGTTAAACAAGCTAAACGCAAAGCTTCTTCATTTGAACTTACCGCTGCTCTCACTTGCTTTGTTAATTCATATTTATATGTTTCCAGTTCAATTTTTACTTCTTCATATTCATTAGTTTCTGAATTGTATACTTGTTCTGTTCGTCTTGGATAATTGAATAATTCTCCTATCAATTCAGCATGTTCTTCATCTGCTTTGCTGATATAGCCATTATCTAAAATATCTTTCCCAAATACATATAAATCTTGATAATAAGGACTTATTGCTTCAATAATAGAGCGAGCGATTGCACCGGCATAAAAGTTATTGATCGGTGTGTTTTGTGTAATAGAATCAATGGCTTCTCTTATGATTTCTTCTTTTGATTTCATTACAAACATAATTTATCACCTACAGTTCTATATCATTTCTGTGAATAATAGGCTCATCATCATCTGTTTCTACAACTGTAAACACATCAATTTTGTTGATTTTGGTTGGAACAGGACGAACTGCAACATCCAATGGATCAAAACGCTGATCATATGTTAAGGATTCAAAACATTGTTCTGCAATTTTTTCTCCTGTTTGCCGAGTATTTGGTTCTCCTTCAAACTCTTCTAAGTTGGCTCCTAATTCTGGATATATACTCCAATCCCCTTTTTGTGTTCTTAATCGATTTACAATATCTTGTCTTGCTGATTCGTAGTTTTCTGTCAGCTTAAAATCAATCAAGCCTGTATCTGGGTTTTCTTCTAAAATGAAATCCCCTTCAATAATTCCCTTGACTTGATATTCGAATAAATCAATAGAATTGACCTCATCATCAAAATATTCCGTCATATCTTCATCAATTGTGATGAGAAGTTCGAATTCATCTTTTTGATTGCCACGATAAATAGCATATCCTCCCACACCTTCTACTGGAGTCCATTTGATTAAATTGCCGCTTGTGTAAGGAATTACTTCTATTTGTTCTAATAGTTCTTCTGAATAAAACGCCATATCCGTTTCAGCATAATTTGCCATTATTCTTCTTCTCCTTTCCACATATCAAGAATTTCCTGATACTCATTTTTTAAAAAGGATTCGGCTTTATTGTATTCATGTTTTTCGATTTTGGATGTGAATAATTTTAAGTTTGGTGCAAACACTGACAATGACTGATGATTAGGGTCAAATACAAATCCTAAGCCAAAATCAGATAAACACTCTATTCGTTTATTTTTTCTAATAATCATACCGGCTCCGTTATAACGATTCAAAAATCCTATATCTTCTGAATGAAACATATTTTCTTTTTGTTCCATATCATCTAAATCTTCTACTTCCTGCTGATCATAAAAAAGTAAATCATCTTTCCAACTCATATCATCACCCTGCTCCCATTTCTGAAAAGAAACTGGCAATTCCATATTTTAAAGAATTGACAAATAACTGTAATTGAGTAGGCTCTCTGTAGTAAGCTGTAATAACCGGATAAGTTGTATCACCATTAATAAACTCTACCCAGACACGATCATTTTTCTTTAATCCATGTGAAAAGAATCCATCACCATACACAAAACAGGGAACTCGATATAGTATTTGTTCTTTCTTTCCCAACAGAACTTTTACATCTGCTGTATGATTTTGGTTCAATTTTTCATTACTAAAGGTTTCAGGATAATATTCGATGACATGCCCGATTAATCCAAAATTCACTTGTTCTTTTGCTTTTTCTGATCCTTGTTTTGCTATTTGATCTTTGATTTTTGCCATACTATCACCTCATTTTGAGTAACCTAGAGAAATATTTCTCTAGGTTACTTTTTTCTAGGGAATGATAAATGCAGATGGTTATGATGATCTTGCGGCCTGTATTGTGTTGTAATTCCTTTGTATTTCTTTTTGATAGATTCTAAGATGTAATAATCACCAAAGATAATACCGTCAAATCCCACCTGACATGCTAATTCACATAGAATCATTGCTTCTTTTTTATCTGTTCCATTTGGAAATCCTAATTTTCCTCCTGCTAATGTTCGCATTGTATTAGGAGTATCAATATCTACTGCATATCCAGTTCCATGCCAGTTTGGATCACCAGTCCGAAATGCACTTGTAACAGATAAGGTTTTGCCTGTTTTCTTTTTATAAGCTTCCGCTAATTGATTCATCAATTCATATGTTCCTTTTCTCATCAAGCTTGTACTTGAACCACTAACAATAGACAAATTAAATTTACGGTCTGATTGACTTCTTGCATCAATCAATACTTTTTTTGCTTCACCTAATGACAAATGATATTTTCGTTTTCCTTCTGAACCTGTTATTTTTGGATAATCATCTGTTCCTCCTACTAGGCATGGTTCTAGACTTCCTTCATAATAACGCAATACACGATCGACATATTGGGAATCTCCGTATCCTGGCGGTATTCTAGAAATTTTCCCCACTTTTTTCACCATCATCTCAGCATAATCCCATGCCAATTTCTTTGTATATTTTCCTCCATGTTTTTTTACATAATCAATAAAACCTGAACCATAGTTATAACTTTGTAAAGCCAGTTTTACATCTCCTCCGGCTTTCTTTAATACTTTTGCAAAGTATTTCACACCTTGTTCAATACTGACTTCTGGATTTTTGATGCAACCGACACGACCACAATAGCTTTCAGATGCTTGCATAGGATCTGATCCACGACCGCCTGATTCTTGCATCATCTTTGCCATGAGAATTTGTGTGTATCCACCAATTCCATATTTATTTGCATATTTTTGAATAACTGGTTCGTACGCTTTGACTTGACTTGATACATTTACTGCTTTGCCATTTAGGGCAACATCATTGCTACAGCTGCCGTTGCTTCCCCCTAAATTAGAAAGCCAGTTTGCAAATTTCTCTAAGAATCCTTCTGCTTGTTCCACTTCATCTGAATAATCAGGTGATATTTGTGATTCAGAACGTTTCGCAAGTAAACTAATACGCCCTGATATTTCTTTTTTTGCTGCTTCTACATCTTTTAAATACAGTTTCTCTAAATTTTCATCATTCGGAAAATCTTGAGATGTAAAAAAGCCGGTTAATATATCTTTTGATTTTTTAACAGATTTCTTATCTTTTGTGTTTGTTGCAAAGCCATACAAATCCCCTAAATTCTCAGGCGTTTCTAGGTTTTCTGCATTCACATTGAAAACAGATAATATAAATGAACCGACTGATGATGTGCTCAGCCATTGTACAAAATCTTTTGGATCACCTACAACTGATCCTTTATGCCCATTTAAGCCGGCTAACCAATTCACTTTATTCTTTTTCAGTGGCATGATAATACAGGCTTGGCGATTCATCAGATGCCTTTCAGACCATTCGCCAACTGTTGTAGCTGTTAAATCAACTGCTAAGAATTCAACCACTGTTAACAAAAGACCAACTGGCCCTGTAAAAGCTTTTGCTCCTTTTACTACTTTTCCAATGTTTTTAAACACTGGTCCTGCTTTTTTAAGGTTCTTTAAAATGGAACTGGAGATTTTCTTTAACTTTTGAAGGTCTTTCTGATTTATTTTTATTTTTTTACTTCTATTAAAAACGTTTTTAGGTTTTTGCAACAAATCTTGAAGATTTATATCACTTGCTTTTCCGCCTTGACCATATATTTTTTTCATTTTATCCCACAAGCCAGACTTCTTCCATCTATCAATATCTTCTTTAGGTGTTTTGCTTTCTTTTAAATTGATGTTTTCATCTCTTACTTTTTTCATTTCATCTTTTCCATAAAACTCTTTTGCTTTTTGAACAAATTTCTTTTCATCAAATTTGTTTTTTAGATTTTTAAATTGATTGGTTGTCGTTGACCAAATTGCATTAAAAATAGGTAAATTTCCTTTGTATCCTTTAGAAGATAATAGTTTCCGAAGTCCCATTGTGATGCCGGCAATGGCAATATAATGCATGCATTTCATAATAAATCCTAAGTTTTGTTGATCCCTTGTAAATACAATGGCATCAGGTTTTAACATAGTGACATACCCAACATCCATATTCATAATTTGAATAACTTCTTTTACATCTGCCGGACCTGTAATATCCAAATAACTATCCTGAATAACCATTGTATCATACGGTTTTACAGACGGATCGCCCATCACTGTTAAATATCCGTCATACATATCTTTTACATAATCTCTTAACGCAGACGTTGTAATCTTGATCGCTGTTCCCTCATCATAATACCATTTAAAAGGTTTATTTAAAAATTCGCCGATTAAAGGCAGCTTATCAAACAAATATACACCTTTTGCATTTAATGTCGTATCAACATTTACAGTTTTTTGTTTTTCTGGCCATATATTTGTATCCACATAAATAGGTGGAGTTGTATCAATTTTTCCTTCATTCATATAGGTGCCAACTGCTACAGTATACATATTTTCTTCTGTAGCTTCGATATTATTTGCCAAAATGGACGTATAACTATCATAATAATGCATTTGTTTAAACGTTTTTGCATATGTGCCAGTTACTGTTTCTTTTTCTAAATCTACTTGATAATCATAGTGAATTGGATAAAATGATTTTCCTAGAAAGATAGTCGATCGGAATCCAAATGGATGAACAGCTACAATAAAATCTGGCCCAATATGGGCAGCAATATTAAGTACATCCCATGGAGTTTTATCAAACAAATTAATATTAATACCTGTTTCTTTTTCATCAATCTCGTATTCTTTTTTTATTTTATCCCAAAACGGATCTTTTTCAGCATTTAAAACACCTGTTGTTTGATAAACATTCATGTTGATTTCTGAGATAGTACGATTATGAAGAGCAAGAAAGTTTCCTTTGAATATATTTACCCATCCGCTTGCTCCTTGTGGAGGTCCAGTAAATCCAAAATGCATAATCCCCAAGGAATGTTCTCTATATTCTTCATTTGACATTAAAGCTGATAGATTTGCCCAAAATCCTCTGGAATCTGTTAAAATTTCATCAACAATCTCAGTCACTTCTTGTTTAGTGCTTAAAAATCCATCTGTTTCGTCTTCAGGTTCTACATTGAAATTACTGTTAATTTTATTCAATAATTCAATTCCATCGTCTTGAACTACCATAGTCATGGTTTCCCCATTATTGATAAGCGATGTGATGGTTCCATTCATAATCGGTGGTAAATCTTCTATATTGGAACCATACCCCATACGAAAATGGACTCTTACGCCCGTTTTCAAGTAAATACTTTTATAGTAATTTTCATCTCTGTGTCTCGTTTTTTCTGTTCGTTCCGCTAGTGCTCCTGGAAACAAAACAGAAGCAATTAAATCGGATGTTGGTGTATAGGTTAAATCCATTGCTTTTTCTGCATCACTTAATGTGTCGAAAATATTGCTTAATTCACATACCAATGTACTGGATGCTTCTTTTCTAGTGTTATTGTACGAAATATCTAAAATAGCCCTATAGTGAAAGAATTGATCAGATAACTTATAGCTTCCAAAATATTGGCCCTCATCAATAAAAACCATAAAGAATGTTGGGAATGCTCTGATTAATCGTCCTCTTTTATCATATTTAATCATGTCATGCAGCATACTTTTTTGAATTACTTCTGGATCTGCAAAATCTCCCTCTCTATAGTTCTCCATTTCTTGAATAATTTGCTCATTGTTTGATTCTTTATAAGCCTTATAATCAGATTGCGGCAATTTCGAGAACTCAAGTTTAATATGTTCAGACGTCCAATCATCTGTTAAATAAATAACATTTAATATATGCTTGATTAAATTAAAGATTTCTTGAGGTGGTTGTTTTCCTTTTGCCAATAATTCATTAAGTTCTCGTCTTAACCCTAAATATAAGAAAAGTGTTGCAATTAAATGAGCTTTTTCAGTATTGGTTTTAGGGAGATTGAACACATTGTAAATAGCATCTGGTGAATATTCTTTTCCATTCATAATTGTATCTTCTGTTAAATCCCAGAAGTATTTGAAATAACGAACTCCTGTATCGATGTTATATTCAATACTTTGTTTTAACATGGTATTGTTGGAATATCCATGATACACTCTCATAATTCCAATATAATAATCATAATTAATTCCATATTTGAAGTTTTCATTTAAGGTGATTACTTGACCGTTTTGATTGACTGATATATTTCCTAATTCTTTGTTCCGGCCGACTGAATAGAAATGTCTTAAATACGGATCAAAGCTTTTGACAAACCCAACAATGAATCGATCATTAATATTATGATCTAATGCATACTTTCTTAATAATGTCTCCATTCTATCTTTTCGGTAATTCATTTGATCGACTGGTAAATTTGGATTCGGATTAGCCAGTTGCGGAATTGCATCTTTTTGCCGACTTTTTGCTTTTTCGCTAATTTCTTTGCCTTTTTCATTTAATATTGTGTTAAAGTTATTATCAATTGTTGCTCTGCCGCCTGTTCGGTCTTTCAAATGCACATTAAAATTATTTTTTAATGATTCAGATAGTATTTCTGAAAAATCTCTAGGTGTGTCATAACTAATAAAAAAATCTGGGTCCACATAAATTCCGTTATTTATATTTTTTACCTCAAATCCTGCTTTTTTTACTTCCTCATAAGTCGGCAATTCAAGATCTGGATAAAGTTCTACATATTTAAAGGTTTCCATGACTTTTGCATGGTACACCGCTAATTTTTCTGCATCCAAGTTAGTAAACTTCTTAAAGAAATCAAATGTTTTCTTTGCGACAAAAAGGGGTAAATTATAAGGCAAGTCTAATAATGCATTAAAACCAGTTTTCCATTCGACATTTTGAGCCATTTTTTTTGTTTCATGCATTTTCTTTTCTAAGCGATTATAGCCCAACATGGTTAATGTTACTTCATACAATTCTGGTTGCCCATCAATTGTAGAGACTTGCATGTCTTCAATGACCACATTTTTTACTCCAAATAAACGTGCCAACTGATGGTCAAATTGCAGAAAACCATTTGAAAATTCTTTATGATATTCTCTTGTTAAATATGAAACACGCTTCACTAAGTTTTCTAAACTTGCAACTACCTCTTCGTTTGCTGCAATAAACTTCCCAACAAAAATAATATCTTGTGAACCTAAATATTGATGAATCGGTCTTGGTGAATGTTGTATTTGCTGCGATACAATGATATTTTCAAAACTGACTGATATATCCTCTAAAAACAAATCGCCACAATCCCAAGATTCATAATCTAAGTCATATTCAAATATAGCTTTTTTATATAATTCATCAAGCAAATAATTAAATTGTTTTTCATCAGCTAAATCTGATCCATATTCAGAATATTGATCAGATATTCTATCACTGTTTTTTGAAGACTTTTCAATATAATCAGGCAGCCAATCTTCAAAATCAATGCCCGGCTTGTTCCTTTTATCATTCATCCATTTTTTTAAAAGAATTTGTTTATCTCTTTTCCATCTTTTCATGTATTCTAATTGTTCTTCATTGGCTACTTTGAATAAGTAGCCATTATGCAAATCTTGCACCAAAGGTTCAAAAAATGTTCGTCTGTTTTTTGCTGTTTTTGGATTTAAATTTAGTGAATAATACCATCTAAATAATGGCCAATTAAACATCTCATCAAATGTCCGATCTGAAATATTATAAATATAACTATATGGGTCAAAATCGTAAGCTTGAATAATGGCTTGTAATGTATTAGGAAATCCTGGCGTTGATTGAATGGCTACATTTTGAATCGTTAATGCTTCAATTTCATATACATCATTTAAAAATGTATTTTGAACCGGAAGGAATGGACATTTTTTCAGCTGCGCCAATAAAGGTCGCAATTCATAGTTAATGGAATCTATATCAGGAAAAAAAAGTGTAAATGTGACAACAAGATCATAATAACCGGACTCTTTCATCAAGCTACTGCGCCCTCTTAACAAAGAAATTCGGTTGGTTTTGGTTTGACGATGGACAGTTATAGAAGTAGGTGGAACATAAAACTGAGTATCACCGATTCTTAAATAATGATCTTCGAGAGGCCCATAAAGGGCATCCCGATCATCCATGGCCACTGCTACTGTCATGCAAAAGACCTCCTACATATTTTCTTCAATCTTATCTCGGTACCAAAAGCGATTTAATCTGGATGTATTATCTTTATGATTGATGATCACATGTGCAGGTCCTGCCCTCATATAAGATTGTCTCATTCCCTCTTCTACCATTTGTGAGATTTGAGAAGGATCATGACCTGCACCTGTTGCTTTTATTTGAATATCTGCATTTTGATAATATGATTCTTCTTCTATTGGAGGAACATTTGAATCATCATAAGAATACTCTTGATCCCTTGGTTGTTCTGGAACTAACGGTTCATCATGTCTAAGGATATTGTATCCTGCTAATCCACCGAGCGCAAGAGCGCCAGCAATAAGACCTCGCTTTAATCCTTTATTTTTTGCAATGTCTTGCAAAATATTTTTTGTTTTTTCTTCGGCTGAAGGAATCATATTGCCACTTAAATCATGAACCATTTCACTAAAGAAACCTAAGAATCCTTGTTGACGTGGTTCCTTTAATTTTTCTTCCAAGGACTTATAAGGTGTAACTCTTTGGTATGTGTTCCCCTCTAGATCTGTGTATGTTTTGGAAACATTGATGTCCAACATATTACGCAATAAATTCAAATGCGAGTTTGATAGAATGTTTTCATTGTTGGGCAGATTTCCATGAATCATATCTACAATTTTTTGTAACCCTAATTTTTCTGTGTCTAATCCATAACTTGTTCCAAAACGCAAAATATTATTTTTTAGTCCTTCTTTTGAATATTGTTTGATTAAATTCAATCCACGAAACGTTTTTTCCATTGTTTCTTTATCAAAGTCATCTGCGAAGTATAAGCTATGCAATTGTCTGGCTTCTTTCCAGTTGTGATTGCTAATAGCATAGATAAAATCTAATGCAGGAGCTGATCCTTTTGCAATGGTCATTCCATGCTTAGAAGAAATAAGTTTTTGCTCAATGTCTTGACCAAATTTTTTCATTGCTTGTTTTAATTCCTCGTTATCGCTTAAATATTCATCTGCTAGTTGTCTCATAGCTAAGTTTAAGTTAGATGCTTGACCGATTACTCGTTTACCAATTTTCGCAGCTAATTCTTCTTGACTATTCACATTAAAAGCAGTGAAGTATTTTTCATTTTCTAAAATATCGGTTGCACCAAATTTTCTGGAGCCTTGTTTTTGCTTATAATTTTCCATAAATTGCTTTAATTTTTCTTCTTGCTGCTTTTGCTTATGCTCATATAATCTTTTCCATTCATCCTGAATTTCTTCTTTATCAATAAACACAATATTGTTATAGTCTCCATCTGAATCAGCTTTCATGAGATCAGACATAAAAGCAGTGGTGTGAAACTCCCCTGGCTTTAGTGTTTCATCTAAACGGATTTTACTGATTTGCATGGCATTACTATGGAATGTAGGATAACGAGTATTCACGATATATAAATCATCTACAACTTCCCCTGCTTTTCTTTTTGCTTCGATTGAAACAAGTTTTTCATAGATCCCCATTTTTCGTGCATCTTCTTTTGAAATGAATGTATAGTCTCCTTCAAGATTCAAAGAAGATCGAGGATCAATTAGTTTAAATAAACCCGTTCCTGACTTTGGCATAAAGGCTTTTAATGTGCTTTCTCCAGTTAATCCTTTGGAAGATGTAATGTCAAACACTAATCGATCAATATAATCATCTACAGCAGTTTGCAAGCGATTCATTGCTTTGCTTCTTTCTTCATAAGTGGATGTTTCTTCTACTTCTCTTGCTCTCCTGTAAATATCAGCTATTTTACTTTGAAGTTCACGCAAATAAATTTTTCCATTGGTTTCATCTAAATGGGTAAATGGAATAAAAATCTTATTAATTTTCTTTCTTTCCAGAGGATTGCCGTGTTTATCAGTTCCAAATAAGTTAACAGTGATCTGTCTTTCTGCCCCGTTTATATCTGTCATAGTTGGCAGTTCAAGCCAATAACCATGTGTTGATCGATTATTGCCTAGTAATGCATAGACTTGTTCACGATCAAATATAGTTCCTTTATATGTGTATTTGTTTCCTTCCAATTCTGGAAGAGAACGAAACTGATCAATTGTCAAAGCTGCTTCATCACTTTGATGAATAAATCCCTCTAAAGACTTAGTAATATTTACGGTTTCGGAAAATCTGTTTTTATTGGAGCTTTGTTCTTTCATTAACTGCAAAACATGGTTATAGGTTTTTGTTAGTCCTAAATCCTGAAGAACACCCATTTCCCGGTGTCCCCATTTAACACCTGATTCTTTTCCATAAATTTTTTGAGTGTATCCTTTATCGTCCACAAACACACTAATTACTTCTCGTCCTGAATAATCGATCATTTTACTATAATTGCTTACTTTTGAAAGTCTTTGTTCAAGAATGGCTGTTTCAAATCCTAAATTTGTTTTAGATTGAATACCAAGTTCGTTTAAAATCTCATCAAAACGATTAGCTTCAATTGTTGGATTCGACACTTGAAGAAAACGCAAATTTGCTTCGTCCCATTCTAGGCCCAAATCTTTTGCTAATTCAATTGCTTTGTTTAATTCATCCCTTATTTTAAAACGTTTTTGTCCTAAAGCACTGGCTTTATCCATTTCAGCTTTCTGCAATTTTATTGCTAATTGTCTCGTATGATCTGCTAATAATTTTGCTTTGCCGGACATCCACAATCCATAGTCTTTGTGCTTTTGTATGTTTGCATTCAAAATCATGGAGATTTTATCATCTCCAACAATTTCACGCATTAAGTCTCGACTAATTGCAAAATCTGTTGCCTTTTCTCCTTCGATGATGTATTTAAAAGCTGTCTCATTCCACAAAACACCTAATCGTCCATCTTGTGAAAATAACTTTCCTTCATGCTTTTGATCCCATCTGACTTCTCTACGAATCCCTTCTGTTGTATCGTATCCAATCAATTGTCCAGGCTTAATAGTTGAACCTTCTTCAACGCCCTCAGCTAATTCAAATTGATCAAGATCTCCAACAAATTTCATTTCTTGTACTTTTAAGGCATCTCGAATATCTCGTACAATCAATCCTTGTTGCTCATATACACGTGGCATACGTTGCCAATTGTAGGTGCCGTCAGGGTTCATTATGCCTTCTTGAATTAATAACTGTTTTCCTTTTTCTGATTGACCAATTTCCATAATTCGATTAAACAGTTCTTCATCATTCATAAAAGCAATTTTGATATTTGCTCCTGTTTTATATCCGTCAAACTGTTTATTAATAATTTGATTTAACTGATCTTGTTTTGGCGTTACAATTAAATCATTAAAATTGATGTATAAGCCATTTTTCGTTGCAATATCGTTTAGATTCTCAATCATATTTTGATTGACTAAATATGTGTTCATAAATTGGACCGAGTTATCACGTGCTTGGTTGATATAATGACCATATACAAGATAATCTCGAATATCCTGCATGCCAAAAATCATTCGTCCTACATGTTCCCCTTTTACAGAAGAACTAAACAAATCTAATTGATTTCTTTTGAACCAATCATCTGCATGAATTAACACTTCAAATGCTTTTTTCGGTTTCAAATCATCGATGCTAATGTCTTGTTTTAGCTCCCCATTATCAAAAGCATTTGTATAAAAATCAGAAGGTTTTAATTCGCTACGATCAAACATTTCTTTAATCATTGCCCGTTGAATGTCTACTTGACCTTGCTTAAAGAAGTCGCTTAACGTTGCGTTGTAAAAATGAAGATCACCAGATGTGACTAAATTTCGTTGAATACCGGATAACTGCTCCACACTTTCGTTTAAAACCCTTCTGGCTCGCTTATTGGCTAGTTCATAATTGCCTTGCTTGGCAGCATCCAGTAAATTGGATAAATGCTTGATATAATTTTCAGTTATATATTGTGCAGATGATTTAAACACCACTTGTCCATTTATATAATCTGCATACATGCGAGCATTTAATCTGCGTTTACCGATAGAATGAACTCCTAACTCGGAAATTAGTGGAATTTCAATATCTAAAACTCTTGGATGTTTTTTTCCTTGCAGTAAATGTTCTACTGCGCTGTAATTCTCAGGATCATATATCGATATTTTGGCTATGTTATTTGTTTCATCTAAAGAAAGTGAAAAGTTTAATCCATTTTTTTGTGCTTGATTATAAACAGATTCCAAAAGACTTTCTACTGCTTCTCGGTTATTTGGAGAAAGTCCTGATAAGTGCGTTTGATCTAATCTATTAAAATATTTTTCAATTTCAGAACTAAAAACAGCTTTTGAACCAGGCACCTGATTAATATTAATGTGAACATTTTTCATGTCTTTTACATGTTTTACAGCTTCTTGCATTAACAAATAGTTAATTTCTGGATTTAAATTTTGAATCGCTTTATTACTGGATAAAGAGATTTGTTCACGTGTTTCTTCAAATTGAATGGCAGCATCCATTAAAACAGTAGTTAATTGATTTATCGTATTGTATGCATTTCTGCTATTAGCATTTAATTCCATAAGATTATGTGCTGCAATGAATTGTTGATCAATGATGTCTGATCGTTTCAAGTTCTCAATAAAACGATAAATTTTTTCTCGTCTTCGATCTTCTAATTCTTCTTTTTTCAAAGTATTATCTAAATCACTATTCACATAGCGCCAAATTCCTTGGTTTAATGTTTCAAATGATTCAAAGTTCAAAGAAAAATTCTTGTTTGTAAAATAATCATGCATTTGAATTCGTTTTCTCTCAAATTGCTTTAAATCTACAATTTCTGTATCAAATGTATATCCTTGATCTTGAAGATATTGCTGAACTTTTTCTGTATAGAGCTTCCATGCTAAATCTCTTTGCTGCGGATCCTGCAATTCTTGGCCAATGTATTCAATAGCGGGCTGATAAATAGGTCTTTCATCTATTAGGCGATTGATCATGCGGAAAAAATCATCTTTTTCAAATTGATTATGCTTCCATGTTTTTGTTTCAGGATCCCATAAACTGTTGAAACGTCCTTCAAGTAATTGTTCTAATTCTTCATGAGTGATACGTTCAATGCTCGTTCCTTTATTTTTACTTTTCCCTAAAATCCTTTGTTCAGCAATTGCAGCATTTTCGTATAACCGTTTAGCAGCATTATAACCACCAGTTTTTCCTGTGCCTGCTTTTTCTAAGCTGAACATTCTTAAATGTCTTCTTCGAGCAGAATCTGTTAATTTATATTCTTGAATTTCTTTTCTTTGTTCTTTTGTCAAACCGTTCCAATTATAAAATCTTCGTTGAACAAATCCTGCTAACTGTTCCATTGCTCTATCTCCTTCTCGAACAATGAAACTATATGTTTCTTCATCAGGATCCCATAAAACTAAAGCATAACGTTTAATTTGATCTCTTGATAAATCAGCAAGCCCTCTTACCTCATAAAATGCTTTGGAGTTAATAACAGTGCTATAAAAAGAATTGCTAATTGGTTTAAATACTCCTGATTCTTGATCATACACTGCTTTAAAAGACAAGCTTCCGTCTTGAACAGCTTGTACTCCACCAGCAGAAAATAATTTTTGTCCAACTTTTAGACGTTGATTGCTCCAAGAAAAAACAGTATCATAAAAACCAAATTCATTTGGAACCGTTGTTTTTGATTTAAGCAAACGTTCATGAATTATATTCATACTTGCATTGATTAATCCTCCTAAGCCATGCTCCCCTATATCAAACAAAGCAGTATGTGCTTCTATTTGATCAAACCCCAATGTTTTTCGAAACTCTTGTAAACGAAACATTCCGCTATCAAATGGATTGTCTTTTAACTTTCTTCCTAAAATAGCATGTAATTCTGCTGCATTTGGAAATACTGTACGAATTAACTGATAATAATCCAAATGTTTTGCGGGATCTAATAATGTTTCTTTATGCTGACTTGCCCATGCACGCAAAGCTGGCAAATCGAACATATCTCCGTTATAGGAGACAAAATAAGAAGATTCATTCGATAGCAGAAATTGACGATATCTTTTCAATCCTTCTTTTCCATTAATACCAATTTGCAATAAATTATTTAATCCAGATTCAATATGATTTAATACCATAGGCATATTGCTGATAACTTTTCTATTTAAAATATGCTCTCCTTTATCAAAAAACTCTTGTGCAGCAGGATTGTGTTTTAAATCAATCATTTCATTGTTTAACTTATTGTATTGAGCCGGATTATTCCCTAGAGTGGAATAGCGAATCAAGTCAATTAATGTTCGCTGCTTCCACTCTTCCAATGTATTAAAGCCATAAGGATTTTGTCTTAATTTTTGAATGGTTTCCCGAATATCTGCTTCAATTTCCGTTGGAGCGATAACCAAACTTAATTTCTGATCAGTTGGAATGATTGTGTCTCCATTTTTTTTAAACCCTTGTGCAGCAATCTCAGTTATACTAAACTTTTCACCTTCTACTACATTGCCTAATGTTTCAATGTCAAATGTATAAAACTGATCACTTTTCATAAAATCTTGAAATGCTTGCAAATGCATTTGGGCCGTTTGATTATAAGGAGAATTTACCAAACTCCATATTTCTTTAATCTCCTCCCCTGTTTTGTTGTACAGAATATTGGGGTTGTTATTTAGAAGATTGATCATGTTTCTAATATTTTGCTCATATTCTCCATTTCTTGCCAGATAACGCTTGCTGATTCCGTTGTACAAACCTACCAATCGGTAATTCCTTTCTTCTGGCACCGATATAGTAATGCCAGCTTGCTGTATTTTTTCGAAAATATCGTTATTTTCCGCCATGAATCTCACACCCTTAAACTACAGATAAAAATCTAAATTGTATTTAAATTCATGTTCAATTTCTTTTCTGCGATCTTCTTCATATGTGACATTCACCATTGTTTTATTGGATAAACTAGGCTTAACAATTACCTGCACATCTGTTAAGCCTTGTCCTTGCATAATAGCTCGAATATTTTCTTCTACGCTCTTATATCCTCTAAATGATGAAGGAGTGGCTTTAAAGTTATCTGATGGAAGGTCAGGTGCATATTCTGAATTTAACACATCATCATTCCAAAAATTAAAATCACTTAAATCTAAATCATAATCTTGAACAACTTTTACTTTTACATCTTCAAGATTTACATCTGGTCTCCATCCTTCCCATTCAGGCCCTGGAATGTTGTATTTGCGTGCATAATATTCAATTGGTTTTTGAGGTTCTATTCCATATCCCCAGATCGCTTTATAAATACGTCTTTGGTTTTCGGGAACCAATTCAAGTATTTTTTCTCGTTCTTCTAAGTTGGCTTCTGCAAACTCATTAAAAAACCATTTATCTTTATATGGTAATGCTGAAATAATTTTCATTCGATCCTCAAAAGGATCGATGGCATATAATGTGCTGTCACGCTGCTCCTTATAATAAAGAGCTTGTGCAACTGCGGGATGTAAAACAAACTCATCCCATTCTTTTGAAATTCTTTCTAACTCTTTGTTAATTTGTTTTCGTTTTTCTTCCCAATTTTTTGGCTGCTCAATATATAACCGTCTTTTTTCTTCTTCCAGTTCACTTCTTCTGAGTTTGGTTTCTCTTTCTTTTTCTTCAATGTAAGCAAATAATCCTTCGATATCAAAGCCCATCTTGGCTAATTCTTCTTTTGCTTTTTCATACAATCCAGAAAACTTGAGATATTTGAGAATATCGAAATACTCATTGATTTCATGCTCAATTCGTCTTCTTTCAGGTATCCATTTTTCACCGGTTTTGTATTCATGGTATTTTCCAAATAAATTAGCGCTTAAACCGACTAATGCACCGATTCCAGTGCCATACCACGTATTTCTTCCACCGCCTAAAAAGATTCTTCCGATAAACCAACCAACTGCTGCACCACTCATTGCTGCGCTATCTAATGCAAATAAAGCAGAATCTCTTCCAACCATTCTATGAATAGAAGGAATCAAATAATCAGTGATACCAAAATTCTCCCATGTAGCAAAATCTTTTCCATAAATCTGATCACGTTCATATTCTTCTAATGCTGTACGAACTTGCAAAAATTTTGTATTCAAAGCAGATTCATGATGAGCAAGTGCTTCCCATCTGCGCCCTTTACTGATTTCAGCAGGTGAAAATCTTGCCCAAATGCCGGGTGCTGATGTATCAGATAAATTTTCTTTCATTTCTCCACGTTCGATTAACTGTCTATTTAGACTTTCTAATCCTTTAAATACAACTGCTTTCATCGTTCCATACGTATCATCAGAAATACGTTGAGTTGGATCTGCGGCGACACCAATTGTGATTTTATCTCCAACATCAATATATTGTTGCAACACACCTTCCGCATTTGGTCTTGTATCAACACCCGCTAATCGAATTGGTAGATCACCAAATTCTTCTGTTAGGAATGTATAATCATCTAAAAATTTTCGCACTGTGACTTTTACTTTTTCTAACTCAGCATCTTTAAAAATGTATTCTTGGAATTCATATTTCTTTTTGCGTTTTGCTACTTGTCGTTTGATTACAGCAATTTCTTTTCTTAATTCAGGGTCTTCAATATATTTTGTGACATAATCACGCCAAAATTTGTATTCATCAGACCATGGCGCAACATCAGCTAATATTTTGAAACGATCAAATGAGCCATACCGCCCGAATTCGTCAGGATGCAGTTCATTTAATGATTCATAAGCAGGGCCAGGCAAACGATATTCACCAAATGGAATTTTTGACATTGCATCCCCAACTTGAAAATTAATAAAATAGTCAGATCCAGGAAGCCAGTCTGGCATTGTATTTTGTATAGGATTATACTTTTCTAATTGGCCGCTGTCTCGTCTAACAAAACGCCGGCCGATTTCTGATAAAGCGCCACCTAGTGAACCTAATTCCTGATCCCAAAAAGCATTAGAAGCATTGTAAGCATCATCTGCTGCTTGAATCACAATTTGATTCGAATATGGATCACGTCCAACTAATTCATCCATGAGAATCCAGTTGTATACCCCTAATGGTTCTAACCAGTTACTGGCGAGCTCCTGTGTTCTCCAAGATAAATTTCTTGGGTCTTCTAGTTCCATAAGCTTTTGACGATCAACATGTTTTTGGTATTCATAAATCGGTGCATATAAATCTCTTGGGCTTGTTTGAATGGTTACATCTTCTGGTGATCTACTTTCCGCTGCTCTTGCGGCAGAAAATGCTTCGTTAATTGTGCGATATTCTCCTTGCATACGTGAAGGAATATAAATTGCTTCTTCTGATTCTGTATCGTAAATGATAACATCTCCTGTTGGCTCTCCTGTTTCTGCATTTTGTCGTGGAATCAATATATATTGTTTTGGTGGTGTATCAGTTTCTTCATATGGTGCTAATTCTTGTTCTACAACTTGTTGTGCTTTTGGATTTAATTCGTCTTCTGGAATTAATGTTGGTGCTTCTTGATTTACTTCATAACCTCCATATGCTTCTGGTGATGCATATACTTTATATTCAATACGACCGCTTGGGGAAACCCTTGTGACCACTGGTTCTTTTGGTCTTTCTCCTTCGCTATCCGCTTGTTCTTGCATAAGAACAGGATCTCCCCAATATTCAAGATGCATGGGTCTTACAGGTTTTATTAATTCTCCTATTATGGCATTTCCAATGTCACCTATGAATGGTGTATTTGGATTAAATAGTTGTCCAGTGAGCAAATAAGGACGATCATAATAATGCTTTTTCTCAAACCAATACAAGTCTGTTTGCCCTAATAAATGTTTTAATCCGAACCAGTTTTCAAGAGTTGGCCATAGTGTATTTGTCCACTGTTCTTCTCCAGAACCAATAACATCTGTATATTCCCAATCACTATGAGCCAATCGATAAGAATTTGGAGCAAATTGAATCACACGATCTCCACGATAAGCGCTTTTTGAACCGAACGCCCACCATCTTCCTTTTCGGATTTCTTCTGTTCCATACAGTATATCATTGTAAAGTTCTTCTGTTGTCATGATATTTCTTTCATCTAATGGAGCATCACCAGTTAAAAAATTAAGAAATTGCCCTAGACCAACTTCTCCAATGTATGGGATATATAAATCAGGCATTGCTTCAAAATGCTCAATTCCTGGCTTTAATAGTCGCTTTCGTTTTAATTCATTTAAATCTGTTCCTAATTGTTCTCTTGCTGCGGCTTCCCGAAGCTCTTCATAAGCCTTAAAGTTTTCCCATCTTTCAGATATTCCAGCACCCGTTTGCTGATCCATTTTATAGTCTGCATATTGATAAGCGGCCACGCCTGCAAATAAAGGAAAAATTCTTTTCAACATTAAGGAAGACCATAATTGAAGCGGACTTCCCATAGATTCATCAGAAAACCCTAAACCGACGGAACCTAATGCTTCTTGAAGACGATAAGCAGGATAATAAGAACCAAAAATCGTTAAAGTTGTCACATCTTCCATATTTCTGCGACCTGTTCTTAATCCCATTTGAAGAAATAAATCTTTAATCCCTTCAACGCTTTTCAGTTTTTCCAATACATTGGCTTTATTAACTGCAATATATTCATCTTCAATTCTGTTAATTGGTTTCGTCATGGAATAGGTTTCCCATATTGGATTTGTTTCTTTGATGATTTTTCTCATGCTGTCTTGAAAAACTTTCACAGTCGGATGATCGCCTGTGAATAAATAAGATACATTTCTTAATGTTTGTTCAGTTGATTGATGAATAGAATTTCCGGCTTGTTGAAACATATAATGATTAACCAAAAACTCAGCTTTTTTAATGTCGTTTTCGACTAATTTTCCTTCATGATGAAATTCTTTTAAACGGTTTCGAAGTTGATGTAAAAGAGTATGTTCATCAACAAGTCCATCTGAACCTCTGGTAATTTGCCGAATAAGTTCTAAACTGATTTGTTGTTCGATCCGATTCAAGCCGGTTTGGATTCTTTTATTTCCTCCAATGAAAATATTCTTTTCACCGATTGGAGTTGATCGGCTAAGAACTTCTTCTGGATTTCTTTGAAATTGACGATATAGCTGTAAATAGTCATAAGAGACTTGTTCTGAATAATTTTCTCCTAGATGCTTAAACAACTTCAGCACATCTTCTTCTCTAGAAAAATGAATATTTTCTTCATCGATAAATCTCTTTAAGTGTTCAGGAAGCAAATCTTTTATATTATGAAATGTTCTCGGAGTAAATCCTTCTGTGTATTTTTCGAAGTATCGTTTTAAATCATAAAACAATTCTGTTGTTTGAACGCCAGATTGAAAAGCCCTTGCAAATTGATTTCGCTGCCAATCTGGATTGAAAAATTTTTTAAAGACACTTAATAATTCAACCGCATCAGCATCTCTGCTTTGACGGCCAAGATCAAGAGCCTTTAATACTGGATTTCTTGGCGAATCATCTGTCATAAGACCTGCAATGCTGCGGCTGATTTTACTAATGGTTCCATATCTAGAAGATGTTAAATACATGTCCCGATCAGGATTTAAAATCGTTAAATCTTTATTCTGATTAATGGCTTCATGATCAAATAATTTAACAAATTTCCCATTAATGAAAACTACTTCTTCTGTCAATGGCTGTTTATTATCAAATTTCATATGTGCATTTAAAAATGGCTGAACACTTCCACGCTTCATAATACGGAAGATCGCATTTTCTCTGGCATCTCTAATATTTAAATAATCTCGAAGGTGCAGCAATCCCCCAGGCAATGTATTTGCCCACCATTCTAAATGTTTTCGGTTTATATTACTAAATACCTTGTAGTCAAATACATCTTGCACTTTTCCATTTGATGTTCGCACATATACATTTCTGTCAAAGACAGCATCTTTAAAGTCTTTATTATATCTTAATATATCATTAATTTGAGCCATTAATTCTTCATTGATTTTTAATTTTCCTGCTTCATGTAATTGAAGAATATCGCCGACTGTTGCTTGTCGATGACCAATAATAAATTGTTGCAACTTATTATTTTCTTTTATAGCTTTCTGCATTTCTGTAGCTGTCATTTTTCGGAGTTTCTCTTGCATATTTTGAACCCATGCTTGAAACTCACCATTTTCAATATAAACTCTTTGTTGATTTACACGATTTCTTGCTTCATGCACGATATTATAGATTTCTCTGTCTTTGATTCCTTCATTTCTCAAATAAAATTCAACGTCTGATTTGCTTGTTTTTAATACACCAGTGTAACCTTTTCCTAGAGCATACTCGATTTTATCTGCTAATTGTTGATTTTGGATTCTTTGCCGTATTTGTTTCATGAACTCCTGAAAACGTAAGCCTTCTTCTATGTAATAAGGAACTTCATGAGTAATGAGTTGTTCTCGTTGTCTTAATACACGTTGGATATCGAATTCTCTTTTATTTAGTGGATTTTCTGTTCTTTTTTTGAAATTTTCTTTAAGCTGCTGCTTTCGTGCTTTAAATTTTTGCTCAGCATCTTTATATCTTTTAAGTGATACGTTTTTGAGCAAAGACCCTTCTTCATTCATAATTTCTTTAAATGCTTGATATGAAATCTTTGCTTCTTCTTCTAAAAAATTAGCGATTCTTCGAAGAGCTCCGCTTCTGTGTCCGGCCATTAATAATCCCGTTGTCAACACAGCACCTAACCCAACTGCTTGATAAAGAGGCATTTCATTTCTTTCTTTTTCAGATGCTAAAAATTTTCTAGTTTGATTTGGTCTATTTTGATATTCACTTGGATCAACATATTCCATTGAAATACCTCCTTATCAATCAAAATCGCCTTTTAACTCCTCTTCATGTTTAAACCATCCTAACTCAGGAAATAATTCCTCATTTATATTTTGAATAGGCTGATTAATGGCTCTATTTTGTTTCGCTTCATTTTCTGCCAACATATTCAATACTTCTAATTCTTCAGGGTTGCTTGTCTGTACATTCTGTTGTTGTATATTTGGTTGTTGGTACGGTACTTGTCGATTAAGATTTGGATGTGAAGAATCATTTGTATTTGGAGTATATTCTGGTATATTCAGACCTCTTAAATTTCTCAATATCCATTTCGCCCTGGAATAAAAATAAGCAGTCTTTTTTAATGACCAAGATGAAATTTCTTCAAATGGAATATGAGGAAACGCTTCATGAATAATACAGTCAATTTGATAATCAATAATCAGCATCTCCTGATCATAAATATTAACCATTTGAAAGAAATCTTCGGTAATCCCTGAATACTCCAATATATAATTTGATAAACATTCTGCAATTCCCGCTAACCCATTCGCAAAGTCAAAATGAAATGGATATAATATGGCTGTTTCACATATTCGTTCTTGAAGTCTCCCGTAAGAATCTTGAAAGGAAAGAAGCTGTTTATATTCTTCTCGACCTAGAACTCGAAAAATAAAGTCAAGAGATAATTCTCCTTCTTCATCTCCGATTTGTATCTGATAAATTTCTTCATATTGTTTTTTCCATTTATCAATGTATTCTTGTACTTGATCAAGCATATGAATCTCTCCAATAAATTAAAGTTTAATTGGAGCTGTTTTTGCCGTAAATCCTGATTTAGACATAATCATATCGCATAATGTACTTGGCACTCCTGCAAATCCTTTTTGTGTAATCTCAGCGGAAGAGAAATTTCGTGGAAATAAAACACATTTATCTGTAATAATTTCTTCTTTATCGAACATAGTTAGGTTTTGATTTTCAACGATTTCACGATATTCCGGTCTACTTAATGTTCTCCAAAAGACATTTAATCCTTCAAATGGCGTAAAGTAAATACTTCCGTATTTATCTTTCCATTCTTCTACTTCTTGTCTTGTAGGACCATCTTCAATAACAGGCGATGTCCATTCTTCTTTTGTGAAAACCTCACCACGTTTAGTTGTAATATGTTCTTCTTTATCCTCTTCTTTTGCGTTAATTTCTTCATTTTCTTCTATTTGATCATTTTTTACTTCCTCTTCTTTTAGATCATTGTTCGTTGATTGAGCTTCTTTTTCTTCTTCAAATAAATTCATTTGAGCATCTTTATTCATAATCTATCCTCCTATTCTTGCTATTGAAAGACCTTTCAAAAATAATTATATATTTTTTTAATTTGGATGTGTAGCACCATTAATATCTCTAGCCATAAAAGTATAAACCTCTTGAATTGGCATAGCTTGCAGCTCTGTTGAAGCTCTTTTGCTTACTCCTGTAATTTGTACGCCATTAATGACTTCTATTGTAGATGATGGAGTATATAATTTTGAGGAAGTATGTCGTTTTTTGATTTCCAATGGATCTGAAACTGCTCCATAATATATATAAATATCAAATCCCATTTTTTGATTTCTTTGGAAGTAGGGAGCGTTATACGCAGCCAAGTATTGTTCTTCTTGAGATTCAGACGCATCCCCCCAAATCGCTCTTTCATATTCCTCTGCAATTTCTTCAAAGCTTTCTTTTCCATATAACCGCAGGACTTCATCTAATCTTAATTTTTTATTTACATTCGAAGCATTTTGACTTTTGACTTGATTTACTGCAAACTGTAAAGGTTCCGCATATTCTAAAATAGTTTGCAAATACCCTACTGATGTAAAGTTAATAGAAAAACTTCCTTGCACTATTCTTCTTCCTCTTGCTATGGCATCATAAGTATAGGAATGATAGCCGTAAATAGGCAAAATCTGTTCTTGTAATGAAAAATCCAAAGATGTGATTTCATCCACCCATATATCACCAAAATAAATATGCATGTCAGCGCCCGAATAATATTCGCTTGAAAAAAGCTGATATTCAATTCGTGATTCATGTCGTCTGTAAGGATCTTTTCTTGGAATTAATCTCGGCATATTATCACCTTTTTCTTATACGTGTAAGAGGTTCAATATCGAGTGCATAAAACTCATAAGCATTTTGAATAAAAATATCATCTATGCTTAAGACTTTTCCTTCTGTATAAGTGGTTACACCGTATAACACTTGTTTTGATCTTGAACCAAATTCATTCGCCATAGTAATAGTCACATCAAAAGTAGGCATTTCATCCATCAACACCCTATATCCTGTCCGTCTTAACTCTTCTAAACATCGATACACAATGCTTTCATCAAAAACGGTAAATGTCATAATACCGCTAATGGTTCGCATTGCTCTTGTATAGCCTTTCATGGTAATACGACCTAATGCACGCACAGGATATTTTTCACGAAAAATGGAATAAGATAAACTAGATAATTCACCAAATATAACTGGTCCTTTATTCGGCATATTAATGGAACAAACCATATCGGCTCCTGAAAAGCTATTATAATGATACATATGTGGCGCTTGTTGCACTCCAATTCCCCCTATTATGAAAATAGGACAGCATAAGCTGTCCACTATTTTCTTTAAATTGCTATTGAAACTTCATTTTGAATTGGGTTTTTGCTGGCTGATCCTTCTTGTCTTAGACTGGACTTCCGTTTTACTGGTGTGATTTTTCTTGCCACAAACGAATATGCTTTTGCGACAACCACATCATCCACTGAAAATCCAGAGCCTTCGTTTAGGAGCTGAACACCATAAATCTCCATTCCGGCTTTTTGTCCAAATTCATTTGCCATGACAATGGAAACATTAAAAGGCATTAACTGGTCAACATATTCAGGAACGAAGAAATCTGTAAGATTGTCAGGATTAAAGTTACCGACTGTTCCATAACCTAATCGTGTCATTTGTTCATCCCATGTTTCAATTCCATACGTTGTAGATTGACCCCGTGTATATTTCAATCCATTTAGAATTTGATCGGCTACACCGACTGATCCTCTTTGACCAATACCATTTGCATTAGCGACAAATGATTGATACAACATTGGCTTTGAAGCACCTTGATACTCCTTGTTCATTTCTTCAATGAGAGCATCTCTATCAAATTGAACAAACACTAAGCTTCCTGAAATACCACGCTTTCCACGACTAAAACTTCTTGGATCAGCAGAACCCATTGTATAAATCGGCGCTACCTCCCTGCTTACGGAATAAGTAATGGCTTGCAGTTCGCCGATTACTCGACCATTAAAGGTAGCAACAATATCTGCACCTGAAAAGCTGGAAAAAGTACGCACATATTCTTCATTCAAAAGCATTTGTCTTCACTCCTTTATTTTTTTTTATTTTCAAGAAAGGTCTTTCAAAGACCTTTCTTGAATTATAATTGTGCCTTCAAGGAAACAAATGTATTAATTGTACGAGTTTCAAATTGCGGCACAAGATTCAATTGAATAAATATGTTGCCAAGTACTCTATCTTTTGCGGAGGAATAAATATTAAACTCGAAATCTTGCAACACACCGGAATCTTTCAACTTATTAAGAGCCCCTTGAATATCTGTAGATAGTGCATTGCGTTGAGCAAGACCACCTGGCATTCCAATATATTTTCTTGCTACTTCCCGTACTACTTGAACGGTTGCATGCGTAATCCGAACAGTTGACAATCGTTGATAATCAGATGTAGGCAAAGCAGATGTTACACCGTCTTTTACGATAATACGTGTAGTTCCATTCCGCAAATATTCTTGATCAAAGGTAACATATCTTCCTCCAATGAGTTGATTGTGCTGGGCCTCTGATAAACGATATCGTAGTCCTCTAATATTCGGGATTTGCTTGTTTGTTGTTGCCTCTGCCGCAGGCAATGCAGATGTATACCCCGCATAAGCAGATGCACCGTTTGTAACATATTCTCCTATTTTCGGATGATAGAAACCTACTTCTGGCCCGTATACAACGCTTAGATATCCACCAATATCAATTGGTTCATGATCTTCATTCAAGATAAGTTCATGCGTATCTTCTCGATACATGTAATGCACATTCTTTCCTGCTGCGGTTGCTTCATTGATATATTGTTGAATATCATATAATGTTGCGTTTTGGACAGGTTCATATCCAATGACACCAATAGTTTCCCATGTTTTAGCCGTCACAATGGCACAATGTTGGGCCAATTGAGTTCCGAAATTTCGTCTGTCATCAATAATCACCATTTCTTGATCGTTCACTTCATTTTTGATAACTTTACCAATTGGTGTGTTTTCATTTGCTTCTGCCAGAAAAATAATATCTACAGCATAGTTTTCCAATCGATTATAAACGCCTTCTTCTTTTAGCGTATATTCATTGGTAGATTCATTATACTCATAAACTCCACCTAATTTTTTGTATAACTTATCCATGCTTAATAGATCATCTCTTTTGAAGAATCCATCATTTCCAAGCCAAGGATAATAGTCAGGGTCTTTTTTTGATTTTGTTTCGTCTTTCAATAATTCAAATTCACCGGTTGCTGGATTTTTAAATTCTCCTAAGTAAACCGGTCTTCCTGTTGGCATTAACCCCTGTACAGGAATACTTCCTGCTTCATTAGCGATAGATAAGTGAACAATATTATTTTTAGGATCATTATTTACATAATTTACAAATTCCCTTAAGGTTCTAATTCCTTCTAATTCACGTGTTTTATACTCTAAATATTGATCGTCAGACGTTAGCATTTTTTCTTCAGGTTTTCTAAATACAATACCTTTTTCATAACCTGTTTGGTCACTTACAGTATTATCTTCATATACTTCTACTGTTACGCCATACAAGCTGTCTTCATCACTAGGATCTAAAATTCTTCCATAAATCGATCCAGGATATTTTCCTTCTACTATAAGCACAGGATTTTCTAAAAGCCCTTCATCAGTTTTGTAAGATGCATAAACTTTTACACCGACAGGTGCAGCTCCTGCATTAATAACAATTTTTGCTTTTTCGTTTGCGCTTGATGGGAAAATAATTGAATAATCTCCATTTGGATTATTTACGTCTTTTAATGTGAGTTCATACTCATTATCATTTAACAAGTAATAAACTCTAAATTCTTCTAGATTTGGCACATAATTTAGTGTATATGTCGTATTTTGACCTGGAATATTTATCGTAACCGTATTGTTAAGTTGTGATTCTTCATAGTAATAATAGTCAGCATTTACAACAGAAGAAGATTTTAATTCTGGGTAAATTCCTTTGGCCACTTCTTCTAAATAAGCAGAAGTGAATCGGATACCGCCTTGTTCAAACTCTGTTGTTGTAAAATAATCCGTTAATTCATTGGTTACATTCGGATCTTCTTTTCCAGGTCTCCACAAGAACTGACCTTTCGAGTTGACTTGTGGGATAGCAGAGCCATCCACATATACACTAATAGTATGACCTGCTGCTACGTCGTCTGACCATAGCGGACGCACGCTTGCAAAGTAATTCGGCTTTGTTGGGTCTTGCGTCAAAACGCCATCCTCATCGCTTCGCAATACACTATGATACGTTCTCTTTGAATATTTATATTTAACTTCTAATGTGTTCTTTGGTCTAAATTGGTTTGCAGCAAAATGAAATGCTTCATAATCTTTATTCGTATCTACTGTTACAACAGATGATAATCCGCTGCCAGCTACTTCTCTCACGACATTTCCTGAAGCATTTTTCTCACGAACATACTCGATCGAATTTGCATTTAATCGTTCACCTGTTTCAAGAGATAATGAATGAGAAAATGCAATATTTCCACTGGCATTTCCTAAAAATTGTTCATATTGCTGTGCAGAATCTTTTACCGGGAGCTCTGTTTTTGCAGATTTCCCATCAATTCTTAGCAAACGAACATCTTGGTTCCCTGCTTCTAATACTTCATACATTGTGCGAATTAAAGTACCTTCATGAGGGATTTTCACAACTTCTTTAATTTTTTCTCCTGTTTTCGGATCAATCTTTTTGGTTTCAATTACTTCTTTTTTCAGTACGCCGCCAAACAGTTTTTCAGCTGCACGTACGCCACCTAATTGCAATACACTAACCGGTTCACCTACAGGACCATCAATTGCACTTCCAAGAATTAAAACGGATTGTGTATTGGCCTGTAAATTAGATTGATCACTATACAAATTTCCATCGTTAAACCCAACCTTAAAACCTGGAAGATTTGGATATCTGTTCAATAATTCATTTGACATTTTCTAATCCTCCTCTATTGATTCCTTCGTAATGTTCTCAGCGCTTGAGATTTTTGCTTTAACTGCAATATCTTGCAATTCATCAAGAAATACTGTATAGATTTTTTCAAAACTAATTAAATAAATTAAAGGTCTTTTATTGATAAAAAATCGTGATTCTTGAATGACCTCATCCTCACCTTGTTCTTCAAATCGAATATCAACTATACCTTTTTCTTTAAAAAAACCAGCATAAAGAAATAAATACTCTTCTAATTTCGCAGCCAATTCATCAGCTTCTTCTGCGCTAGGTGACAATATATCGAATTCAACATAACAATCAAATCTCTGCCCTAATAATTCAACAAACTCATTAGGATCATGCGGATGATTAATAATCGATCTTCTTCTTGGCTTAACATCCTTTACATATGGATTAACCACTCTTTTTTTTAAACGATATGTGATTCGTGGAAAATCAGATATTTCATTTAGCGGTCTATATCGAACAAAATCACCTTGATTTCCTCCCGCTTTCCATAACGATCTTAGATTATCAATAAAACCTAAAAAATTTGTAGATTCTTTTGAACGATAACGATCATCTTCATAACTCAACGCATTCACCTACTTTTTCAGATAAACTTGAGCATGAGCTGTTATTTTTTCTAAAGTAAAAATGGGAACTAATGTTAACATTATGGTAATGGATCCTTTTAATTCATCAATGTCAATGTCAAAGTCAAAGTCTCTAATAATTTCGAGCTGCTGATATTCTCTTAAACTGCCACTAATAATATTTGCAATTTTTTCAGCATAAAGCGATATTCCAACAGAACCCACATATTTCCCAACTGCATCTTTAATCTCATGAACAATTCGCTGCACAATTCTAAAGTTTTCAACCTGCTTATAAGGATTATTTTTAGACTGAACAGCAGTTGTAGAACTAGCACAAACAACTCCTCTTGCAATGCTGTTTCGAAAGGCAACAATCCCATTATTTCTTAAATCGATCAATTCTTTTTTTGTAAATTCCCTTTTTAATTCAGCCGGAAGCGGTTTATTGTTAGGACTAAGATCTATATCAAGAGTTGCCAACATGCTTGCATAAATAGCAGATGCATCCACATCTTTTAGTTGGTCAACTACAACAGAAAAATACTTCCCATATTGTTCTTCATACATATCTGTTTGAAATGAAAGGTGTTTCATTACATCAAATACATGTTTTAAATCATTTATATGATTAAAAGGCATTAAATCTACAATTCCATGAATGATTTTCCCGTTTGATTCTTTATCTTTTGCAAATTCAATAAAAGCATTAATATGCTCTTCACTTTCACCAAATTTAAAATTATCGAGCAACAGTAAATCAAAGTCATAAACCTTTAGGTATTCATAAGCTTCTTCAAAAGTGTTTGGATAAATTCTCATCATTTGAACTTCTAAAGAAGGATTATATAACAAAACATCTTGATATTTTTTTACCATAGATCCATTTTTAAAATAATACTTTGCCACTTCTATATTCGGAATATAAATTGGCTCATAATATGGTCCATCGGTAGATTCTCCCGCAATAATGAGTTGTCCACCATTTGCATATAATTGTTCCTCTATAAGGTCATGCTGATGATATTCAATATTCGGAGAGTATTTTGTCATCCTGTTCACCCTTATAATCAAATCTCACATAAACTTGATAGAATTCAGTTTGACCATTTTCTCCATACTTTGGTTCGGACACTGAAATCACGAATTTTTCTTTAATTTTGATGGGGAGATTTTTATGCCATTCACATTCTAGAATAACGTCTCCTTCTTTAGGATGAGATTCAACGCTCATATAATAAATATAGACTTTTGGTTCTAGCACGCCTTGATCGAATGGTTTTCTTAATCCAAACAATGACTCTGGTACGCTTCCAAGAGTTCTTCTGACCTTTGTTTTGTACGGAGCAACTTTAAATGTTGTACCAAAACATTTCGGACAGGATGAATAAAACTGACCACCCGATCGTTCTGAATAACATTCACAGCGAAAACGCTTATCTATTTTTAATAAAATTACTTGATGACCATATTTTTGCAGAACTTTTTCAAATTGCTCACGTATTTTCATTAGAAATCCCTACTTTCGGGAGCCACTACTCCCCCCTTATAAACTGCTTGAACTGGTGTCGCATAACCTCTTGCATTTCGATTAAACATAGCATCCTTCCAAAATTTTATTTTTCCATTTATTTTAGAAAGAAGCTCTTGAATCATAATATCAATGGATTCATTTGATTCATTGTTGCCTGAACTGCTATTTGAACTTGTATCCACTTCAAAGTCTCCTAATTTAAATCCACCGATATTGTCTAACTCAGATTCTTTCATATTTAGTAGTTGAATCAGTAAACTATTTAATAATATGCTGCTTGACTCATATAAAACAAATCGAGTGACAGCATAATAATTGTTGTCGTCATCTGTTAATAATTCAAAATCTGTACTATGTGGATTTGCAGACATTCTTAACAGCTGATGAGCTTCTTGTCCTGCATTACGTATTGATTCATATATTTCTCGTATTGAAAAATATTTAAACAAATCTTTAAGTACCGATCGAACTTCTAAAGGAGACACATATAAAGGTTGATACTCTGTCGTCCACTCAATGACTTGATCGGTTTCTAAAGAATATCCAGATAAACTTTTAATATCTTTGGTTAATACAACTGTATAGTTGTAATTGGATTTCACTTCTTCAGGCGTAATAATGATTTTATTTTGATCCACCTGAATATCAGCATTTATTTGAAATTCTGGTGGTAAAATATAATCTATTATTTTTCCGATACTCTCTTGATTTTCTAGAATCGTATCAGAATCCTCATTATCATTTTCTTGATCATTTAACATAAAATAAGAATACTTTTTATGTGTTTGACTGTTTACTGCAAATGAATACTCGATAATATATCTTCCTTTTTGAAACATGTTTGGAATGATAAATTCATTTGCATATATCCCTTCTTCTACTGATAAAAGTGTAACACTAGATAACATTATTTTGCTATCTGAGCTATCATAGAATATGGTGGCTGTCGGAAGAAGATCTAAGTTTAGCGGCTGATTATTCTTATTTTTAATCACAATTTCTAATATTATCTTAGAATCTTTCGAATATTCTCCTATAAATTTCAT
>ERZ777010.657-NODE-657-length-31973-cov-16.282317_pt1 | contig 31973 bp, 33 predicted proteins | sample MGYA00374963_ERZ777010 | MGnify/ENA primary metagenome ERZ777010 (study PRJEB29309, sample SAMN06268256) | bioreactor metagenome | isolation source: Joint BioEnergy Institute, California, USA | place: USA:Joint BioEnergy Institute, California, USA | collected...
TTGATCCGCTGATTGTTTCTGTTGTTTTGAAAAAATAAAGCAGAGGTTATTAAATAAAAAATAGAAGAAATTTCAGCATTGTATGCTGGTTGCTGAAAAATTTTTCTTACAGTAGTGAAAGTGTAAGCTGATTTAATAATTCAAGCACAATAAAACAGGGACTTTGCTATGAAAGCCCCTGTTATTGGTGGACGTTTACAATTTGAAAATAATCAGGGGTTACTTAAATCTTCAACAAGGCAAGTCAGCTGTTATGTTTGTTTGCAAATTATTCCATATGACTGATTGTTTCTTGAACTTGAGAAATTTTTGATATGTAACTTTTAACTTTCTTCATAAAAATCACTATCTAATAAAAGATCAGCTAATTTTTTACTAGTAATATATTTTGAAAAATTAACAGTAGGAAGTATAACTGGTTGGTGTTTGCTTTTACTGGTCAAGTCAGTTAATACAGACCTTAAGTAAGGGAATAAAATAGCACTTCCATTAATTAGCTTAAATTTTTGTAAGTCCTCTATACCGTATTTTCCAGCTTCATCTTCTTTAAATGCATAAAAACCTCTTATAATTACCTCAGCTTTAAAAGGTAAGGGATTTTCCTTGTCACCATCAATTCTAACGCCAAAAATAATATTAAAGAAAGAATTGTCCTCCTTTTTTTCAACTAATTTAATGAAAAATTTTGGAGTAATTTCTGAGTAGTTGTTTGAATGCTCATTATTAATATTCCTCTCATACTGCATTCGATCTACTTGAAAACCGTTAAAAGATATAATACCTTGGACAATTTCCATTTTGAACACCTCTAGTTAAGCAGCTGTATTCGTACCTATATTTTTGTCAATAACATAATCGCTTTCAATATTATCGGTTAAGTAAAAACCAATTTCCGTATTTTCCCAAACCATTTTTTCAATTTCAGGGTTTTTAGACCAATTTTGATTATTTATAAAGGAAATACCAATTGTTTCAATAAATTTTTCTTTTGAAAGTTCAATTATTTCTCCATTTGAATGACGGATACGGGGATAAAGTTGATTCTCATTATACTCTATACCATATCTTTCAGCAGCAGCTTTAACAATTTCCTTTATATCTTTTTCCATTTTTATTACTCCCTTTGGATTATTTAACCTTAAAAATAAATTGTACTAGGATATATATATTCATTATCAGGATATTCAACTTCCATAATTTTAATACATTTATTGTTTCGTACACATATTTGTTTTTCTTTATATTTAACATCAATAGGGAATATTTTTTTATCAAATTGAACAGGGTTTACAGCACCATAACTTGGCTTGTGTGCATGCTCAAAGGTCTTTATTATAATATTCCAATTATAAATTTCAGCTAATACATCTATGATTAAACATAAGTTTTTATGTTTGTCATCAGTAAAGGTTAATGGTTTAAAATAATCGTACATTTCATTAATACATTTATAAAAATCATTAATATTTTCAGGATCATCTAAGTCAAGAATATTTTCCCTGTTTTCTTCAATATTTACATGGATTATTGCAAGTTTATTCCCTATTTCCTTTTTTAGGTAGTCGGTAGCAGCATTTTTACTTATGAACCAGAATGCAAGTTTTTTATTAGTATAAAAATAACTCCCCTGTCCTAACCAGTGATTATCTCGCTTTTGTGGATTAAATCCGTTTCTAAGAATGTCATTAACTAAATTTGCAAAGGTCCCATGATATCCATCTAGCTTTACAACCATTTTATACATCCTTATTCATATTATAATAGAAGTCAGTATAACCTAATTAAAAAGACATCTAGTTTCTTAATTAAATTTGAACATCAAAACCTTTAATTCATTATAAGCCATTATGAACAACTTTTAAAGAGATTTGTATATACACTTTAAGAATATTGGCTAAAATTATTCGCCATAGCATTTATCGGAGGGTTAGCACCTGTGGTAGTCAAAACTAATTATAATCTTAAGAGGTACAACCTAGGACTTCCGATTAATTATTAAATAAACGGACGATGAACCTAGTCCATACTTCCCCAGAAAAATAGTATGGAATTTATCCGATTTTGCTATAATTAATTTGAGGTGGAAAATATGCAGTTTCAGGAACGGATCCAGAAATACGAATATAAGTTAAATGATACAGATGACCAAATTATTGAATATATAATAAATCACAAACAAGAAATTACAAATATTTCGATTCAAACATTGGCAAGCAGGTTGTATACGGTTCCAAATACAATTGTACGCTTATCCAAAAAACTTGGCTATGATGGCTTTTCCCACCTGAAAAACAGTTTAAAGGATGAACTTGTAAATAGGGAAATCCCGGTGGAAAACAGCACCTATTCAATTATAAAAAAACATTTGAATTAATTGACGAGGATATTTTGATGGCAGCAGCGAAACTAATTAACGAAGCAAAATACGTCCTGTTTTTTGGTGTTGGTGATAATGCTGATTTTTGTAATTTAATGGTAAGAAACTTACGTGTAGTAGGAAAAAATACATACTTTTTCTTGCATCGTTATGAAAATCTTCGTCTGATTCAAGAAATGGGTCCGAAAGATGTGTTGTTTTTAATCAGTTTATCCGGAAAAACACCTCAAGTTATGGAAATGGTTGAGGAAGCCAAAAAGCGTGAAATTACAACAATATCTCTCACCCACTTTACTCGTAATCCACTGCAAAAGATGGCTCAAATCAATTTATATTGTTATGCGCCTAGAAAGGAATTAAATGGTTATAATGTTACAGACCACACACCGGTTATGATTGTTCTTCAAGCATTATCCCAAATCTACTGGAAACTTTATTGAAAGTGTGAAAAAATACACACCAAATCTTAAATGAATAGTTTCTTTGTTAAAAAATGAGAAGAATTCAATCTCATTTTTTTATTTTGCTAAGATTAAGTTAGAAATTGAAAACACTTACAAGAAAGGTGATACTTATGGAATTAAAGCAACTAACCTCACCAAGTTTAATTAGTGTTGGAATCGAATGTAGGTCAAAGGAAGAAGTTATTCGGGCTTTAACCAAGCAACTTTTTGAAGCAGGGAAGTTATATTCGGAAGAGGAGTTTCTTCTAGCAGTGCTGGATAGAGAAAAATTGTCGGCGACGGGAATTGAAGGTGGGTTAGCTATTCCTCATGGTAAGTCAAAGGCGGTAAAAGAAGCTGCTTTTGCGGTCGCAACATTAAAAAAACCGTTATCCGGATGGAAAAGCATTGATCCAAATAATGAAGTTCAGCTTGTATTCCTTCTCGCTATTCCTGAAGTAGAAGGGGGAAGTACACATTTAAAACTGCTTTCCGAACTATCAACCCGATTGATGAATCCATCATATAAAGAGCAACTTTTGGATTCAAGTAATCAATTGGAATTATATAATAACTTGGATTTTAAAGAAGAGCAGTCAGCTGCAAGAGTACAAACCAAACTAGATAAGGTTATCTTGGCTGTAACCGCTTGCCCGGCTGGAATTGCACATACGTATATGGCAGCAGAAGCACTAACTAAAGCCGGGGAAGAACTTGGGGTCAATATCTTTGTTGAAAAACAAGGTGCGAATGGTGTGGAAGATAAACATTCAACCGAACATTTGAAAAAAGCTGATGCTGTTATTTTTTGCAAATGATGTTGCCATTAAAGATGAGGCACGCTTTGCCCATTTACCAAAAGTAAAAACATCAGTGGCAGCGCCATTAAAAAATGCTAAAGAAATTATTCAAAAAGCAATTGAAGCATCGGAACACCCAAAAGGGGAATACAATCCATCAGTATCAGATGGAAATTTAACGGATCCAGATAGTACAGATAAAAAATCATGGAAAACGGAGATAAAAGATTCATTATTAACAGGTATTTCTTATATGATCCCGGTAATTATCGCCGGTGGTATGACACTTGCTGCAGCCGTATTTATATCGCAGGCTTTTGGGCTTCAAGAACTTTATAACACGGAAGGGTCTTGGTTATGGCTATTAAGACAACTTGGAGGCGGATTACTTGGACAATTAATGGTTCCTGTACTTGCTGCGTATATGGCTTATTCCATTGCCGATAAGCCTGCGTTGGGACCGGGTTTTGCAGCCGGACTTGCGGCAAACTTGATTGGTTCCGGATTCTTGGGTGGAATGCTTGGTGGGTTGCTGGCAGGTTACTTTTTAAAATGGTTAAAGAAAAAGGTACAACCTAAAGGTACATTTGCAGGCTTCGTGAGTTTTTGGGTATATCCGGTTGTTGGAACCCTAGTTGTTGGCTCGATAATGTTATTTGTCGTTGGTAAACCGTTAGCTTGGGTTAATACGAGTTTAACAACTTGGTTGGATAGTTTATCCGGTACAACGAATGCGTTAATTTTGGGTGCAATTATTGGTGCCATGGTTTCCAGCGATTTAGGTGGCCCGATTAATAAAGCTGCTTATGCATTCTGTATTGCAGCCATGGCAAATGGAAATTTTATTCCTTATGCAGCCTTTGCTTCTGTAAAAATGGTTTCTGCTTTTTCAGTAACGGGTGCAGCTATGATAGGAAAACAATATTTTAATAAGGAAGAACAAGAAATCGGAAAGCAAACATGGCTATTGGGATTGGCCGGTATAACAGAAGGAGCAATACCATTTGCCATCAGTGATCCACTACGGGTTATTCCTTCCTTAATTGTCGGTTCAGCCATCACAGGTGCAATTGTTGCCTATCTGGGTATTGGTCTGAATGTTCCCGGTGCAGGTATTTTCTCGCTTGCGTTGTTAGAAGTAGAAGGAAAACCATTATTGCTGGCAGGCTTCATTTGGCTCGGATCAGCAATACTCGGGGCAATTATTTCTACATTTTTACTCATTACAACTAGAAAAAGTAAGTTGAAAAAGCAAAATAAAATAACAGTATAAAAAGTTATATTAATGACTACGGGAGTGAAGCAAACATGAAAAAAGTACACATTGTACCACATATGCATTGGGATCGAGAGTGGTATTTTTCAACAGAAGAGTCCCGTATTTTACTCGTTAATAATATGGAAGAAATCATGGACTTACTTGAAAATAACCCGGATTACCCTCATTATGTTTTGGATGGTCAAACGGCAATTCTTGAAGATTATTTTGCAGTGAAACCTGAAAATGAGGAACGGGTTCGCAAACTTATTCAACAAGGAAAACTTATTATTGGCCCTTGGTATACACAAACAGATGAAATGGTGGTGGGCAGTGAATCAATTGTTCGTAATTTACTTTACGGAATAAAAGACAGTGAAAACTTTGGTTCACCGATGAGGATCGGGTATTTACCCGATTCTTTTGGCCAATCATCTCAAATGCCCATGATTTTAAATGGGTTTGATATTAAATATTCCATTTTTTGGAGAGGGACATCTGAACGTCATGGAACAGAAAAAACTGAATTTTATTGGGAAAGTGATGACGGTTCGAAGGTTCTTGTCCAGTTACTGCCATTAGGATATGCCATTGGTAAATATTTGCCGGAAAATGAAGAAGAACTGCAAAAACGGATGGATAAGTATTTCAAAGTACTTGATAAAGGTGCAACAACTGACTATATTCTTCTTCCAAATGGGCATGATCAAATGCCGATTCAAAAGAATATTTATACTATTATAGAAAAGTTACAAAAGATTTATCCGGACCGGGAGTTTTTCCTAAGTAAGTATGAAAATATATTTAAAGAAATTGAGGAAAACCGTGAAAACCTGCCTACTCTTCATGGTGAATTTTTAGATGGAAAATATATGCGTGTGCACCGTAGTATTTACTCTACCCGAATAGATATCAAAGCAGCAAATACACGGGTAGAAAATAAAATTACCAACATTTTAGAGCCACTTGCATCAATTGCTTACCGTTTAGGGTTTGAATATCATCATGGGTTAATTGAGTTAATCTGGAAAGAAATTATGAAAAACCATGCCCACGATAGTATTGGCTGCTGTTGTTCAGATAAAGTTCACCGTGAGATTATCAATCGATTATATTTGGCAGAAGAAAGAACCGATCGATTAATTGATTTCTATAAACGGAAAATTACCGATTCTATTGTTACGAATCGAAAAGAAGATCGATTAACGGCTTTCAATTTACTACCAAATGACCGAGAAGAAGTGGTGACGACAACTGTTATAACGAAGCTTCCATTCTTTAAGCTAGAAGACCAAGACGATAACAATATTGAATTTGAAGTTTTAGGAAAAGAAGAAATGGATCCTGGTCTTATTGATCGTCAAATCGTCCATTATGGTAATTATGATCCATTTTATAAGTATACCATTCATTTCAAAGACACCATCCCGGCAATGGGATATAAAACTTATTTTATTGTTAATAAGGAAAATGTAATGGGCAAATCATTACGAGAGGTTAGTTTTATTGAAACTGACTATTATTTAGTTACCGTTAATAAGAATGGCACGTTAAAAATACACGATAAGCAAAATAATATAGAGTATGACAAAGTTTTATTACTGGAAAATGGTGGAGATGATGGTGATGAGTATGATTATTCTCCACTACCAAATGAAGAATTAATATATAGCAGTAATGTTGTTGCGCAAACGAAGCTTTATCAAAACTCGTTTGAAGGACAAATTGAAATCAAGGTTTCCTTAGTGGTTCCTAGTGATTTAGAAGCTCGTAAGCGTGGAAAAAGAAATAGTACCGTTGATGTGACTTGGAAGGTAACCGTTCCAAATTATAAGCCTGTAATAAAAATTAAAGCTGAAATTGACAATCTAGCCAAGGATCACCGTTTACGTGCATTGATTCCAACCGGTATTGCCTCGCAGTTTTCTGTAGCTGATAACCAATTTGGTATCATTAAACGGAATGTTGTTGATCCTGCCATGAATGTTTGGGAAAAGGAAGGTTGGGATGAGCGTCCGGATTCTATTTATCCAATGCTTTCCTTCGTAGGCCTATCTGATGAAAAGCATGGGGTCGCTGTATTAACGAACAGTACAAGAGAATATGAAATTGTCGGAAACAATTACGATACGATTGCAATTACACTATTCCGAAGTGTTGGTGTACTAGGAAAGGAAGATTTAGTTCGCCGACCGGGAAGACCATCCGGAATTAAGCTTCCAACACCTGATTCACAAATGCTTGGGAAGCTGGAACTGGAATTTGGTATTACAACTCATAAGGGATCAATTTTGAAAGCCGGTATAGGACGTATTGCAAAAGAATTCACGACCGGCATTGAAACGTATAACAAAATTCCATATAATGCAATGAAGTTAAATCCATCCGGGATTGAAACTCCACCAACTTTTAGCCTTTTAAAGGAAACAAAAGGGAATGCAGTGTTAAGTACATTGAAAAAGGCAGAGAAGGAAGACCGGTTAGTCTTAAGAGTCTATAATCCAAGTGGGCAAGAAATTGAAGAATCCTTTACGTTTTTGGATACAATGGTACAAGTAGCAGAGGGAAATCTAAACGAAAAAGAAATCACATCTTTAACCTTTGAAAACCGTGATTTCCAAATTAACCTAAAACGTAATCAAGTTAAGACTTTTCTTATTAAGTGAAAGATAAGAAACTTGACCTACTCGAGTTAACTCGAGTAGGTCTCTTTCGTTTTTTCTAAGTTACTATCCTAATCAATTTGAGTGTTCTATTATGGATCTGCCATATAATGATTCCTTTAGTATCGATTGATTTATCCATTGCTACAACAGATAAAAACAACTGACTATTAAATTGTTCTTACAATGTCAAGATCAGATAAGTTTAAAATAAGCCATTATTTTCATAAGCTAGAATGTAAGGAAAACAAAAGTGGCTACAACATGAAACCTCAGTTGCAAATTGCCTAACAAAGACACGAAACAACTATTGGCAAAATGTTTTTACTAATTTATTCCTCCTTTTCTATAAGTGATGGCAGAGGACGATAGTCTATTCCTTACTTAAAATTCAAATGAATTATTGCTTTCAACCCAATTTTGTTTTATAACTAAACAAATTTTGGTTTAAATGAAAACGTTTTCTACGTAAAAATATAATAAACTACAAATAAGGAGGCTGAGAAATTTGGTGTTAACTGACAGGGCTGCTGTTGTTTTGCAAACCATTATGTCGAATCGGTTAATTACATTGGAACAATTAGTGGCGAAATTGGGTTATACCAAAAGACAAATAAGCTACGATCTTCAAAAAATTAATGAATGGCTTAAGGAGCAACAATTACCGCCAATACAAAAATCAACAAATTTAGGACTTGAGGTGGTTGACACCTACCGGAACCAAATTTTGGAATCATTACCCGAAATTAATATGAATACTTTCATTCCATCTCAAGAAGACAGACTAAAGTTAATATATTTGCAATTATTTATAAAACAAGAGTTTATATCAGTAAATCATATAACAAGCCAAATAAAAGTGAGTAGAAATACTGTTATAACTGATATTCAATCGTTGAAGGAAGTATTGGCAAACAATCAGGTAAAACTTACTTATAACAGAAGTCAAGGATATAACTTAATCGGTAAAGAATTAACAATTAGATCATTGGCTTATAAATATATATCAAATCTGTTGAAACTTACAAATGGTCTGAAATTGTTAGAGGAAATTTATAAAGTTCAACGACAGAAAAATGATTTTCAAGTTTCTTATCAAGTTATTTTTAAGAAAATCCATACAATTGAAAAACAGCTAGAAATTTCTTTTGTTGAAGATCAAATAAAGGAGTTAGCTTTATTTTTCTTATTCCTAAAATTACGGGTAAAATCAGGATTTACATGCAGTATTGATGATGAAATTAAGGCAATTATTAAAGATAGCAATATTTTTGATTATTCTAAGGAAATCATTAATACACTGAGAATTCCGGCTTATGAAGATGAATCCGTATATAAATCAATGCATTTTCTTGGTCTTAATACTTACTATGACCCAAATCAATTTAAGTCATTGGAAAATAAAGGGTTATTAGCTGTCATTCACATGATTTTAGATAAATTTGAAAAATATGCATGTATCACATTTAATGATAGAGATAATTTAGTAAACTCCTTATACATGCATATCAGACCGGTTTATTATAGAAACCTTTTTAATATTAATCTCACGAATCCGTTTTTGGACAAAATTAAGCAGGAATATCATGAATTATATATTCTAGTGAAAAAGGCAATATCTCCCCTTGAAAAATATTTAGGAACCTCACTGCCTGAAGATGAGATTGGTTATATTACATTACATTTTGGAGGTTATTTAAAAAAAGAAAATCTAACATTCAGAAGAAAACGATGCGTTATCATTTGCCCGAATGGGGTTGCTACATCAAATATGCTAAAAAAACAAATTGACCAAATTATACCGGAAATTGAGGTAGTCAAAGTACTTTCGCCAAGACAATTTAAAGAAGAAATGGATGTTGACCTTGTAATTACTACAATACCTATCAAAACAAGAAAGCCAAATATTATTGTATCGCCTATCCTCACATCTATTGATAAAGCAAGGATCATTAAAGAAGTTAATTATCTACTTTATAACAAAGGCACAATCCTACCGAAAGCAACAGATTTATTGAAAGTAATAAAAAAATATTCAACTGTTAATGACGAGCAGCAGCTACTCGTTGAACTAACCAATTTACTTACAGTAAGCACAGTTAAAGAATTAGGGAGGGTAAAACCTGTGTTAAGCCAACTAATTACAAAAGAAACAATACAGATTCGGAATTATGTAGATACATGGGAAAAAGCAATTCGAATAGCTTCTGTTCCATTACTAAAGCAGAAAAAGATTGAAAAAAGATATATCGATGCCATGATTAATAATATTAAAAAAATCGGTCCTTATATTGTTTTGACTCCAAAGGTTGCCATTCCTCATGCAAGGCCTGAAGAGGGCGTTATTGACATTGGGATGAGCTTACTTAAACTAAATAAACCGGTTTCTTTTTCCAATGGAGATCCTACAAAAGATGTCAGTCTTATTGTTATTATTGCTGCTATCGATAATGACCTTCATTTGAAAGCACTTAGTCAGTTATCTGCAATGTTAGAAGATGAATCCACAGTTGAACAATTAATACAAGAGAGTACAGTGGATGGCATCCTTCAATACATTTACAAGTTTAGTAATGAAAAAGGAGGTGAATAACGCATGTTAGACATTATTACTGTTTGTGGAAACGGGATTGGAAGCAGCCTTATGCTAAAAATGAAAATTGAAGAAATTTGTAAAGAAAATGGAATCCCTGCTACAGTCCAATCCTGTGATTTTAATGCAGCATTAAGTCAAAAATGTGATTTATTTGTAACTGTTAAAGAACTTGCAGATCAATTCCCGGCCGATCGAAAAGTTGCAGTTATCCGTAGCTATATTAATAAGAAAAAAATTCAAGAAGACATTCTAGAGATACTAAAAGAATTGAATAATCAAGAAAAATAAAGGAGGTCATATGATATGGAAATTTTAACATCAATTTTGGGATTTTTACGTGATGTATTTTCCGAACCTGCTTTGCTGATGGGTTTAGTTGCATTCGTTGGCTTAATTGCTCTTAAAAGTCCCGGTCATAAAATTTTAACTGGAACTCTTGGCCCAATACTCGGTTATTTAATGCTTAGTGCCGGGGCTAACGTTATCACTACAAACCTAGATCCATTAGGGAAAATGATTGAACATGGCTTCAATATTAAAGGTGTTATTCCAAATAACGAAGCGGTTGTTGCAGTTGCTCAGGATATTTTAGGTGTAGAAACGATGTCTATTTTAGTTCTGGGACTGGTAATAAATATTATTATTGCTCGCTTTACAAAATATAAATATGTATTTTTAACAGGGCATCATAGTTTCTTTATGGCATGTTTATTATCAGCAGTTTTAGGCGCATCCGGTTTAAAAGGGACATTACTTGTTATTATTGGTGGCTTTCTGTTAGGTGCCTGGAGTGCAATTTCCCCAGCAATTGGGCAAAAATATACATTAAAAGTTACTGATGGCGATGAAATAGCAATGGGTCATTTTGGTAGTTTAGGATATTACTTGTCTGCTTGGGTAGGCTCAAAAGTTGGCAATCCAAAAGACTCAACTGAAAATATCAAAATAGCTGAAAAATGGGGTTTTCTAAGAAATACAACGATCGCAACAGCAGTTACTATGATTTTCTTCTATCTATTATCAGCAATCGTCGCAGGACCTGATTTTGTATCAACACTATCTGGTGGAAAGTCCCCATGGGTGTTTGCTATTCTAGCAGGTTTACAGTTCGCGGTTGGTGTTGCAGTCGTTTATGCTGGGGTTCGTATGATTTTAGCAGACCTTATTCCAGCTTTCCAAGGGATCGCAACAAAAATTATTCCAAATGCTGTACCTGCAGTCGATTGTGCTGTATTTTTTCCTTACGCTCAAACAGCTGTAATTATTGGTTTCGTCTTTAGCTTTATTGGTGGAGTAATAGGAATGGTTATTTTAGGCTTAGTTGGTGGTGTACTTATTATCCCAGGCTTGGTACCTCATTTTTTCTGTGGGGCAACAGCTGGAATTTATGGAAATGCAACTGGTGGGAGACGTGGGGCTATATTTGGATCATTTGTAAATGGTTTAGCAATTACCTTCTTACCTGCATTACTTCTACCAGTGTTAGGGGAGCTAGGTTTTGCAAATACGACATTTGGAGATTTCGACTTTGCCTTACTCGGTATTATCTTAGGGCAAGCAGGAAATATTTTAAATATGACTGGTATTATCGCTATTGTAATTGCAGTTTTAATAGCATTGATTGTTCCTAGTTTCTTTAGAACTAAATCTGCTGCGTTGAATAATTATGATTCTCAAAATCATTCAAGTTAAAGAGGTGTGAAGGTTGAAAGATTTAAAAATAAAACTTTTTGCAGACGGTGCAGTACTTGAAGAAATGATTTCTGCCTATAAAGAGGGGGTTGTTAAGGGATTTACAACAAATCCTAGTTTGATGAAAAAAGCCGGTATAACCGATTATGTTAGTTTTGCAAAAGAGGTAATTACTCATATTCCTGATTTACCGATATCTTTTGAGGTGTTCACGGATAATTTTGACCAAATGAGAAGGGAAGCAGAAGAAATAGCCAGCTGGGGAGATAACGTCTATGTCAAGATTCCGATTACGAACTCATTTGGAGAATTGTCGATACCATTAATAAAAGACCTATCGAAAAAAGCAGTAAAATTAAACGTAACTGCAATACTAACGTTAGAACAAGTACAACAAGTAGTCGATGCCTTTGCGCCCGGAACTCATAATATAGTCTCAGTTTTCGCTGGAAGGATTGCCGACACTGGAATAGATCCAATTCCGACAATGAAAAAGGCAGCGGAAATCTGTCATCAAAAACCAAACACAGAATTACTTTGGGCAAGTTCTAGAGAATTACTGAACATCTTTCAAGCAGAAGAATGTAATTGTGATATTATAACATGTACACCCGATATACTAAGGAAACTATCTAATGTTGGAAAAGATTTAACACAACTTTCATTAGAAACTGTCCAGATGTTCAGTAAAGATAGTAAAGATCTCGGATTTTCTATATTATAATAAAATGTAAGTATACCGAAGTAAAAAATGGGACTGACCTTGCAATGAAGAAACTTTTAAATTGTTGAGATCAGTCCCTTATAAAATTTTAGCGGGTAGGTGATAGTTTACATTGTACTTTGAACATTAGGATGACATCATAATATAATAATTTTTGTAATTTTCTCGAATAATTGCCTTGAATTTTATTAAATCTGATAGAAAGCACTTGGGAATCCTATTTAATGCTTGTTTCGTTGCTAACATTATTGCTAGGATTTCTCGAGTGCTTTTCTTACTTATGCATTATTCACTAAAAGTGGTGGTGAATCAAAATACCTATTTTTAACTAATTAGAAATGATTTTTTCACAAAACTTTTTTATATTTTCAGTCATTTATTTATAATTATGCTAACATTGTTTGATAAAGACTGGTTACTCTAAAAAACTAAAATAAATAACTTCACCAATTTTGGTGAAATTTTTTGGTCTTTAAGAAGGAATATGAGGATTCTATAATATAGTTGTAAACGATTTCTTCGGAAACTACATGTAGAGTGGAGAAAGTTTTATGTTAACTGAAAGAGAGTATAAAATTTTAATGAAGCTTCTTAAATTTAATCAACCTATAAGAATAAAAGATTTATCTAAGGAATTTAATGTTAGTCCTAGAATGATCAAATATGATCTTGACCATATTAAAGATTGGCTTGCAAAGTATGAACTACAAATATTATCACAAACAAATAAGGGATTATGGATAGAACCGGATGAGGACAAGAAAAAGATCGTTATTAAAGAATTAATCGGAAATGAATCTTGGAATCGCATTCCAGATCAAAATTTCCGAATAAAGAAAATTGTAATGACGATGCTCCAAAAGGATGATTATACTACAGCTGCAAGTTTATCTGAAATCCTTGAGGTTAGTAGAAATACGATTTTAAGTGATATGAATTTGGTAGAAGAGTTCGTTTCTCCCTGGGAAATTCGGTTAGAGAGAAAGAAACGGATTGGATATAGACTATTTGGAGAAGAGCTTCATTTACGTTTATTGATAGAAAATCTAATTTTGTCAAATATGTCAAACTACGAAATATATCAGATCATGAGCAGTATTTCCAATAAGGAGGAAAGGAATTACACGATTTATTCTATAGATGGGACTTTGCTTTCAGTTTTCCGAATTGCTGAGGAAAAACTTTGTGAACTATACCATCCAAGTGTAACAAAAATTCTTCATCAGTCAGATATATTAACTCTACTAATTAGAATCACTATTTCTGTTACTCGTTTAAATCAAGGAAAAACGATTAAAGGTTACCGTGTTTTAAAAGATAATCAATATACAGATGATGTATCTAGATTTATTTTAAATTTTATGAAAAGTGTTTTTAAAACTGTTGACCTTCCATTATTGGAAGATGAGTTTTTATATCTTTCAGGCGAATTTGCCAATGGAAGAAGAGTTGATCTTTTGAATGCTACTCAAAAAATTATTGAAGAAGTAAGTTATAAAACAGGGATTGACTTTAAAAGAGATACAAAGCTTTTTAGTAATTTATTTGCCCATTTATCTTTGCGGTTTCAAAGAGGATTATTTAACATGACAGAGTCGAATCCATTTGCTGAAGAAATAAAACAAAATTACGCGGATTTGTTTGAAAGTGTATCCTTAGCATGTGAGAAATATCTTGGAATGGACAAAATTGTAAACAAAAATGAGTTTATATCTTTTATTACTTTACATTTTCTAACTTCTTTAGAGAACACCTTTAATAAAAAAGAAAAGGTAAGAGCTGTTTATGTTTGTGCAACAGGTAAAGGAGTTGCGAGACTTATAAAAAGTCGAGTTGAAAAGGAAATACATGATATCGATATTGTCGCATATTGTTCCATCATGGAAGTTGAAGAAATATGTAAAAAGAGAGAAGTAGATCTGATTATTAGTGTATTTCCAATTAAGTCAAGAATACCTGTTATTGTAATGGAGGCCATTCCCACAAAAAAGGATATAGATACAATTAAAGAAAAAGTTTATGAAATATTGGAAAACAGACCAAAAAGTATACAAAGAATAGCCTGGAAAGAAGAAGAAAAAAATGATGAAGATAGTGAAAGTATAAGTCTTGAAATCATTCTCAAAGGTTTTGAAGTGATACAAGAAGTTCAATCAAATTTTGCACATCGAATTAAAGATGATAGATTACAAGCACTTCACCTTCACATTTTTTTAATGGTTCATCGTTATTTTTTTGAAAAGCAATATGATGATTTCTTATATACGTCACATCAGGTGACTGAGAAGAATAAACAGGATTTACAGTTATTTAAGAATATCCTAGAAAGTAAAGATTTACATGTAAACGATTCTGAGTTAATTGCCTTATTACAATACTTAAATTAGTGGAAGGTGCATGGAATGAACAATTATAAGATTATTGAAAATGGCTATGTTATAGATCCTGAAAGAGAGGTGATTGAGAAAAAAAATATAGGGATCATCAACGGAAAACTTGTTGATCCTCAAACTATCATTCAAGAAAGTGCAGATAACTATGAACGTATCAATGCAGAAGGTTGTTATGTAGCACCAGGTTTTATCGATTTACATGTTCACGTTTTTAAAGATAGGACAAGCTTAGGAATAGAGGCTGATTTAGTGGGCGTTGAACAAGGTGTGACGACAATTGTTGATGCAGGTAGTTCTGGCTATGAGAACTATAAGCAGTTTAAAGAGTTGATTGTTAAAAATAGTAAAACGGAAATTTTATCATTTTTAAATATATCTCGGAAAGGATTATGTGAGGGCATATCCGAACTTGAAAATCCAAATAACTTAATGACTTTTGAAGAAGCAGAAAAAATATTTACAAGTGAAAAAAATATTGTCGGACTAAAAGCAAGAATGAGTAGCTCAGTTGTTAAGGAACAAGGTATTGCTCCTCTTCAATATGCTCGAAAATTAGCTGACCAACTTGAGGTACCGATTATGGTACATATTGGGAACCCTCCTCCATATTTAAATGAAGTATTCCCTTTATTGCAAAAAGGTGACATCGTTACACATGCATTTCATGGGAAAAAACATGGGATTTTAAAAGAAGACAATAGGATGATACCAGAAGCCTTAGAAGCGCTTGAACGTGGAGTACTTTTTGATGTAGGTCATGGTACGGCCAGTTTCAGTTATCGGACGATTACAAGGTTTAAAGAAAGGTATTCGTGCCCTTTTACAATTAGTACCGATATATATATTGATAATTATGTTAAACCCGTAGGCAGTTTAATGAAAACTATGTCTAAACTCCTTTCTATCGGTTATTCATTAAATGATGTTGTGAAATCAGTAACAAGTAGAGCGGCAAAAGCGATTGGCTTGGCTGAACAAGGTACATTAAAGCTGGGTACTCGAGCTGATTTAACTATTTTTACCATTGCTGAAAGAGAAGAGGATTTAGTTGATTCTGAAGGAGAAATAATGAAAGTTAGAAGAGTTCTTCAACCTAGAATGACAGTAAAAGATGGAGAGGTTGTTTATTCAGAATGATTGCGGAAGAAATTAGGAAAGTAATAGAGAATAGCAGTGATTCCAGTACATGCGAAAAGATAATTTTAGAAGTAAAAGAATTATTAAAACAAGCCAACATTCAGATGACAGATGCCCAATGGTTATCTTTAGTTTCTCATTTATCAGGAATGGTTTATCGATCTACCCATAAAAAATTAATTGATCCAATTGATAAGGAATTATTTAATGAAGTTTCTTCTGATTCCATAAAATTAGCAGAAAAGGTTTGCAACTTATTTAATGATCTACATGAGGATGAAAAATATCTTTTGTCGATACATTTTGAATCAGCAAGATTAAAAAATTAAAAGAAGGAGGCAATATCATGAGTAAAATTGTTGTTGTAATTGGAGATCGTTTAGGAAAAGGACAGAATGTAGCAAAAGGTGTAGAAGCGGCTGGTGGTAAAGCGATTGTTATACCAGGTATTGGGGCTGATATGAAACTAGGAGATGTAATGAAACAAGAAAATGCAGATATTGGTATTTCCTTCTGTGGAAGTGGTGGTGCCGGGGCAATTATGGCACAAACTAAATATGGATATCCATGTCAATACGGTATGCGTTCTATTGACGAAGGTATTACCGCAATCCGTCAAGGAAAACGAGTACTGGGTTTTGGGTTTATGGATATTGAAGATTTAGGAAGAAAAATTACAGAAGAGTATATAAAAATAAAAGGATGATAAAATTATGAAAAAAACATTCCAATCCACTTTAAGGATTGAAGGTTTTGGAATTTCAAAGGAACTGGCAATAAATACTGCTTTAGGGACAATTCAAAAAAAGGTAATGGAACAGTATAAAGGTATAATTCTAAGGATAGAGCCTATAGATATTAGAATAATAAGTGCAAATGAAACAATTTATACTGAGAGATTTCTATTCTTCTTATTCCCTAGAAAAAGAAAAAAGTACAAAGTTGTACTAGATATTGATGTAAATATTTTTATGTTGAATGTTGATGAAATACCTTTTGAGTCAGCAGAATTACCAGATAATATTCGAAATGCAGTTCTAGGAAATGAAATTAAATAGGTGGTGTGTATATGGAATTTATGATAATTCTTATAAAGTCAGCTATTATTGGGGCGCTAGTGGGAGTTGGAGCAGGAGCGGGTGCAGCTAGAATGTTTCATGCTCCAACCGTTCAAGGTATGGGTGCATTCCGTACGCTTGGTGAATTAAACGCATGTGCTGGAGATGCTGCATCGCACTTTTCATTCGGCTTAGGTTTCTTCTTTAATGCATGGGCATCATCTGTCGGAGCGGGTGCATTTACACAAGATGTCGATCATCGGATTATACCGAACTGGGCTGCGGCAGTACTACTAAGAAAGGGGAAGAAACCGGAGGAAACCCTTCACGATCCAAAGAAAATGGGAATAGCCGGTGGAATCATTGGTGTAATTATTGTAGTTTTTCTAAACTCTACTGCTTCAGCTATTCCAGAATCATTACAAGCCATTGCAGTTAAAGTGTTAGTACCTGCAGCAAATCTATTAATTAATCCTGTTATGCCTGTCATATTCTGGCTTGCCGCATTAGATGCTGGTAAACGTTCAGGAATATGGGGAACAATTTTTGGTGGTTTAGCTCATATAATTATGGGAAATGCGGTCCCCGGCGTTGTCCTAGGTATATTAATTGGTAAAGGGGTAGATGATGGCGGGTGGACAAAAATTACCAAAAACCTATTAACAGCTGTAATTTTATTATTTGCATTGAGTGCATTTTTCCGTGGCTTTGATATTAATTTAATTAAGAGTTTTCATTTAGATGTTCCAACTTGGTTGATAAATATTCATGAAATGCTTGGACAAGAGGTGAAATAAAGATGAGTGAAAATATTAATATAACGAATAGTGAAAAAAACATGAAAAACTTTTGGTATGCTGATTGGTCATTTCCTATCTTTGTATCGCTATTGTCAGCAGGTGTCTTTGCTGGGACTCATATGTATTATGTATATCATATTGGTGCATTTAATGATGTAGCAATTGTCGCGATGCTACAGGCAGGGATGGAAGGTGCCGGATATGGGGCAGCTGCAGCATTTGGTGCAAGTTTTCTATTCGCCCGAATATTAGAAGGATCGCTCGTAGGGATTCTTGATATTGGTGGTTCAATTCAGACAGGATTAGGTATTGGCGTTCCTGCATTGCTACTAGGTGCAGGTATTACAGCTCCAATAGAATCATTTGTACTTTCATTACTGACTGGAGCACTATTAGGTATAATAATAGGTTATGTCATAATTGGTCTTCGTAAATTTACGGTTGGAAGGTCAAATTCCACATTCGGTGCAGATATTATGATGGGTGCAGGGAATTCATCCGGCCGTTTTCTTGGACCATTAATCATTATTTCTGCAGCTAGTGCTTCGATTCCGGTTGGTATTGGTTCTATTATAGGAGCTGCATTATTCTATGCATGGAAAAAACCAATAGCTGGTGGTGCTATCTTAGGTGCAATGATATTAGGTGCTTTCTTTCCGATTGAATTATAAAAGAGGTGTTTTGAAGTGGGAATATTTAAAGAACTGGGTTTACGAGAAATAATAAATGCAAGTGGAAAAATGACTGCTTTAGGTGCATCAGCTGTTGAAGAGCAAGTCGGACTTGCATTAAAAGAGGCATCACAAGACTATGTTGATATAGATGAATTGATGGAATACACAGGAAAAGTCATCGCAAAAGTAACAGGAGCAGAAGATGGTTGTCCTACTTGTGGTGCTTCTGCAGGAATAGCAATTTCTACAGCAGCTGTTATTGCCGGAACAAAATTATCATTAATTGAAAGAATCCCTGATACAGAAGGTTTAAAAAATGAGGTTATAGTACAAAAAGGGCATTTAGTTAATTTTGGAGCTAGTATCGGTCAAATGATTCGTATTGGTGGAGGAAAAGTGGTTGAGGTTGGCCAAGCCAATAAAGTTGAAAAAGATCATATAGAGCAAGCAATTAACGATCATACTGCTGCATTATTATATGTTAAGTCACATCACACAGTTCAAAAGGGAATGCAGTCGATTACTGCTATGATGGAAGTTGCACATAAGCATGGTTTGCCATTTATTATTGATGCTGCAGCTGAAGAAGATTTCCAAAAATATATAAAAATGGGTGCGGATATTGTTATATACAGTGGAGGAAAAGCACTTGAAGGTCCAACTTCTGGATTTATTTGTGGTAAAAAAGAGTTAATGGAGGCTTGTCGTAAGCAGTATAAAGGTGTTGGTCGCCCAATGAAAATAGGCAAGGAAGGAATGGCTGGTCTTATAACTGCTCTCAAATTAATTGAAAATAAATCAAGTAAACCAGAAAAGCAAATTGAGAGAATGACTAACTTATGCAATAAACTTGGAAAACTACAGGGTCTCACTTGTTCCATTAAACAGGACGAAGCTGGAAGGGAAATTTATCGAGCACAAATTCATATTAACGAAGATATAACAGGAATTTCAGCAGAAGAACTTTTACACAAACTTGAAGCTGGCAATCCAGCAATTTATTTAAGGCATCACTATGTAAATGTTGGTATCTTATCTGTTGATCCACGGCCGCTGTTAGAAGGACAAGAAGATATTATTGCTGATAAGATTATTGACATTTTACAGGGAGGAAATAAATAATGGATGGAAAACAAAAAGTGATATTTAATGTATTAGCTAAAGATGCAGAAAATGCAAAAGAACTTATTGAAGTTGCAGGAGATCGTATATTCGTAGGTGTTATGGTGAAAAATTTTGCTACTGAAGAAGATGCAATTCAACATGTACAATATTTGAAAAATATTGGCGTACCAGTGTCAGTTGGACTAGGTGCAGCTGATCCAAATATGTGGCAAAGGGTTGCAAATGTTTCTGCAAAGACAAGACCAGTTCACATCAACCAAGTGTTTAGCGCAGCAGGTTATACCCTTGGAAGAATGGAAGAATTGGGAGAAACTCCAATTATTAATGGGGTTATTGAGCCTTCCGGAACTCCGGGTGAAGTATATATTTCGACTGGTCCTGCAAGTTCAGCAAATAAAGAAAAGGTTTCATGTGATTTGGCTGCAAAAATGTTAGCTGAAGTTGGCATACAATCCATAAAATTTTATCCAATCCAAGGTGAGAAACATCTTGATGAAGTTGCGGCTATGGTCAAAGCAGCTGTTAGGGCGGGATTAAAAATTTTTGAACCAACTGGTGGTATTACGGTAGACAATGTATATAACATTGTAAAAATATGTTTAGATAATGGGGCAGAACTGGTTATTCCCCATCTGTATACTTCTTTAATAAATAAAGAAACGGGAAAAACTGAAGTTGCAAAAATAATTCATTTACTTAAAATAAAATGGGACTAAGAATAATAGGGATGAGGCTACAGTTGGATTAAACTGTAGTCTTCTTTTAAATTAGATGGAAGAAAGTTTAATTATGAAGAAATTTGGTGTTATTTTTGACATGGATGGGGTCATTATTGATAGTGAGCCAGTATATAGATCTTTAAATGAACAGATATACAAACGCTTAGGTATTAAGGTGGAGGAAAGTTTTAAAAGTAAATACATAGGAGTTACCGCCAGAACAAAATGGAAACTTATCAAAGAAAATTATAATTTATCTCAAAGCATTGAAGAATTACTAAAAGTTCAAAATGAAGTATTTTCACAAGCAAAATGGGACTATAGAAAAATCCTATTTCCAGGTGTCAAGCCATTGTTAAAAAAATTACAAATGAATGCTGTTCCGTTAGCATTAGCAACTTCATCAGGAAGATTGAGGGTAAATGAAGTTTTAGAACAGTGTAATTTGGCAGGTTATTTTAAAAAGGTAATTACAGGTGATGAGGTGAAAAATGGAAAGCCTGATCCGGAAATATTTTTGTTAGCAGCAAAGTTAATCAATATACCCCCAGAAAATTGTATTGTAATTGAGGATTCATATAATGGACTTGTTGCAGCTAAAGATGCAAACATGTATGGGGTGGGCATAAGACACCCCGAGATTCAAGTGGATTTATCAATTGCTGATATTATTGTTGAATCGCTAGAAGAGATTGAGTTTGAACTTATAGGAAAAGAAGAGTGATATTTATGATAGAAAGTGGGAGGATTGTAATGAAAATGTGTCTTACTTTACATTAAGTAACATTTAAAATAACATCCGTAACTCTATTAATATTAATTTCATAAGTCCGGTTAGAAAAACCAAGCAGGTAATTAAAAGAAAGCAGATATCTATAAAAAGTGGATTAAATTAAAATGCAAATATATACTGAATTTATATATAATTAATCCATTAAGAATAATAAAAGATCCCCCCACCTACAAAAGCGTAGGTGGGTAAAGTATACTCCAGCAAAAATTAATATTTACTACATTTCCCAGTCGATTCTCTTTTGATTAACGTTGCTGGAAATAGAATTTCTTGTTTTGGCTCATTGGGATTATTGATTCTCCATAATAACTGTTCTACCGCTTTTTTTCCATATAAATTTAGGTGGATGGCCATCGTTGTAATTTGAGGTTGCGAGATTTGAGATAATTGACCATTATCGAAATTAATCACTGAAGCATCATTGGGGATTTTTAGCCCTCTATTTTTAAGGGATGTGCACACCATAAACCCGTAACCATCATTCACACATAACCAGCCGGTAGGAACCCTCTCAAGTGATTGAATGCATATATCAACCGCTTTGTTTTCCTCTATAACATTCATAAACATAAAATTTTTTTGAGGAGTAATGTTTTCTTCTCTTAAAGCTAAAAGATAGCCCTCCATACGTTCATAGTAACTTGGTGAAAAATCAATATTACCGACAAAGGCAATTTCTTTATGGCCTAAATCTATCAGATACTTGGTTGCCATATAGGCGGCAAATCGGTTGTTGGTCAGAATCGCATCGGCGTCGATAAGTGGGTGATGATGGTCGATTAGTACTGTGGGAATACCTGTAGCAATCACTTTTTTAATATACTCGGTTCGAATATGTGACACAATAATAATTCCGTCTACCTTTTTTTCTCTAATGAAGTCAGGCAAAATAAGTTTTTCCTTTGCTTCTTGTGAAACCGATTGGATATTAAGAGTAATCCCGTTTTTCATACAGCTTTCCTCAATAGCCAAAAAAATCTCCCCAAAAAATGCTTTTAATGAAAATGCAAAATCCGTCGCAATTAATCCGATACATATGTTTCTTTCCTTTTTAGGAGGAATATTTTTGCTTTTATAAACATATCCTAATTCTTTCGCAGTTTGCTCAATTAACTGTCTAGTTTCTTCACTAACGCCACTTTTGCCGGATAGTGCTTGGGATACGGAGTTTTTGGAAATTCCAAGCTTGTCAGCGATATCCTGCATTGTAATTTTTCTTTTCATAAAAATCTCCCTTAAGATAGTAGTTTTGTAACGTTACAAATAATATAACATGAAATTTATTTAGTTTAAAGGGAAAATAGATAAATCCATGGATAAAGGTATAAAAAACAGCTTGACAATATGTATTTTTATTGTGTAAAATTTACTTGTAATTAAAATTACATTGCTTTACAACAAAAATATAATGTTAAAATATTTTTGTAAGGTTGTTTGTAAGGTGATAAATATTAAACTATAATTATTCTTCTACCAAAGGAAATTTTTTAAAGCCCTTGTGAAAGCGGTTTTATGGAACGGGGAATAATTAAAATTTAGGGGGAGAAAGTATGAGATTAAGAAAATCATTGGCGTTGTTTATTTCCCTTAGCTTGTCTGCAACAGCGATGATTGGTTGTTCTTCCGGAGATTCTTCAAAAGATACAAAGGAGGGGGTAACTGAAATCGAATTTTGGGCGGCTCCAAATCCAACTCAGCAAGCATTTTGGAAAGATATGGCTGAAGAATTTAATAAAGAACATAGTGATATTAAGGTTAATGTGAGTGCGATTAAAGAAAGCCCGACGTCAGAGGCAAGCATTCAATCAGCCATTGCGGCGAAAAAGGCGCCAACGATGTCCGAAAATATTAACCGTGGGTTTGGTGCCCTTTTATCAGAAAGTAAAGCAATTGTTCCTTTGAATAAACTTGAAGGTTTCGACAAGTTGGTGAAAACACGCCAAATGACCGAAACGATTGAAAGCTGGAAATCAGCTGATGGAAACCAATATATTTTCCCGATTTACTCGAATTCCATGTTATTTGGTTGGCGGTTGGATATATTAAAAGAATTAGGCTATAACGAAGCACCGAAAACGTATAGTGAAGTATTGGATGTTGTTCAAAAATTAAAAGAAAAATATCCGGATAAATATCTTTGGGCAAAACCAGATTTAGCTGATCCAACTGCTTGGAAAAGGTGGTTTGACTTCTTTATGCTGTACAATGCTGCATCGGACGGTAATGCATTTGTAGACGGAAGTAAATTTGTTGGTGATAAAGAGGCAGGTTTGGACGTCTTCAACTTTGTAAAGTCTTTAGTAGATAAGGATGCGGTTTTAACAGCTCAAGTTACGGATCCGTTTGAAACTGGTGTTGGTATATTTACCGATGTCGGTCCTTGGACTCCGGGGTCTACTTGGAAAGAAAAATACCCTGATTTAGTCTATGGAGAAACATATACATTATCATTGCCACCGGTTCCGGATGATAGAGATCCGAGTAATGCGAAAACATTTGCTGATGCAAAAGGAATTGTTATTTATGCTTCTGCAACAAAAGAGGAACAGGCTGCTGCAATGGAATTTTTAACTTGGGTATATTCTAACCCGGATACAGATATGAAATGGCTTGAAGATACCGATCTTCCGCCTGCAAGAGATGATTTAGGTACAAATGAAGCATTTGCCTCTTATTTCGAGCAAAAACCTTTTATGAAGGCATATGCGGATACAGTTGCTAAAGGTGTTCCTCCGATGGAAAATTCTAAATACAACGAGATTCAAACAATTATTGGCCAAAATGCATTCAACAAAATAGTGAAAGGTCAAATTACACCTGAACAAGCATGGAAAGATATGGTGAATGCAATTGAGGGGGAACTTAAGTGATGCGAAAAACTTCAAATGGTATGGGCTGGCTTTTTACTAGCCCATACATTCTTTTTGGGATTATCTTTTTCGTTATACCGATAGTTTGGTCTTTTTTTCTAGCCTTTACGGATTGGAATTTAATTTCACCGGAATTTAATTTCGTTGGCATTGATAATTTTATTGAGGCAATTACAAGCCAAAGTGTTCAATCGGCTTTTGTTAATACGTATAAGTTTCTAATTATTTACGTTCCGATCGTTATGGCCTTGTCATTGACAGTGGCTATGGTTGTGAATGGTTTACCGAAATTTAAAGGCTTTTTTTTAATTGGCTTCTTTCTTCCTTATTTATCTTCCGGTGTTGTTACTTCGCTAATTGTTAATGGTATTCTTTCTTACAACGGTCCACTAAATACATTCTTACGGGAAAAGTTAAGTTTTAATATTGATTGGCTTGGCACACCGATTGCAGCAGTGCTAATTGTTTCTATTATGATTGCATGGAAGTTTGCCGGCTACTATGGCTTGATTCTGTTTTCCGGGTTATCCGGAATAGAGAAAGAAATATATGAAGCAGCGGCAATAGACGGGGCGTCGAGATGGCAAACCTTTTGGAAAATTACCATACCTATGTTATATCCTGCTCTTTATACCGTGCTTATTTTAGCGATTGGTGTTAGTTTCGGGATATTTACAGAAGTGTATCAGTTAACCGGTGGCGGACCTGATTTTGCTACGAATACATGGCAAATGGAAATATTTACGAATGCCTTTACTAATTTACAAGCGGGATATTCATCAGCCATTGCTTTAATAGCTGCTGTAGTTACCTTCGTTTCTATCTATATTGTCAGAAAACTTATTGAATTGTGGGGTAGAAGAAATGGTTGGGAATAGAAAAAATTATTTGATTCGTTATGTTATAGCTACATTTTTGTTATTGCTTATGGTGTATCCGTTTATCTATTTAGTATTAAATTCGTTCGCAGATTGGTCGCAAATTGACAAAAAATTTATTCCATCTGATTTCACATTACGATCTTACGAATGGTTATTTGCCGGTGGTGAGGCAGAAATTGCCAGACCATGGATCCATGCTTTTTTTAATAGTGCAATTGTATCATTAGGCTCCACATTTCTCATGATGTTGATTGGTGTACTGGCTGCCTTTGCACTTTCCAAATTGAATTTTAAAGGTAAAAATTTTATTAACAACTTTGTTATGTTTCACATGTTTTTTCCGGCTTTAATTTTGTTAATTCCTACCTTTTTACTAATTCAAAATGTCGGTTTATATGATACTTATCTTGGATTGATTATTCCTAAAGCGGTTAGTTTATGGGCGATATTTATGTATACCAATTTCTTCCGCGCTATTCCGGATACATTCATTGAAGCGGCAAAATTGGATGGTGCGAATAACCTGCAAATTTTGTTTAAAATTATTTTGCCAATGTCAAAATCAATTACGACGGTTATTTTCTTGTTCCTATTCACGGAACGCTGGACCGAATTATTATGGGATATGATTGCTGTTCGCAGCGATGAAATGTTGACATTAAACGTATTAATTTCTCAAATGTTTGGTCCTTATGGTGGTTATCCTGGTCCGATGTATGCAGCGTCGGTTTTATTAACCGTACCAATCATAATTTTATTTTTATTCTTCTCTAAAAAATTCCAAGAAGGTATGCAATTTACCTTGAAATAAAAGAGGTTTGTTATGGAAGATTGGTGGAAAAAAGCAGTGTTTTATGAAATCTATATGCCAAGTTTTTGTGATGGGAACGGGGATGGGATTGGTGATTTTATTGGGATTACTTCAAAACTTGATTATTTGAAAAAACTAGGTATCAACGGAATATGGCTTACTCCTTTTTACAGGTCGCCAAAAGTAGACAACGGATATGATATTTCTGATTATTATACTGTAGATCCGGATTATGGAACGATGAAGGACTTCGAGATATTTTTAATGGAAGCTCATGCTAGGAATATAAAAGTGATTATCGATATTGTGTTGAATCATACATCTACGGAGCATAGGTGGTTTCAGGAGTCCCGTTCTTCTAAAGTTAATCCGAAGCGGGAATGGTATATATGGAGGGATCCTGTAAATGGGAATGCACCAAATAACTGGATTTCTTTTATGGAAGGACCGGCATGGACGTTTGATGAAAAAACTGGACAATTTTTCTACCATTCTTTTGCTGAGCAGCAAGTGGACTTAAATTGGACCAATCCTGAAGTAAAAGCAGAAATGTTTCGTGTCATGCGTTTTTGGCTTGAAAAGGGTGTAGATGGTTTCAGATTGGATGTTATCAATCATTTGAAAGTAACCGTTCGCTTTGATGATAATCCATGGGATGAAGAGGTTGGCGAACAAATCCATTGTTACGATAAAAATCAGGAAGGAATTTTAGAAGTGATTGAGGAAATTGCCGCTTTTGTTCATTCTTATCCGGATAAATTTTTAGTCGGTGAAGTTAGCTCTGAAGATTTAAATGAACTGAAAAATTATTGTGGTAAAGGGAAATTGGATGTAGTTTTCCAATTTAATTTAGGAAGTATTCCGGAACTTGATGTTGAAAAAATTTACCAACAAATAAAAGAGATGGATATTGCCTATAAAGAGGACCAACTACCTACATTATTTTTTGGTAGTCATGATATGTCCCGCTTTATAACGCGGTTTGCAGTAGATGGGAAAGAGGAAGAAGTGGCAAAGTTAATATCTACCTTGATGTTGACTGCAAAAGGAGTACCATTTATTTATTATGGTGAGGAAATTGGTATGCGGGATCTTGTGATTGATGACATTTCAAAAATGAAAGATGTACAAGGGCTGATTGCTTACCATTTAGCATTGGAGGCCGGAAAAACGGAAAAAGAAGCCTTAGATGAAGCTAATCGAAATGGCCGAGATCGCTCCCGGTCCCCAATGCAATGGTCACAGACAACATATTATGGTTTTTCTAATGTTGAACCATGGATATCCCTTCCAAATAATGATGTATCCGTTGAAAAACAAATAAAAGATCCTGCTTCCATGCTTTCTTACTATCGTAATTTGATCGCTTTCAGGAGAAGATATCCAGCCTTGACAACAGGAAATTATGTTTGCCTTCAATTGGAAAATCAATTATTCAATTATAAAAGAAAGTATCAAGATGTCATGGTGAATGTATATTTAAATTTTAGTGATGAAACCAAAAGAATGGATTTAAGTCCAAATTATGAAGTTGTTCTATCATCAAGAAGGGATTTGAGCTCACCACCAAGAGAAATTTTACCGTTTGAGGCAATTGTTTTGGTTAAGAAAGGATGATTAACTTGTTGACAGGTAAGGAGAGAAAACCAATTTCTGTAGAGGAATTATTAATTAATTATCGGAATAACCAGCGGGTGATTTTTAAAAAGGAAAAACTTACTTTCAAGGGTGTTAACGATAAGGATGTTTATAATATTACCGCACCATTTCAAGATAACGGAGAATGGGTGATTGCCGGACGTGTGGAAAGTAGGGATAGTGAGCATTCACAAGTGGTGTTTTTTGTTAACCGTAATGATGCATGGATCCCAAGACAGAGTGCTCCGGTATTTGAACTTCAGGACCCTTTCTTTACTAAAATAGGAGGACAGCTCATATTTGGTGGAGTTGAAATTTTCCCGCATCCTACCGTACAAAATTCATTGAGCTGGAGAACTGTTTTTTACCATGGAAACACCATTGGCGAATTGGAAAGATTTTTTGAGGGTCCGGATGGCATGAAGGATTTACGGTTAATTGAATTGACAGATGGTTCTGTCGGAATTTTTACCCGCCCACAAGGAGAAAAAGGAGGACGTGGAAAAATCGGCTTTACAAAAATCGATTCATTGAAAGATCTTTCTATTAATGTTATAAACGAAGCGCCTTTATTCGATCAATTTTTAGATGATGAGTGGGGTGGTGCGAATGAAGTCCATTTGCTCTCGAATGGCATGCTGGGTGTATTAGGTCATATTGCACGGTTTGATAAAGAAGGAAATCGTCACTATTATTCAATGGTGTTTAAAATTAATCCGGAAACCAGAGACTATAGTAATATGCAGATCATTGCTGAACGGGCGGATTTTTTAGAAGGACCATCGAAGCGTCCGGATTTAGTGGATGTTGTCTTTAGCGGCGGGCTCATTCGTTATCCGAACGGGAAGGCGGAATTATATGCGGGAATTAGTGATGCCACTGCACAAAAAATCACTATCCCGGATCCATTTACACAATTAGAAAATTAAAGGAGTTTACCAATGAATATATATCGCTATGAAGAAAATCCATTACTTACACCATTAGATGTAAAACCGTATCACGAAAATTTTGAGGTAGTTGGTGTCTTCAATGCCGGGGTTACAGAGTATAATGGGGAAACTATTCTTGTTTTAAGGGTTGCGGAACGTCCTATAAGTGAAAATCCGAACGTTGTCAAAACACCTGTATATAATGTAAATACAAAAAAACTCGATATTGTAGAATTCCACAAAGGAGATGGACGTTATGACTTTTCCGACTCTCGTACGATAACCAAAAAAGAATCAGGATGTTTTTCATATTTAACATCTTTATCTTATTTAAGATTAGCCAGGAGCAAAGATGGTCATCATTTTACTGTTGAGGATACACCATTTATTTATCCTTCAAACATACATGAAACTTTAGGTATTGAAGATCCTCGTGTAACAAAAATTGAGGATACTTATTATATTTATTTTAGTGCTGTTTCTCCGTTAGGTGTCGGGGAATCGATGGTATCGACAAAGGATTTTAAAACAATTAAACACCATGGGATGATTTTTAGCCCGGAAAACAAGGATGTTACGATTTTCCCAGAAAAAATCAATGGAAAATATTATGCTTTACATCGTCCGGTACCAAAATCGACCGGTTCGCCACAAGTTTGGATTGCCGAATCTGAAAATCTGCTACATTGGGGGAATCACCAGTTTCTATTTGGATTGCGTGAAAATATGTGGGATAACGGTCGGATAGGTGCAGGAGCCGTTCCGATAAAAACGGATCGAGGATGGCTGGAATTGTATCATGGTGCCAATAAGGACGATCGCTATTGTATGGGAGCTATTTTACTAGATTTAGATAACCCAACAAAAATCCTTGCTCGTTCTGAGGAACCTATCTTATCTCCGGAAGCACCATATGAAGTAGAAGGCTTCTTTGGCAATGTTGTTTTCTCTTGCGGTGCATTAGTGGAAGGTGATACGATTAAAATGTATTATGGTGTTGCCGACACATCGATCGCTTGTGCAGAATTTAGTATAAAAGAAGTTCTGGATTCTTTAAAATAGGAATGATTCTCAAGAGGCCAAGTGCAAATTTAGGCCTCCTTTTTTACGTTGATTAAGTTAAGTAAAGCCGCTATATTAACTTTCTAATAGAGTAAATAAAAGGACCTATCATTATTAAGCTACCTAACATGATTAGAAGAACAGCAGGCACCGCTGTAACTAATAACACTTTTACTATATAAAGCAGCTGTACCCCTAGTAATAAGCATATTAATCCAATGATAAAATACTTTAACATTGAAATCCTTCCTATATGTTAGTAAAATGTTTTGGCCGCTTGTCTTTGTAGGGGCTTTTTGGATTGGGCTGGTTTATCTTGTAGTTATAGTGATTAGGAAGTTTCTTAAAAGATAAAGATTGCTAAAACATAGGATAAAAGATAAGAAGATACGGAGTTGATAAAGTGGGCAGGAATCGAGACTGGACGGAGGAAGAGGTTCGGTATCTGGAAGATAGGTGGGGGTCTGTTAATGTTAAAGGAATTGCCAAAGGACTCGATTGTTCCATTTATGCAGTTAAAAGCAAAGCAACTCAATTAGGACTTGGCGATCCACGTACATATTATGACGGAATCACTGTTCGCCAATTAAGTCTTGTCTACTATTCGACTGTGGATTCAAAGGTATAGGTTTCCAGTCAAACAGAAGCTGTTTGCGGTAAAAGAAAAAGTATATGTAATTGCATATGAGGATTTTTGGGAGTGGGCAGAAGAAAAACGAAGAGCCGATCAAATCAGCTGTCACAAAATCAAACCGTGGACAAAAGAAGATGATTAGAATTAATTAGAATGGTCTGCTCTTATCAATTTATGTATCCGGAAATTGCTAAATCATTGAACCAAACAGAAGGGGCCGTAAAACGAAGATTAAATGTGCTTGGCATTAAAGCAAGGCCAGTATGGTTAAATAATAATATCAAGTACACAGAGGAAGAAATTGAAAAATGATAGTTGATCTTTATCACAAAGGCTACGGCATAGAAGCCATTGCTGAACAAATCGGGAAAAGTGCTTAGGTATTCGAGGAAGATTAGAACGAATAGGTTATCATAAAAAAGTAAATAGACTTGCATAATGAAAAGTCTAAAATAAATGACATACAAATAAATGACATACAACTACATAGCAGGGTGGGCAGTGGCCGCGATCTTTCTTTGAACGGAGGTGGTGTTTTAAAAACTTCCTTCGAGGGGAGGTGGCCACTGGTGGTAACATACGAAGCACTAAACTTGATGTTAGCTTTCGGAATGTTTGTTCTAACATTTTTATCGGTTTTAGTGGCTATTTTTTCCAACAAAAAGAAATAACACCACCCCTGCACGGCCAAGTGTTAAAGGGTAGGGCTTTTTCCTGATCCAACGACACACGGTCACTGTACTTCTAGCAGTGTGGTTGTATACCCTGGGCGCTAATGTTTTATTAGCGTCCTTTTTAATATTTATCTCTATTTTCATTATATACTAAAAAGTGATTTTTACAACCAAATTTACATAGAAAATAATACACAAACTATTTTTATTAAAAGTAGCCGCATTTTGGCTGTTTTTTGTTTGTTTACGCTTGTATAGAATAGCGAATTATTCATGAGTAATAGATTAGAGAGGGAAAGAATGCGAAGGGAGGATAATAAATGGGTGAGATCATTGTTAATGGTTCAATGTCGATTAATGGAATGCTAACCGTTACTCGTACGCTCGTTGAAGCAGAAGACCAACACGCAATTGTTGTAGAAGGCGTATTAAAAACAGAAGCTTATATTGAAGAAATTGAAGATATACAAACGGAACTTTACTGTACTGGGCGTCCAAGTCATTCAAGAATCTTTTGGGTCAGAAGAAAAGGATATTAGTTATGCATTTCGAGCCGAAAGCCTATTAATTTAACCGTAAAAGGAGGCGAGAGCATGAGCGATGAACGGAGCGAACTAGATTCTTTAGAAGAACTGGTGGATATTGCGGCAGAAGAAATATCGCAAGCTGTTATGAATAGAGAGAATTTGAAGCCGGGATCAAAATTTATGGGGGTATTCGGAGATCGGCCTCGAAGCAAAAAAAGCTACAATGACGATGTTGTCAACAAAGACAGGCATGTATGCAAAAATCCCAATTATTTGCAAAGCTGACAGTTGCCTATATGCAGAAACTTGTCCGCTTCTTGCATATGACTGGGCACTTGTACACACTTTATTTTGAAAATGCTAAAATTTTTATCAGAAAACATTGCAATTAGAAATAGGTAAAGAGTTACTTTAATTTATAAGGGGAGTTTTAAGTAATTTTGATTTCTATGTATATTAGATTTTTAGATGAAATTATCGGAAATAATCACCCAAAAAAACCTATTTTTCTAAAGGATTTTAACGAAAAACATAGAATAAATTAAATAGTGTAACTAAAAACAGAAGGAGTGAATGGAAAGTATTGTTTATCTTTTTTAAGGCAAATCAATAATTAAGGAGAGCACCAGAATCGTTATCTCAGTAGATGATGCTTTCAACATAAGACCACTGTTTTATAACAACTTTGATTT